>Ga0100378_1007027_pt1 | contig 10102 bp, 10 predicted proteins | sample CryGeymeta201502_FD_81535 | JGI IMG/M metagenome (GOLD analysis project Ga0100378, IMG submission 81535) | Groundwater microbial communities from Crystal Geyser aquifers in Utah, USA - Crystal Geyser metaG 2015-02 | ecosystem: Environmental > Aquatic > Deep subsurface > Groundwater | place: USA...
ACAATAATATGACCTCTACGAGGTCAGAAAGAAAAACATCGTAGATGTTTAATAATTGTAATAAAATGTTCTCGCTAATGAATGATCCTCGTAGAGGATCAATAATAAGCAGAATGAAATTGAAAGATAAAATAATCACTAAAGTAGTGTTGGGTTTAATAACATGGAATGGTTATCAAGTAAATAATTTTAAATGTTGTATAATTAAAAGGATTCAAAATGAAATACTTAATATTAATTGTCTTAGTCTTGTTTGTAGGCTGCAAAAATTCAGATGAAGACCGCAATGGTCATGTGACTAAATACTCGATGCTTGGTCCTCCACCGCAAGCGTACCATGTTTCTATTCAAGGACCTTCCTTGATTAAGAAGATCATCATAAAAAATGCAACACTTAGAATTATAGTTGATAACTACGAGGAGTCTTTCAAAAAAGTTAAAAAAATTGTAGAGGAGACGAAGGGATATATCTATAAATCAAATGTTTATTCAAATCATCAAAATGCTAAAAGCGGTACAATTGAAATAAAAGTTCCGGCAGAAAATTTAGAGGCATTTATTGAGAAAGTAAAGGCGATTTCGATTATGGTGAAAAGCGAGGGGATAACAAGTGCTGATCATACGGAAGAGTATATTGATATTAGTACCCGTTTGATAAATAAAAGAGCTCTGGAGAACAGATATAGAGAAATTCTTAAATCGGCAAACACTACTAAAGACATCTTAGATGTAGAATCACAACTATCAATTATTCGGACTGACATAGAGAGTATTGAAAAACGTGTGAAATATTTAGAAGAATCGTCAGCGATGTCCGAAGTATCATTAGAAATAGATGAACCGCAAATTGATAACAGAATTGGGGAAAGTATTTCAGACAAAATCGGCAATGGATTTATCTTCGGTTACAGAGGATTTTTTACTGTTCTAGGAGAAACGATAACCTTTTTAATATCAGCGATACCGCTTATTACCATCGTGTATCTGCTATTTATTATTATAAAAATATTTCGGAAGAAAAGAAAAACGAAAGTAAATATAAATTAAACTCTTTAATCCACCGGATGAGAGTAAAATGTAAATGGAAGAAATTAAATAAGTCACGAACGCAAAAGATACCGTTGATGTCTTAATCAAAATCTTAATCTTTTTCTTACTCATATTCCTTATTGTGTATTTAATGCAGATTAAGATTAAGAACATGATTAAGATTAAGAATAATGTTCATTTCTTGTTAAGGTGAGTAATTAATAAGTCAGTGTCGGGTTTTAACAACTTGTTAAGCAGAGCCTGATAACACGCAGTTCTATAGTAAATAAATCGAAAGGAGTTCTTAATGGTACGTGCATTGTTTTTCATTCTGGTTTTTTGTTCCTCTTTTTTATCACTCGCTCAAGAAAATAGTAATTATCGTACTAACGCATTGAGTTTTAGTTTTAACGGTCTTAATCTTGGGAGTTACAACGGTGGTGTGGGAGGGAGGCGCTGGATATCTAAATCAACTGTTATCAATGCAAGCATCGGCGGCTCAATCTATGAGAGAAAGTACGATGAAACGGCAACTCTTGATAAAGGATTAGAAAAAACTAAATCCCTTTACCTTGGTATAGGATTGGAGAATCATTTTGAAAGTTCCAGTGATTTTTCACCATTTGTATCGTATCGATTAGAGTATGGATTTCACGATCAATATTATAGGTCTACATTTGGTTCAAATGAACAGAGAGATGGGACATCTTCAATTAATATTAACTTCGGCTTAGGAGTTGAGTATTGGATGCTAAGCAGAGTCTCACTTTCCGGGCAGCATTTATTTAATGCGAGATATGAATTTGGTGAACGCAGTACCGGCGGAACACCGAATGATGTTCAAAAAATAAAAGGATTTCAAACCGGGTTGGGAACAACCTCAATAATTTTATCAATATATTTTTAAAACCGGAAAAGACTCAGCTGAAACCGATGAATCGGTTTTAGGAAAAAGAAGCGACGTTAATACCCACGACTGAAGTCGTGGGTTAAGAAATGGAAATAGAAAACTAAGGGCGAATGGGAGGAACAAACCCAAGGATTTATCCGAGAATTGGGTTAGATTAACTATAGTTACAAAAACATAGGATCACACTCTAACGGTGTCTTTAAAAGAAATCTATTTGAAAGGTGGATTATGAAATACTTGTTGTTGGTTTTTAGTTTATTTGCACTAATGATTATTGGATGCAATAAAAAGGAAAGTAATCCGGTAAACACAACTGTAGATGACCGGGTTTCATTTGAGATAAATTATTTACAGTATGATGACAATAATTATTTTATTGATGAGGATTACGCCGATACTTCGCAAGAATTTAATATGTTCAATCTTTACTATGGAAGTTCCATTCCGATTATTAATCCAAAATACTTTGTAAAAAACATTGAAGTTTATATTTCTGTAAATCAGATTTCACAAGCATATATTTCCATACCGGCTATCGCATACATGAATTTATCATCTCGATCAGGCAGCAGTATGTACTCTGATTCGATAAGGAATTATAACTTAATGATGCCCGGAGAAGTTGCAATTGGTCGTTTTAGAGTGTTATCTGAGGGAGTTGACTATTATTTTAATAAATATACCGGAACTCTCACATTTCTGTTTCCAATAAATGACAACGATATAATTGCCGCTGCATATGTAGTCGACGATGGTTCATTCTCGAACGATGATGATTTACACTATGGAGAGTTTATTACTGAGTTGGTAAATAATTCAAAAACAAAAGGTGTACTTAAACTGATAAAACCACAAAATCTTATTCCACAATATGCAGATGCATGGAAATTGAAAATGAAAAACATTTATCAGATACCTTCATTCTTCGGGAGGGTGAGTGATCTTGATCTGGACATTTTTTTAAAGAAGCCCGATGGTTCTGAAACAAATATATTTCATAATTTATTGCTGCTGATTGAGTTCGGATTTGATAAAGAAAGTGAAGAAGGTAGGCCACTGCCCGATGGTATTTTTGATAGAAAAGCCGGAATTACTTTTAATCCTGAAACGGGAGAAATAATCTTTCCGTTGTTGGAACCATTCGGGCATAATATCCCTTCTGAATTAATAGACTTTAAATATCAAGCCATCTATGATACTCTGAAGACTCAACTGTCGTTACCCGGAAATAGTTTTGTAATTAGAGGGAAGTATAAACCTTTATGATTCTCTTGAAAATAAACGGTATGAAAGCATCGTTTAATCAGATGATATGTGAAAATACAACTCAGCATTGGAATAAAAGTACCATAATATTTTATTAACACCTCGATTAATCGAGGTGTTAATGAGAATATTCGATACCAGGGTTAGCCGTTTACTTGTGCGCCTACGGAACGGTTTGTAACACGGAATAATATTCTGTGTTACGGATTTAGTATGGATTAAAGAGATATACGATGGAATAAAGAGCATGTGTCTCTTATATCGTTATTTATCAAATCGGGTTTCTCTAAATTAGCAGTAGAGATTTACCAATGCAGGTCTATTATGAATGCAAATGAATACAAAACGGTAGTTAAAGCAGAAGAATTAGCGAAAATCATGTCACTTCCCACCTATTTCAAGGAAAGTGAATTGGAAATAACTATTAAACGAAAAAGAAAAAGAGTATTCTCATCAATTAACAAAATAAAAATTGATACGACAAATTTCCGTTTTGACAGAGATGAAGCGAATGAACGGTAGGTACTTTTTAGACACAAATATCCTTATATATCTCTATTCAACAGAAGTGGAATAACAGCATCAGGTTTTAGAACTTCTTGAAAGTAATGATGAATTTATTATCAGTATGCAGGTGATGAGTGAATTCTGCAATGTTTTAAGAAAGAAATTTAAGTTTACTCCCAAACAATTGAACCTCATTCTGCAAGATTTTGAAAATAATTTTCAACTTTCTCGAACTGCCACGGAACAAATAAAAACTGCTTTAATTATTAGTAACCAATACAAATATTCCTTCTATGACTCTCTGGTAATAGCCGGTGCGATATTATCTGATTGTGCTATTTTATTCAGTGAAGATTTACAAAACAATCAAACGATTCTTAATAAACTAAAAATAGTCAACCCATTTAAACTAAGCTAAGAATGATTTTACATTTGTAACACAGGATATTATTCTGTTTTACGGAATTATGCTCTCGAAACGGAGTTTCGACCTACGGAGCGGGGAAAAGAGAGATAAATTTATTTTGAATCTATGGGGAGAAATATTACTTTCTCTATCATAATTTGAAATAAAAAACGGCAAAAAGATGTTTTCAAAAATTGGTTTAGCTATTTCTTTTTCTCCTACCGGAAAAGCGCTAGTAAAAGAGTCACTAAGACTCCAACAATTATTCAATTCAAGGTTGGCGTTAATTCATATTGGTGAAAGAAATTCCGAAAGCGAAGAACTTTTATTTAAAACCATAGATGAAGCGGGAGCCGACAGGAATAATCTTGAAATAATATGGGGTGAAGGAGACCCGGCAACCGCGATCATCAATGCCGGAAAAGAAGCCGGAATTGATCTGCTTGTAGCAGGCGCTCTGGAAAAAGAAAAAATGCTGAAATTTTATTTCGGTTCGGTCGCAAGAAAAATAATGAGGGAATTTCCCGCTTCATCATTAATACTAAAATCACCATCACTTGAACCCATTCCCTTTAAGAAGTTTTTCATTACGGCAGATTATTCTTCACGTTGCGAAAAAACCATTTGCGCAGCGTTTCAATTCGCTTTAAAAGAAAACGCGGAAGAGTTTACCATCATCAGAGATTTTTATATGCCGGGCTTAACCGCTGCAATAGGGGAAAACAATACTTATGACGAATTATCATCGTTGATAGATCAAATGAAGTATGAAGAAGAAGAAAAGATGAAACTGTTCATCAATGAATTGAATTTGAAAGGATTAGAAATAAAAATTGTTTGCGTTTATGGAAAGGAAGGATGGGAAGACAGTAATTATGCCCGCACAAATTCAGCAGACATTTTTGCAGTAACGGGACCGGAACACAAGATGCGATTTCTTGATAGATTTTTTCAGCATGATATAGAATATTCATTTGAAAAACTTCCTTCAAATCTTTTGATAGTAAGGTAGTTAACCCGTGCAATTATCAAACGATCAAGTAATCATTTTTCTTATCAGTATAAGTGTCATGCTGTTTTCGGCTAAGATGCTCGGCGAGATATTTACCAAGTTCAAACAGCCGGCTATCATCGGGGAAATCCTTGCAGGAGTTATTCTAGGCCCAACCATTCTTGGAATGCTTTCTCCGGGAACTTTCGAATTCCTTTTTCCGAAGAACAGTGAGATCAATGTAGCCATGGATGGAATTACAAATATCGCGGTGGTACTGCTTCTCCTGGTTTCCGGGTTAGAAGTTGATCTATCTGTAGTATTCAGGCACCGCAAAAAAGCTCTCTCAATTAGTATAATAGGAATTATTATCCCTTTCCTATTGGGATTCGGGATCGCCTACCTGTTTCCGGGATTATTAGGTTTGATTGAATCTCAAGACAGATTAGTTTTTGCATTATTCATCGGAACGGCGATTGCTATTTCTTCTTTACCTGTGATAGCAAAAATATTGATGGACCTTAAAATATTTAAATCAGAGATTGGTTCGATAATTATTGCTTCTGCCATGCTAAACGATCTTATCGGGTGGATTATTTTTTCCGTGATTTTAGGAATGATCGGGGCAAATACAAATGGATTCTCATTTTCAGAAACGCTTATCTACACTCTCTCTTTTATTGCTTTCCTCCTCATTGCGGGCAGAAAAATAATTAATAAGTTGATCTCAATCATACAAGTGAAATTAACGTTCCCCGGAAGTGTAATAAATTTTATTCTTATTCTGGGATTTCTCGGCGCAGCGTTCACCGAGTATCTCGGTGTACATGCAATACTCGGCGCGTTTATGGTTGGAATCGCAATTGGAGATTCAATTCATTTAAAAGAACGGACACGTGAAATTCTCCACCAGTTCATAACAAATATTTTTGCGCCGCTCTTTTTTGTTTCAATCGGAATGAAAGCGAATTTTATAACCAATTTTAATGTGGGAATTGTAATTGTACTGCTTGCATTGGCATTCATTGGAAAAATTGCCGGCTGTAGTATCGGTGCGAGACTTGGCGGAATGAAGAAAAATGAATCGCTTGCCGTGGGAGCGGGGATGAGTTCGAGCGGCGCTATGGGTATTATTATAGGGCTGATAGCTCTGCAATTTGGGTTAATTAACGAGGAAGTATTTGTAGGTCTGGTAATCATGGCACTCTTCACCTCAATTTCAAGTGCGCCGTTAATGAGTTATTTCCTTAAAGAGAGAGATAAAACAAAGTTCAGAAATTTGCTGCAAGAGCGATTTGTATTTTTCACAAACGAAAGTGGAAAAGAAAAAATTATTTCCAGGTTGGTTGAAGTAGCTTCAAAAGAATTGAAACTTGAAAAGGAAGTGATCTTGCGAGAAGTTATGTCAAGAGAAAAAAATCTCCCTACCGGAATTGCGAACTATCTTGCATTACCGCATGCAAAGATCAAAATAAAAGATCCATTCATTGGAATAGCAATTAATAAGCGTGGAGTAAACTTTGATGCAGCTGACGGTTTACCATGTAAGATAATTATACTTCTGTTGACACCTGAAAACAACAATGAAATCCAGTTACAACTTCTTTCCGAAATAGCTGCTAAATTCAGAAGCAAAGAGCAAGTTGAGAAACTGCTTGCACTCTTAAACGCAAGAGAATTGTGTGCGGAACTTAAAAAACTTGAGTGATGAACGGAACTTATGAATTGATAAACGTGATTCAATTCAGTAAAGTGCATCAACTTGCAACAACTTCGATCCACTTATTGAGTATTCTTAAAATATCTTTATATTCAGCACCATAGTTGTACTTATTTTAATTGCCCTTTCTCAGCTAAAAAATATGATTAAAATTGACAATAATAGAGTCTTATTTTTGTTGGGCAAAATAAAGGAAAGAGATGAAGAAGCATTCAAAGAGTTCTTCTACTTATTTCAACCTTCCATATTTTATTATCTTTTTAAATTTGTTTATAACCGCGCAACCGCCGAAGATTTAACGCAGGAAACATTTATTAAATTCTGGTTAAATGCTGATCGGCTTGATCTGACCCTATCCGGGAAAGCTTATCTTTATAAAATCGCCCATAATCTGGCGATCAATCACACCAAAAGAACGCCTAAAGAGATAACCCATGAAGCTGATGAATTTCACGCAGACCGGCGAAACGGTAAATCTGATGTTGATTACCTCTTTTTGCTTGATGACTATCAAAAAGCCGTCAGTTCGCTGCCGGAAAGATGTAGAGCCGTTTTTGTGCTTTGCAGGTTCGATGGATTTGAGTACGCGGAAATTGCTGAAATTTTGGGGATATCACTTCAAACTGTAATAAAGGATTGATTTACAAAACTACCGATGGCACCAAAACCTGGTTAGAGCAAAACTCAGGAGTGACAGCTGATTTAGTTAAAGTTTTTTTTCTAGATGCAAATACCGGTTGGACTGCAACATTAATCGGCACAGTCCTGAAAACAACTGACGGCGGGGAATCCTGGAATTCATATAATTATGGAGCAGCTTCACCAAACATTATTTTCAGCATTTGTGATTTAGTGAAGTTCATTGATCAAAATACCGGATTTATTATTGCCGGAAAGTTGAAGCAAATCTATTTACTTAAAACCGCTGATGGTGGCACAAGTTGGTCGGTAAAAGATTCGCTGATATCAACTACGGCAAGGCGGTGGTATGCAATTGATTTTAACGGGAGTAACGGAGTATTGGTCGGTGATAAAAAAGATGTTCAGAAGTACTCTACCGACGGCGGTGAAACCTGGAAATTCTCTACTACAATAAATGATAACTTTTTTGGAATGTTAAAATATGTAAAGTGGCTGAATTCTTCTGATGTTATCGCTATTGGAGAAGGAAATGAATTTAACGGTTTAATTTTACCGGCATACAAATCAAACGATGGCGGTAGTAACTGGGTTAAGAAGAGTCAATCATTTACTACTGTATATGATAGAGTAAAAGACGCTTACTTCAAAAATGATCTTGAAGGAATAGGTGTTGGAAGTGACGGATTTAGTAAAGCATTTCTCATTAAAACTACAGATGGCGGTGAGACGTGGACAAATGAAGTTTTGGATTACGCATTTGGATTACAAACTATCGTAGGTATTGATAATAGATTATTGATTCTCGGTACTTCAAGTCAAGTAATTTATTCGGATGATTTTGGGATTACCTGGAAATCTTCTTCAAAGAAAACACCATCTTCAATAGTAAATTTTAGTTTTGCAGGAGGAAAAGGTATTGCAGTTACTCGAAACGGTGATGTTTTTCTTAGTATTGATGGAACGGGGAGATCATGGAACTATTTATCAAGCGCCGGGAAAAATAATTCTGGAGCAATGATTTTTACTGCTAATAACAATGGTTTCATTCTCAAAGAAAATAGTCATATTGTTAAAACAACCGACCTTGGGACCACCTGGCAAACTGTACTGCCACCGGTCAAGCCAGGCTCGAGAAACCTCGTTGGAGGAATTGATTTTGGTGATGACAATACCGGTTATGCCTGGTGCAGTCTTAATGATTATGGTGAGTATCATGTTTATAAGACTACTGACGGCGGAGATAACTGGACTGAATCAAAATTATTTGCGGGTCCGGGATATATTTCAGGTAATCTCATTTCCTTTGATGAAAATAACGCTGTTATCCTCGGTCCTGATCTATGGACTGAAAGAACCATTGATGGCGGCGCAACATGGAATCCGGCAACGCTAAGCGATTTTCCTATTGAATTCTCCAAAAGAGATTTTGAAGACCTGGCAAAAATTGATGAAAATAGAGCGATGGCGATCGGAGAGGGATTTATCTGCACAACAACTGATAAAGGAGCAAGTTGGACTTATCTAAATCATGGAATAAATGATATTGATTCAGGTTTTTACAAAATTGCTTTCTCAGGAGATTCTTTAGGTTATATTGCTTTGTATAGCGGAGTAATTCTTAAAACTACTGACTTCGGAAAATCATGGTTAAAAAACGATACATTTTTTGATCAGTTTTACTTTTTTGCCTCGGCAATCAATCCGGCAGGACAGGCATTTTTCGGGACTTCTGCCGGATACATTTTGGGAGAAGAACCTGTGGTTGGCATAAATGATAGGGGCATTACTTCTGATTTCACTATGCATCAAAATTATCCAAATCCATTTAATCCATCTACCATAATTCGGTATGAAATAAAAAATGCGGGGAATGTTCAACTTAAAGTGTTTGATGTGTTGGGAAGGGAAGTATCGGAATTAGTAAATGAATTTCAGACTGCCGGGAAATATAATGTTGAGTTTACCATGGATAAGACACTGCATAAGGCTTTGTCGAGCGGTGTTTATATCGTTCAGCTCCGTTCCGGTAATTTTGTTCAAATTAAAAAAGCTGCATTAATTAAGTAATTGTGTTTATTGGTCGCGTTAAAGGAGATAATATGTTTTTAAGAGTAAGATATCTATTCATTTTGTTAATTGTTTCTTTTCACTTTGGATTTGCACAAGTTCAAGAAATAAAACCGGGGAAGAAACATGCCACGGCTTTTGCCATAATAATTGATTTGAAAACCTATAATAATTGTAAAGATGCGGTGATCAATTATAAAAACTCAGTCGAAGATGATGGACTCTCAGCCTACATTCTTGTAAGCGATTGGAAAAATCCGGACGAAGTGAAGAAGGAAATAATTCGGCTTTTTAATCAAAAACCTCCGTTGGAAGGTGTCGTTTTTATAGGTGAAATTCCCATTCCGATGATCAGGAATGCACAACACATGACTTCGGCATTTAAGCTTGATGAGGAAAAATATCCATGGTTCCGTTCCTCTGTTCCGTCGGATAGATTTTATGATGACTTTGATCTGAAATTTCAATATTTAAAGCAAGACAGCATCCACAAACTTTCTCACTACTATGCTTTGTTGTCCGATTCTCCACAACGAATTGAACGAGATATTTATTCTGCAAGGA
>Ga0100378_1007028_pt1 | contig 10099 bp, 6 predicted proteins | sample CryGeymeta201502_FD_81535 | JGI IMG/M metagenome (GOLD analysis project Ga0100378, IMG submission 81535) | Groundwater microbial communities from Crystal Geyser aquifers in Utah, USA - Crystal Geyser metaG 2015-02 | ecosystem: Environmental > Aquatic > Deep subsurface > Groundwater | place: USA...
AGCCAGGAAAGTAAGCAGTAATGAGTGAAGTAGGGGCCTATTGCATACGCCTTCAGCAGGTTACAAGTTAATAGTTAAAGATCCAGAAGCCAGAATTCAGGAGCCAGAAGTAGGGGCTCGATTCATCAAGCCCGTGAAAAATGTCATGGCGAGGAGTGTAACAAGCCTGCCCCTGCGAAAGCAGGGGAAGCAATCCCAATTGAGTAATAAAAATAAAACATATTATACTACCTAATTTTAAGAAAGGTGAAAGGTAAAAAATGGAGACCATAAGTCATAAATGGGCTGAATTTGCCCTAAGGTTAAAATATAAAGACATCCCTTCTGAGGCCTTAAAAGAGGCCAAACGATTTCTTTTAGATAGTGTAGGGTGTGCCCTTTCTGCTCTAGATAATAAAGATATGCAAGCAGCTTTTCATTATATTCAAGATTTAGGAGGAGAAAAACAAACTACTATTTTTGGTTGGGGATTGAAAACTAATCTCCCTCTTGCTACTTTAATGAATTCCTTGCTCATCCGAGCTCGAGATTATAATGATATCTATTGGGAACAGGACCCTTCTCATCCTTCAGATATTATTCCTGCTGCCCTTAGTACGGGAGAATTTATGAAAAAAAATGGTAAAGAAGTGCTGGTAGGAATAGTACTTGCCTATGAATTAGAGATGCGTCTCTGTCAGGCCGCTAATCCAGGAGTGCGGGAGATAGGTTGGCACCATGCTACTTTAACTCAATTGGTAAGTCCGGTAGTAGCAGGGAGGATGTTAGGTTTAAATGAGGAGGAAATAGTAGCAGCAATAGGGATTAGTGGTTCTTCTCATTTTACTTTAGGGGGAGTAGTAGCTGGTCATCTCACTAACATGAAAAATGCGGCTGACCCTTTAGCAGTTGAAGCAGGGGTTCGAGCTGCTTTACTGGCGAGTAAAGGATTTACTGGTCCGGCAGAAGTATTTGAAGGTAAAGAGGGATTGTTTGAAGTATTGGATAAAGTAAAATGGGATAAGGAAATTTTAACCAAAGGATTAGGAGAAAATTTTCTAATTAACCAGTGTGGGTATAAAGCATTTCCTACTGAGGCTTTAACTCATCAGCCGATTACTGCTGCTTTAGAGGTTATGCGGGAAAATAGTATTAACCCAAAAGAAGTAAAAGAAGTTTTAGTAGAGACTACTACTCGGGGAGCAGATATTCTCTCTGATCACAGTAGTAAATATAAACCTACCACTAAAGAAACCGCTGATCATTCCTTACCTTATTGTATAGCGGTAGCAGTAGCTAAAGGTAATGTTCTTCCTTCTGATTTTGAAGAAGATGCCCTTCGAGATCCCTTGGTCTGGTCCTTGCTCAACAAGATTAAGGTAGTGGCAAATCCTGAAATTGACAATCTCTTCCCCAAAATAAAAAGAGCTATTGTCACCATTAAAATTTCCAATAGAGAATTTAAAAAACAAGAAGATTTTGCTAAAGGTCAGCCAGAGCGACCATTAAGTGAAGAAGACCTCATCTCTAAATTTACAGCCAATGCTGAGAAAAAAATCTCTTCTTCCAGAATGGAGGATATTATAAAAGCCACCAAGGGATTAGAGAATATCGATGAAATCGGAGAATATATGAAACTTTTAGTAAGTGACAAATAGAAAGGAAAGGTAGTAATATGAAAGCAATAGTATTGGGTTGTGGTTTGGTAGGTGGGTTGATTGCTAAGGATTTAGCCAAAGATAAAGATTTTCAGGTAACTGTAGCAGATATTGATGAGAAAAAATTAGAGAAATTAGCTAAAGAGGCAGGCATGCAAGGAGTAAAGGCAGATTTATCTAATTCGAAAGCTATTAAAAAGATAGTCGCTGAACAGGATATAGTAATCGGTGCCGTCCCCGGTTTTTTAGGATTTAATATGTTACGATCAGTTATTGAAGCCGGTAAGAACATGGTCGATATATCTTTTATGGCTGAAGATGCTTTGAGCTTGGATGAACTTGCCAAGAAGAAAGGGGTTACCGCCGTGGTGGATATGGGCGTAGCACCTGGTATGAGTCATATGATTGTAGGTTATGTCAATAGCCTGCTTGATGAAACTGAAAGTGCCACTATTTTAGTGGGAGGGCTTCCGGTAATAAGGGAATGGCCTTATGAATATAAAATTGCCTGGTCTCCCAAAGATGTTATAGAAGAATATATAAGACCGGCAAGATTAATAGAAGGTGAAAAAATTGTAGAAAAACCTGCCCTTTCCGATCTTGAATTGGTTAATTTACCTAAGATTGGTACTTTAGAGGCCTTTAATACCGATGGACTTCGTAGTCTACTTTATACCATGAAAGTCCCTTGTATGAAAGAAAAGACTTTGCGTTACCCAGGTTATGCTGAAAAGATGCGAACGTTAAGAGAGGCAGGATTCTTCAGTGATAAAACTATAGAAGTGGGAGGAATGAAAATAAGGCCTATAGATTTTACTGCCAAACTTCTCTTTTCTAAATGGGAACTAAAAGAATATGAAGAAGAGTTAACCGTGATGAGAGTAATTGTTCACGGTAAAAAAGAAGGAAAAAGATTATGCTATACCTATGATTTATTGGATTATTATGATAAGACTGCAAAAGCTACATCTATGTCTCGTACCACCGGTTTTCCTTGTGCGATTATGGCTCGGTTAATTGCTCAGGGGGAGTATCAACATCTAGGGGTTTGTCCACCTGAGTATATAGGGAAAGAACATAAAGTATATCAAAAAGTAATGAAAGAATTAGAAAAAAGAAATGTATCCTATAAAGAAAATATAATTGAGGTGTAATTTAATTAATTGTCAAATTGGTTAATTAGATAATTGATAGATTAAATGAGGAGGTGGTAATTTAAGTATTTAAGTAAACTGAAATAATTTTTACAAATATATATTAACTTGCATTTAAAAATGTGAGGTAGAGGCGCGGATAATAATAAGTAAAGATGAAGAATTAAAATTCCTCTAGAAAGGTATTTCCGCCGAAGCGAAAAGATGGTGTAAAATCTTTTCTGCTGGGCTTATAGTGAATAACTATAAGACTGTCATCAAATCTGTCCCCGGATTTAGATGGAGCGCTACCCAAGGTAGAGTGCTTCATCTAAAAAAGGGTGAAATAATAGGCAATTAATGAAGGCTCTATCATTAATTGCCTATTTTATTTGATGGATATTTTTATTAATAAACATCATTTTAAAACTAATCAGTTAAATAGATTGTATAGGAATTTTCTTTTTCCGTAGGAGGGGCCTGCCCTCGTGAAAACGGGGGTTCGATTCATCGGACCCGCAATGAAAACGGGTCGGATAAATCCGACCCCTACTGTAAAAGCAGTACTTTTATTCACTATCGACTAATTTAATAACTGAATAACCAAATAAGGAGGAAAGAAGATGAAAGTTTTAGTTTTTGGAGGATCAGGAAAGATGGGCTCTGTTGTTGCCTGGGATTTAGCTAAAAATTATCAAGTTGAAGAAGTAGGAATTGTTGGAATTACCGGCAGACAGGAAAATACTCTTAAAAAGATTAAAAAATGGATAAATAGTAATAAAATAGTGCTTCATTCCATTGACGTTAATAATCGCCAGGAAACTATGAAATTAATGGAGAAATATGATGTGGGGACGATTGCTCTACCCAATAGAAAGTGTAGTTACAAAGTTGTGGATATGGCTATTGATACAGGGCTCAACACAGTAGATATTTTAGAAGAATATCATAGGAAACCAGATAAATATGAAGTTGAAGGTTTAGAAATTCCCAGTGGAATGACTTTAAACGAGTATGGAGAATCACTTCACCAAAAAGCGGTAAAAAATGGAGTAACCTTTATTGATGGAATGGGTTTTGCTCCAGGGTTAACTAATATTACTTTAGGTGAAGGTATTAGGAAAATGGATCAAGCAGACTCAGCTATAGCCAGATGTGGAGGGATACCGGCTAAAGAGTTTGCCTACAAACATCCGTTAAAATATATGATTACCTGGACCTTTGAGCATGTTTTAAGAGAGTATATGGTTAAAGTAGATGTAGTTAAGGACGGTAAAATTGTAGAAGCAAAGGCAATGGATGATCTTGAAGAATTTAGATTTAACCAATTAGGTAGAGACGAAGAGTTGACCTGTGCCATTACACCAGGGATGCCCAGTTTTCTTTATACCAGACCACAACTTAAAGAATGTACAGAAAAGACTATTCGTTGGCCAGGTCATTGGGAGGGGGTGAAGATGTTAAAAGAATGTGGGATGCTTGAATCTACTCCGGTAAATTTTAAAAATATGAAGATATCTCCTCGTGAGTTTTTATCTTTTGTTATAACTCCCAGGCTTAAACCCTTAGAAGGTGAAACTGATGTTTGTGTAATGTGGAATACAGTAACTGGAGTAAAAAATGGTCAAAAAATAAGAATCGATTATTATATGTGGGAAGGAGCAGATCTCGAAAATGGTATTTCTGCTATGGGAAGAGTTACTGCCTTTCCCGAAGCAATTGCTACAGTAATGTTAGGAAAAGGAGAGATAACCAAGAAAGGGATAGTAGCACCTGAAGATGCTATAGAAGGAAAAATTTATGAAAAATACTTTGAAGAATTAAAAAGGAGGAAAATAAATATTCTTGAGGTTTCTAAGAAGATGTAATAAGATATTAATGGGTTAGTAAATTTTTTAGAATATTTAGTATACCAATTCAATTGGTTAAATTTTGGTAAAGGAGAAAAATTATATGACCAAATTCATTTCCCTTAAAACCAGTTTACCAGGACCAAAGTCCCAAGAAATTGCCCAAAGAAGAGAAAAGTATGTGGCTAAACCTATGGGAGATTCTCTTTCTCCCTGTTATATTGCCCATGGTGAGGGAGCCTTAGTTACCGATGTAGACGGTAATCAGTTTATTGACCTTACCGGGGGATGGGGATGTCTGGCAGTAGGACATACCCATAAAAAAGTGGTAGCTGCAATTAAGGATCAAGCAGAAAAATACCTACATACCGATTTTACGGCTATTCCCTATGAACCTCTGGTGGAATTAGCCGAGAAGCTGGTAAAGTTAACTCCCGGAAATATCCCTAAAACAGCTGCTTTTTTTAACTCCGGAGCAGAAGCAGTGGAAAATGCGGTAAAGATTGCCCGAGCCTACACTAAAAGACCAGCTATAATTGTTTTTGAAAATGCTTTTCACGGACGGACTCTTCTGACTATGACTATGACCCATAAGGCGATGCCCTATAAATATCATTTTGGACCCTTTGCTCCTGAAATATACCGCCTACCTTTCCCCACTCCCTATCATCCTTCTATTGAAATTGAAGATTTTGAAAAAATACTGGCTAATACTGTAACCCCTGACTCTGTTGCCGCTATAGTGGTTGAACCTATCCAGGGAGAAGGAGGATTTAACCTTCCGGTAGAAGGATTTTTAGAGCACTTAAGAAAATTAACCAAAAAATATGGGATGTTGTTTATTACCGATGAAATTCAAAGTGGTATAGGAAGGACGGGAAGGTTTTTTGCCATAGAAAATTGGGATATAGAACCAGATATTATTTGCCTGGCTAAATCTTTAGCTGCCGGCCTGCCTCTTTCAGCGGTTATTTCTAAAAAAGAGATTACCGATTCCCTTCCGGGAGGATGTATTGGAGGTACTTGTGTGGGTAACCCAGTAGCCTGTAGAGCTGCTCTTGAAGTGATAAAAATTATCGAAGAAGAACACCTTTTAGATAGGGCAGTAAAGATTGGAGAAAAATTAAAAGAACGATTCCTTAAGATGAAAGATAAATATTCTATAGTAGGTGAGGTGCGTGGTATGGGAGCGATGATGGCTATAGAATTAGTAAAAGACAGAAAAACTAAGGAACCTGCCACAGAAGAAACTGCTCAGATTATTCAGGAATGTGTAAAAAATGGAGTGCTTATTGCTGGCGCAGGAATAAATAAAAATCTTTTAAGGATGCTGGTTTCACTCGAGATTACTGATGAACAGTTAGATGAGGCCCTCGATGTGTTAGAAAAGGCAGTTGCTGAAGTGTAGTAGGTTTTTTAGATTTTTAATAAAAAATAAAAATAAAAAGAGGATTTTTAAAAGTTATGTCGAATAAAATAATTAATGTTAAGAGGAGGAATATTTAATTGAAAAAAGATAGAGTTATAATAATGGGAGCAGCTGGAAGAGATTTTCATAACTTTAATGTATATTTTAGAAATAATTCAAATTATGAAGTAGTTGCCTTTACGGCTACTCAAATACCAGATATCGCCGGTAGGAAGTATCCTCCTGAACTTTCTGGACCATTATATCCTGAAGGGATACCAATCTATCTAGAAGAAGATCTATCCGATTTAATCAAAAAAAATGAAATAGACCAGGTAATTTTAGCTTATAGTGATCTTCCCCATCAGTATGTTATGGATAAAGCTTCCATAGTATTATCGAGTGGTGCTGACTTTAGATTAATGGGGCCAAAAAACACCATGTTAAAAGCTAAGATTCCGGTAGTATCAATATGTGCTGTACGCACCGGTTGTGGGAAAAGCCAAACTACTCGTAAGGTTAGCGAAATATTAAAAAGAAATGGCTACAAGATTGCTGTAATCAGGCACCCTATGCCCTATGGTGATCTTAGAGAACAAATCTGGCAAAGATACGAGACTTATGCCGATTTAGATTGTTATAATTGTACCATTGAAGAAAGGGAAGAATATGAACCTCATATCGATCGAGGAAATATACTCTATGCCGGAGTAGATTACCAAGAAATATTAACCAGAGCAGAAAAAGAAGCTGATCTAATTCTTTGGGATGGAGGGAACAATGATCTTCCTTTTTATCAACCGGATTTGCATATTGTGGTAACTGACCCTCATCGAGCTGGTCATGAGATGACTTATTATCCCGGAGAGGCTAATCTCAGAATGGCTGATGTGGTAGTAATTAATAAAATAGATACTGCTGAGTTAGATAAGATTAATCTTCTAAGAGAAAATATTCATCTGCTTGCACCCGAAGCTATTTTAATCGAGGCCGCTTCTCCACTTACCGTGGACCATTCCGAATTTATTAGAGGTAAGAGGGTATTGGTAGTTGAAGATGGTCCTACTTTGACTCATGGTGGAATGAAATATGGTGCTGGGATAATGGCGGCTCAAAAATTTGGAGCTAAAGAGATTATAGACCCCAGACCCTATGCCGTAGGCTCTATTGCCGAGACCTATGTTAAATATCCCGACATAGGCATCTTGTTACCGGCAATGGGATATGGTAAAAAACAGGTTCAAGAATTAGAAGAAACTATAAATGCTGCTGACTGTGATTTAGTCATTATTGGTACTCCTATTGATTTAACCCGAATTATCCAGATTAATAAGAAATCAATAAGAGTGAAATATGAATTGCAAGAAATTGGTAGACCGAATTTAGAAGAAGTCTTGAACCAAAAATTTAAAGACAGGAGGTGATATTAGGGGATTTAAGACATAATTAACAGATTGGTTATAATTGAGTGGTGAGAAAAAGTTTATTTTTTAAAAAAAGGAGAGTGAATTAAGAATGTATTATTGGAACAAGTATAAGAATATATTATTGTTGACTTTACTGGTATTTATGTTCTTTATATTATCTGGAATAGCTTGGGCTGCTGAAGAAGAAGTAGCAAAAAATTACGGCTTCTTATCTTTATTGCCACCATTAGTGGCTATTACTCTATGTTTTATAACTAAACAAGTTTTAGCCTCCCTGTTTATCGGTATATGGGTAGGAGCCACTATCTTAATAGGGTGGAATCCCCTAAGCGGGGTTACTAAAACCCTGGGTTATATTGTAGGGAATGCAGCAGATAGTTGGAATGCTACCATCTTACTATTTGACTTTGTGGTTGGCGGGCTTATTGGTTTAATCTGTCTTTCTGGTGGAGCCCAAGCCTTTGTTAAGAGTGTTACTAATAAAGTAAAGACTTCTCGTGGTGGACAAGTTACGGCCTGGTTATTCGGTTTGATAATTTTCTTTGATGACTATGCCAATTCTGCTATAGTTGGAAATGCCTTTAGAGCAGTATCTGATAAGTTGCGTATGTCTCGAGAAAAATTATCTTTTATTGTAGATGCTACCTCTGCCCCAGTAGCCTCTATAGCTCTAATTTCTACCTGGATTGGTTATCAGGTAGGGCTTATCGGTGATGCTATTGAAGGCACTTCAGTTACTATGACTCCCTATTCTATTTTTTTACATTCTATACCTTATAGCTTTTATAGCATCTTTGCTTTAATATTGGTTCTGGCCATTGCCTTATCTGGAAGGGATTATGGTCCTATGTTAAAAGCTGAATATAGAACAAGAACCACCGGTAAAGTTTTTGCTGATGGAGCAACCCCGCTTTCTGGTGGTAGTCAATTAAGAATGTTAGAAAATGTTCCACAGAAGACTATGAATATGGTTGTGCCTCTCGTTGCTCTAGTAGGAATTAGTATGTTTGGAATGTGGTGGACTGGGGGAGGAACTTCTGCCGAATCATTCATCGCCGCAATTTCCGATGCCGATGCTATGACTGCTCTTTTATGGGGAGCTTTTTTTGCAGTAATTATTGCCATAATTATGTATAAAGCTCAAGGTATTGGAACTTTAGCCGATATGATGGATGCCTTTATAGATGGAGCCAAAATGATGGTTTTAGCTAATTTGATCTTACTTTCCGCCTGGTCAATCGGTGATGTTTGCAGTGAAATAGGGACTGCTCCTTATGTAGTAAATGCTGCTAAAGGAGTAATTTCCCCCCTTTTATTACCTATGGTTATGTTTTTAATCTGTAACCTGATTTCCTTTGCTACCGGTACTTCCTGGGGGACTATGGCTATTGCTGTACCCATAGCTATTCCCTTAGCCCTTGCTTTAGGTGTTCCTTTACCTTTGGCCATATCTGCAATATTAACCGGTTCGGTTATGGGAGACCATTGTTCACCGATTTCTGATACTACTATTATGTCTTCGATGTTCTCAGGTTCTGACCATATGGACCATGTAAAAACTCAAATTCCTTACGCCTTTACCGCTTCTGGGGTGGCAGTGTTAGCTTACCTCGCAGCAGGAAGTGGTATTTCGGTAGGTTTAATATTACCTTTAGGAATAATATTAGTGGGAATTCTACTTTATCTATTTTCGTCAATTTCCGCAAAATCAGCTGGAATTTCCTTCCCTCTGCCTGAACCTAAGATAGAGGAAGTAAAAGAAGTTTAATACAAATTTTAGTTATTAATAAATAATTAAAAGATGAGGCCATCTTATTTTGATTGTAAAAAGGTAAGATGGCTTCATTTAGGTAAATTATGGTATTAGGAGGTTTTGAAATGAAAGGATGGATCGGTAAACTTCTTAGGATAGACTTAACTACTAAAAAAGTTAAAGAAGAACAACTTAGCGAACAGTTTGTCAAAAAATGGGTGGGAGGAAGAGGCTTTGCTATCAAAATTCTCTGGGATGAGTTAGAACCAGGAATTGACCCATTAGGGCCAAAGAATAAACTTATTGTTGCCGTTGGTCCTATTGCAGGTATTCCTGCTCCCAATACTGGGAAGACTGTGGTAGCTGCGAAATCACCTCTTACTGGAGGCTATGGAGATGGAAACTTAGGTACTCGGCTGACCATCCAATTAAAGAAAGCAGGTTATGATCTTCTAATTATTGAGGGGAAGGCAAATATCCCCACTTATTTATATATTAAAGATGATAAAATAGAATTTCTTCCGGCTAACGAAATTTGGGGCCAAGGTTCATATAAAAGTATAGGATGGCTTAATGAAAAATATGGAAGTTCGGCCGGTATTCTCACCATAGGTCAAGCTGGTGAGAATAAGGTTTTATATGCAATGATTCGTAGTATGGAAGGAAGAGCTGCAGGTAGACCTGGTATGGGGGCGGTAATGGGTTCCAAGAATTTAAAAGCCATTGTAGTTAAAGGAACTAAAGAGATACCTGTAGCTGAACCAGAAGCTATGAAAGAGCTGGGGCATAGTGATTTGAAAAAGGTGAGAAAAATAGATCAAAAAACTGGATGGTCTAAACAAGGTACTACCGGTGTTTTAGCCTGGTGTAATGAAGTAGCTGCTTTACCAG
>Ga0100378_1007030_pt1 | contig 10097 bp, 12 predicted proteins | sample CryGeymeta201502_FD_81535 | JGI IMG/M metagenome (GOLD analysis project Ga0100378, IMG submission 81535) | Groundwater microbial communities from Crystal Geyser aquifers in Utah, USA - Crystal Geyser metaG 2015-02 | ecosystem: Environmental > Aquatic > Deep subsurface > Groundwater | place: USA...
ACAATATCTACTAAGAATGATAACAATGAGATAGTTTTAGTTTACTTTACAACTTTAGTCTTTCCAGCATATTTAAATATTAAGCTTATAACAGGATTAGGTATAATCAAAGACCAAATAATTATTACTTCTTTAGAAGTAGGAATACTAATTTTCAAAAAATCTTATTCTTCAATTAATATCGAAAATATAGATTACTGGTACATTACTGGAATAGTTTCTAATTATTATAATAACATACTAAATAAAAATATAAAGCTATCAATACTTGATTCTGCTATTCACAAAAATACTATGTATGTAATTATTAAGGACTTCGGTTTAAAAATACTATTAATAACTAATACGATTGGAGAAGACCTATCAAATAAGAAAATAGCAAATTTAACAGAGTTACTATCTTATGACAATAATTATAGATTTTTGCATTCGTACTGTTATAATCCAAATTTTATAAGTCTTGATTTTTACTTTAACTACCTGACTCAGCTAAGTTATATTGGAATAGCTGTAAATAATTATGGTTATTCAAGTAATGGTAATGTGAGTAATAATAAAGATATTGAACAACGAGACTTTTTCGTTGAGCTATTAATTAGTAATGAGTATAGTCCTCTTGTAAATAAAGTTTATTACACAACTTCTCGAGTTTATATGAATAGAATCTTATCTGACAATTACTTTTCAATCTTTTTTGATATTACTCAAAATCAATTATTTGTTATAAAAAGAGGATTACTAAACACAGTTAGTCATCAAGAATTCGTTATTCCAATTATAAATTCTATTAAATATGGAAATGATACAATTACATCAATTATTCAAGTTAAAGATACTAAAACTGATAAATTTGGTATAGTTCTCTATAATTATAGTAGTAATAATTTCACTATACTAAAAGATTTTAAGTTAGTTGATGACTTCTTGTTTTGTAAGTTTTATAAAGAAGGTAATTACACTTTAGTTTTTAAAGGAGAGTCTGAATTTTGTTAGGAATTCTTTGTTTTTTAATCATTATTATATCAGCAATTTCATTTGTACCTCGTATAAGGATTTTATTTTTGTCAAAGAAAACTGATATTAGTTCTGATACAAATATTAATAAGGATAAAGATGTTAATATCAATAAAATAGACAAAGCTAATAATATTAATATATCAAGTCCTGAAAATAAGCTTAAGAATAAAGATAGTTATGATGCTGTAATTAAAACAGAGAATACAAATAGAAGTCCAACTAACAATCAGAAAGTACTTTCTTCTGATCGATAAGAATTGGATTCAAAGGTATATAATAGAGTAATTGTTGTAATTAAAAAGAATAGAAAATAAATGAGATAACTACTGAAGTATTTTTTATATTATATATAATTTTTTAATTACTGATTAATATTTTTAATAATAATATTATTATTATAATATTCAAAATATTTAATTTATATGAATATTAATTAATCATAAATAAACATTTAAATTTAATGTCAAATTCAAACAACGCAAGTTTAATCGAAACTAAACAAACAATTAATAAAATATTAGAAAATACCAAAGCAGTTAACACAGATATAGGAGAAATATCTCAGAGATTCGATAAAATAGATAAAAACTACGAAGATTATGGTTCTGAGGCAAATTTAGCAGAAAAGCAAGTAAAGGAACTAAAACTAAGGTAAATATAATGAAAATAACTAAAATAACAATTATAGAGCTTATTACGAAAATATGTATATTTATATAGGATTAGCTATTTACATAGTATGCTGTACTTATGTCTTATTAAAAAGGTTTCCATTTCATATGATAATTGCTTATGTCTATTATATAGTTCAATATATTATAACTCATATCGTTCAACTTGCTGTAAATTCTTATGAATACATAAATGAGATGAGTGGGTCAAGTGAAAATATTATGAATTTAACGAATATCATTACGAATTTTACAAATAATAATAGTTTAAATAATAATTCTAGTATTGAGTTATAGTAATTGATAAATTGTTATTATTATGTCTGTTGGATTATTATATAGATGAATATGATTGAGAATGCGTATTTTGGTATAATTCTTTTAGACAAAGACTTTTATAATAATATAATTTAGAATTAATATATATATAATATTGTAGAATGAATTTTGTTAAGAATTAGTACAAATGTTTAAATATATGTTGGTTAAATATTTAGTAAGTATTACAAATAATACGTAAAATTATTTATACGCATATAAAATGTATAAATAAGTTTAAATTATAACTTTATAACATTTTCAATTATTAAATTAATTAAATAAAATATGTCAACAAACATAGAAAACCAGCCGTACAAACTCAGATCATTTAAAATAAGCGACCCTAGTGAAAACAAAAAGAATTTTTATGATAATTCCATAATAACAGCTAAATACAACTTGTAATAACATATAATAATTGCAAATAACATATAAGAATACAAATTATTTATTTAATAACATATTAAATTTAACATTGAAAATAGCCTTACTTTCCTTCCATTAGCATTAATTTATCAATTTAAAAGTCAATTTAATGTATTTCAACTTGTAACAGCTATAATTCTTTGCATAAGAGAGGTCTCTCCCTATACAGAATTTGGATCTTCTGTTGGGCCTGTTGCGGCTATTATAGCTATTGGTATGATAAGAGAAGCTATCGAAGATGTCGTAAGATTATAATAAATATAATGTCTAATATTTAACATAAATTTACTAAGAAAAAAACACAATACGATATAGAATACAATAATTCTTTAACTCTTGCATATGATTCAGAGATGAAAAGGTTTAATGAAAAAAAATGGAAAGATTTACTAGTAGGAGATATAATCAAAGTAAACAAAAATGAAATTATTCCAGCTGACGTAGTTATAATATATTCAACTAATGAGACAGGAATTAGTTTTTTGCAGACAACGAATCTTGATGGGTAAGTAGTTATATTTATAATTTTATTAATTTTTTATAAATTCGATATAATTTTTATAGAGAAAGTACGTTAAAACCAAGAGAGGCTTTAAGGTGTTTTAAAGATTATACTGTTGTTGAAGAATTAATAGACAATATCGGAGGTACTGTCGAAGTTGATCAGCCAAATAATAACTTTTATAGAGCTGAAGGAACAGTAATTGCAGGAGAAAAGAAGATAAACTTTGATGTTAATCAAATCTTATTAAGAGTAATTTTTTAACATTTATAACACACATTTTTTTTACTAAATACATAACTTAACATAATTTTACATAAATAGGGTGGGACTCTACGTAATGTCAACTACATTTATGGAATCATTATCTATACTGGACTCGACACAAAACTCATGCAAAATATACAACCATCAACTCCAAAGCTTTCTTATATAGAAATCCAACTAAACAAAATGATTTATTATATTATACTTATTATGATGATATTTTCCGGAGTAAGCACAGGAATAGGTGTTAGTTACCAGGCCGCTGATGACATACAAGCCGATGGATTAGAAGCTGCATGGTATGTCTACCCTAAATTAAGTACAAGCACTACCCAAACAACTCTTGCTAAATATGTCCAGGAAGTATTTCAGATCTTTTGTGCGTTCTTTATAAACTATACGACATTTTTACCGTTATCCTTGATGGTATTGATTGAGATAATAAAACCGATTCAGTTAGTAAATTTGTCTTTGGATGAGAGTATGAAAACTGGTGACGAGGAATTTAAAGCATTCAGTATGAAACTACAAGAGAACCTAGGCGCTGTTAAATATGTTTTTTCTGATAAGACAGGCACACTTACTAAAAATGAAATGATATTCCATTCTTGTTCAATATTTGGAAAACTTTTTGAAGCTGATTCTAGCTTACATTTACAACTTGATACTAATAAACCTAGTGATTCAGATAACCCTCCTGATAAATTTAATGGAGATGTTGAACCAATTCAAGAAAATGATGTTCCAAAGAGTAAAACTTTATTTCAAAACATTCAAGTTAAAGAACAACTATTTGAAGGCTTAAAATGTACCTCACAAACACATATCGAAGACCCAGACAACCCATTCGACACTATTGCTTCAACAGTTAACGAATTTCTCATAGGAATATCCCTAAACCACAACATCTTACCCGAAGCCAACCCAGAAACAGGTGAAATTTTTTATACAGGATCTAGCCCTGACGAAGTAGCCTTGATTACTACTATTAGAGAACTCGGTGTAGAATTCATTCAAAAATCAGGAAATACATTAACAATAAAAGTAAACGGAGTAATTATAGTTTATGAATTGCTTTTTCAATTTGACTTCTCATCTGAAAGAAAAAGAAGCTCAATTATAGTAAAGGACCCTAACGGCAATATAAAGTTATATATGAAAGGAGCTGATGATATAATCCTTGACAAAATTAATGATTTTTCAAAGGTTCAATTGAAATCTGAAACAAAAATGCATCTAGATAAGTTTGCAAAGTATGGTTTGAGAACTTTATGTTACACTGTAAAGCCTTTAACAGCTGAATATTTTGAACATTGGGTAAAGGAGTACGATGAAATGAAGTATAAGTCAATAAGTGATAAATCATTAATAAAAGAAGTTGGAAATTTAGTTAATAAAATTGAGGATAAATCGTTCTTACTCGGTGTAACTGGACTTGAAGACAAACTCCAAGACGAAGTAAAAGATGTTATTAATGAACTTCTAAATGCAAGTATAAGCGTCTGGATGCTAACCGGCGATAAACTAGATACAGCAGAAAGTATTGGTTTTAGTTGTAAACTATTCAATGACGACACTGAAGTCTTTAAAATTCACTCTTCAGGCAAAGAACAGGTACTATCAGAAATGAAAAAGACACTATATGAGATGACAAAACTAGAAGAAGAGCTAATGAACTTTAAAATTCAAAAAACTAAAGGAGATATAGTCAGAGAAGCATTCCAAGGAGAAAAGAAGAAAATAGATAATTTAAGAAGAGCTTCAAAAGATATTTATGACAAAGATTTACAGCAAGGTGTTGAAAAAGCTAAAGAAATAGAAATGGAAATTTTAGGTAATCAAAATCTATATAACAAAGAAGGAGGAAAAACTTTAAACCCCGAAGAAAATGTTATCGGTATCAATCTTAATAAGATAATATTTTTAGAAAAAGAAATAAAAATAAACAACCTCGTTCACACTCCGAACTTAGATCATCTTAATGACGATATTGCAATTTTACAATTTATTATGCAGCAAAAGAAAGAAGAACAATATCGGAACGAAAAGGAAGAAAGTGTTACTATCATAAACCATATCATTAATGAAGAATATAACAGACAAAATAACCATGAAGCAGATGGCATTGCAGATGCTAACGGTGTAAATCATGTTCTATTCGAGATTAATAATGTATATGACAATTATCAATCCAAAATACTTGTAATAGATGAAAAGAAAAAAGGATTGTTGAATAAAATGGAAGTAATAGATGCAAAAGAAAAGCTTGAACGTGAACGAAAAGAAAAAAGCGCACTTCTAATTAACTTTGGACTAATCATTGAAGGAGAGGCCATTTCTCACTTTGTTGACCCTGAATTAGCTGAATACTCTTGGCAACTCGTACAAAAATGTAGATCAATAATATGTTGCCGTTGTAATCCTCTTCAAAAATCGGAAGTTGTTAGATATGTAAAAGATCACACTACAGATATAGTATTATCGATTGGAGATGGAGGTAACGATGTTAATATGATAAAGGTATGTTAATCTATGATGTTAAATAATACTAATATAATTATTATAGGAAGCACATGTTGGAATAGGTATATTTGGAAAGGAAGGTATGCAAGCAGCTTATAATTCGGACTATGCTATTTCTCAATTTAAGTATTTGAAAAGGTTGTTGTTTTACCATGGAAGACATTATTTATTGAGAAACTCATACTTTATATTGTTTTATTTATGGAAGAATTTAATTTTTACCATTCCTCAGTTTTGGATTTCATTCTTTAGTCAGTTTAGCGGTTCAGTAAAATATTTAATCTTAATTTATATTAAATCTCTTTAGAATATTTACGAATATTGGCATTACTTAGGATATAATTCTATATTTACTGTAGTTCCACACGGAATGAGAATGATATACAACGAAGACCTAGATACAGAGCTAGAAGGATACCCTGAGTCTGTCAAAAAGTAATTAAATAATAATTATATATAATTTTTCTATAGGCTAATTCCAGAGTTATACAAAGAGTCAAGAGATTCTCAGCCGTTTAACATCCAAAAATATTTTATAACTACTTTTGTAGGTTTTCTTCAATCGATGATTATATATTTCTTCCCTTATATTGCCCATGCGTATATATTTAATGTTGAAAATCAAGATGGAAGAGTAATTATTTTCTTAATATTTTAGCCTCAAGGATATTGGGATGTTAGCGAAAGTGTCTTTGTTTCTGTTCTTATGGTTCAGTTTGTTATATTAATAGAAGACTCAAACATATGGAATAAAAATATATTCATAGGTTGGGCATGGCAGTTTGGATCAATGGCAATGATATTAATAGCAATGAATTATTTGTCTTTTATAGAAATTTCATACATCATTTTCAACATCTTCGACAGTCTCAACTTTTGGCTCAATCACATTCTAGTCGTTGTAGTTAGCGTTATTGCTGTAACTATCTACCAAAGATTAAACATACTTTTCTACGACACAATAACTAATAACATTCGTTTAGAGAAGTTTGAACTTGACCAATCAAAAATTAAACTCATTAAGAAAATAGAAAAAATGAGTGAAATCTCAAGAAACGTTGCGAAGTTCAAGAAAATACTAAATGAGAAAAACTTCATTGTTGATAACTATGCTGACAAACGAGTCAAAGTTTGGGTAGATAAATATAGATCTGCTGGTTGGGAAAAAGAAGAACAACTTAGAAGAAGGTCGTCACTAAGAAACTCTTTGCCTAAGCATCCTCCAAGCACTGAGTTGAAAGGAGACAATAATGGAGTCCAGGGAAATAATGGAGATAATAAAGTTGATTATAATCATATAGGTACTGAAGTAATAAAAATGAATAATGATTACGAAGGTATTTAAGTAATTTTATATACTTTTTTATATGATTAATAAAAATTATAAAATTATAATATTATAAATAATATGAATTTAAATATTTTACTATAATAATATTATTATATTATATATTTTATTATATTTTCATTATTATAAATACTATGAAATTACAACTAACATACTTATTAGTTTTAAAAATTAATCAATTCACAAAATTAATCAATTAATAAACCTAGCCTAACAATGTCTAAATTCTTTGGTTACTTCTCAATTAAATTCGGTGTCTACTATATCGGAATAGTCATGATTACTGATATGTTTGCTCAATTTGGTTTTATGCTTTATTGTAACTCTTTCTTTTGGTTTGGGCACTTCTGGCCATTTTTTGATATAATAAAAACAGTAATAAATATACTAAGCTTTTTATATGTTGTTCTGACAGATTATGGATCGTATACAGTCAAAGATAAACTAAACGCAAGAAATTATCAATATTATATAACATTGTTAAATACTATATTGACTGGAATATGTTCAATTGTTGTAGGAACAAGTATCTATTTAGATAATGTTAAGAATAATAAAGACATGGGAAGTATTTACTTTTATATTGTTCTCTTTATTTTTGGATATCCCTTTCAAATATATTGTACTTATATTGTAAAAGAATATTGCAAAGAGATACCAGAATTTAAGGATGAGATGACTGAATTAACTCATGTAGAAAAGAGATTTGAATAGAGAAAATTTTATTTAAGTTTATTACTTAATATGTAAATATTGAATAAATTAAAGAAATATAAGTAATCTTTATAAGTTATGAATGTATTACAAATTTTTCTCATTAATTACATAATAACTTTTTATATTAACTAACTTAAACAATCATTAACTACTAATTCAAATTAAACTATTATTTTATTTCTATAGTTTTCTAAACACAACAATAAATATGCATCAGGATCCATCTTCTTCTGTTGTCCTTCTATTATACTATCGATTCCCGGATAATCAATAGACTTGAGAAACTTTTGTTCTTCTAGTGGATGTTGATGCTTCATTTTACTTAAAGTTGGATTGTTTTCATTGATATCTGTTAAATTAAACATATTAGTTCATAAAAATAAATATCATACCATAGCTTTGGGCACTCGGGATAGGAAATATTAATGAGAATATACTAGGACCAATCAAGTAATAAAAGTTTGAGATGAAGCCTTTGTTATATGGATTATTCTAAAATTAATTATTAGTAATCTGTTACATCTTTAGGAAGGTTATCAATCGATAAAAATGGTATATATTCTTCAAAATCATATTCGAATTTTTTACATTCGTAATAAGTGTTATTGTTATAAATAAATTTTATTTGGTTGTAGATCATCATTGAAACAAAAAGTGCATAAATTTGAAATAAAAATATCATTATATAAAAGAAATAATAAGATGAATTTGTCTTAAGTAATTCGTTCTCATCAATAAGGATTTTTTTATTATAAAGAAATTTGACTAAATTGATTTCGATATGAACAAAAGTAAGCTAAAAGTTATAAGTAATTATTAAAAAGATAATATTGCAATTAATAGATAAATAATTAATACTTACTAAAACCCAAATCAATAATCTTACAAACGCGGAATTATTATAAAAACCAACACATTTACCGATCCAATTACAATGATGGTCTCTGCGAAGAATACAAGCTTCACAATTTGTACAGTGACTTGATTGATCAAATTTTGGAGGAGAGTTAAGGCAAAGTGTGCAGTTTTTAGGAAATCTTGTTTTCTCAATATTAACTATTTCATTTGGTATATTATTTGTTTGTCGTTTTTCTCCTGCAAATTCTACTTGTGTATATTTACTAATATTTGTTGAATTACCATCAATAAAAAATATTAAATATATGTAGTGAAAATATGTCCAAAAAATATTGTGAAAAATGATGAATGTATGAGAAAACTTATCCATTTCACTTTCATAATATAATGAAAAATACTATTTAAAATTTTAAAACTTACATAATAATTCATAAACTGCGCTGTTAAATAAATAAAACCGAAATTTATTATGAATCCTATTGCGACTTTTTGTCTTTTTAGAAAGTTTATTAACTTGCCTATCATCTTTATATAATAATTAAAAAATATTTAATACTTATTATTACTTATTAACAACAATTATAATATTTAACTATATAATATAATAATGATAATAAATTTATATTTTATGAATAAATAAATATAATGTAATTTAAATATTTCCTTTTATTATTGTTTATCTTATTATTATCTAACAAATTAAGCAATTTAAGCAATTTAAGCAATTAAACAATCTTTACGTCATTTCCTCTTAATCTGACTGCATTCCATTTATTTTCTACCTCTTCTCCTAGTTGGTACATTCTTTTTGCTCCAAAAAAGCAATTTTTCGAACATAATTTATCTTTTTGTGATAAGTTTTTAGTAGAAAGACTATCGTCATCAATACATTTCATTAAACAGCTTTTTTTAATATCATTTGAGACCTTATTGCTATACCATAATGAATTTTCTCCAAACATACTTTGTCTATATTCCCATGAGCTGTATTCTGAAAATTAATTAAGATAAAATATATAAATAATATTACCTGAAAACATCTTTACATTTTGTGCAACTGGGTTAACCATATTAACTTTGCTTTTTCTATCTGGATCATTTGCCGGGATGATAAATCCTTCATGATTTTCCCAAATATGATCTGGCTTTTTAGCTTTAGTACTCATTTATTTAATATTATAAATTGTAATAAATAATATTACTTAATGTAAATAATATAAATTCATAAGAATAATATTATAATATGAATTTTATTTATATTTATATTAAATATTATATATAATTAATAGAATTATATTAGAGTAAGAATAATTTTATTATGGTAAGGGGATTGGGGATTGGGGATTGGGGATTGGGCCCAATCCCCAATCCCCAATCCCCAATCCCCAATCCCCAATCCCCAATATTAATATGATTAAACTTAACAAACTAAATAATAATATTTCTA
>Ga0100378_1007031_pt1 | contig 10097 bp, 9 predicted proteins | sample CryGeymeta201502_FD_81535 | JGI IMG/M metagenome (GOLD analysis project Ga0100378, IMG submission 81535) | Groundwater microbial communities from Crystal Geyser aquifers in Utah, USA - Crystal Geyser metaG 2015-02 | ecosystem: Environmental > Aquatic > Deep subsurface > Groundwater | place: USA...
AAATAAAATTTTCTTATTATCTTTGAATTTATATTACAATAATGTTCTTAATTAAATAATAATTAATTAATATGTATTAATTATGTATTAATTTAATAATAATAAAAATTATCATATAAAATATGTCAAACAATACTACAGATGACAACGAACGATTTCGTAAATATTACTCACGAACAACTCCATTTACTACTCCATTTTCAGTAAAATCATCAACAACACCAAGAGTATCAAGCAAAAGAAGAGCTAGTAATTCTAGATCACATTCAAACGAAAAAGAAAAAACTAATAATAAATCAGACAAATACTCTGATAAATATGATAATAAATCATCAGATAGAAGTATATCAAAAAAAGATAAAGAGAAATATTACGATAAAGAATGGGAAACAAATGATAGAAATAAAGATTCTAGATATTACAAAGAAAAAGATAGAAAAAGTAGTAGATATAGAGAAAGATCCAGATCACGTTCAAGATCGAGAGAAAAGGATAAGGAAAAGATTAGAAAAACCTCGAAAGACCGAAATGACCGAAGTGAATGTAGTGATAAAGGAGAGAGAAGTTATAATAAAACCAGTATTAGAGATAAAGAAGAGTATAAGAAAAAGGATAATTACAATAACAATAATACTTATAACAACAATAATTATAACAAAAACACATTTTACGGAAAAAAACGAATGACAGAATCTGAAGTTAACAACACTGAACATTTAGAAACAAATCAAGATGGACAGGATGGACACAAAACAAAAAAACTTTATAATAAAAGCACAAGCTTTACGCCTTTATTTTTCAAAGGTACTGAGACAGTAACAACAAAAGACGATATAGATAATAAATCAGAAACACCATTAATAAAGCCTGAAAGTACTAGTAGTATACTCAAACGCTCAATAAAAAATCAATACGAAGGAATAAATGTAGAAGATGAAGACCTCAGCTACATCTTTAATAATAAAAAACATCATAAAAGAGAATATAGAAAATTTGAAGATGAATACAGCGCCCTCGAATGGGAGAATTTCGATAAACAAACTGATCGTAGGTGGTATGATCAAGATGAGATGAATCAAGTAGTAGAAGAGAATAACCCATATGTTGGGACGATGGGCGGTCCTGTAGAAAAATCCGAAGAGGATGATATCCTTAAAAGAAAATTAGCAATACTTAAGCCAATTTCTAAAAAAACCGTTAATATGCTAGATAATAATAAGTGGGAAATTAATCGTATGATGACTGCAGGTGCTATTAAATCGATTGATCAAGATGATGGAAATCTTGATGAAGATGATGAATGTAGAATTATTATACAAGTACATGATATCAAGCCACCGTTTTTGGACGGAAGAATTAAGTTTACAACTCAAATGGAAACAGTTCAAATTGTTAGAGATCCAAATTCAGATTTAGCAAAATTGGCAAAGAAGGGTAGTGCTATCCTTAGAGTCATACGAGAAAAAAACGAACGTTCTAAAATGAGAGAACGTTTTTGGGAACTCGCAGGAACTAAAATGGGTAATGTTGTAAACGCAAATGTAATTAACTCAAAAGGTGAAGACGTAACACCATCCACCGGGGTCGGAAACGAGACTGAAGACTTAACAAAACTAAATACTGACGGTTCCATCGATTACAAAGCTGAGTCTCAATACAGCGCTACAATGAGTAAAAAAAGTGAAGGTAACTCTGATTTCTCTAGAAACAAAACAATGAAAGAACAAAAAGAATATCTACCTATCTATTCTATTAAGGATGAGTTACTTACTATTATAAGAGATAATCGCGTTACTATTATAGTAGGAGAGACTGGTTCTGGAAAAACAACACAGATTACACAGTATTTACTTGAAGATGGCTATGCTAAATATGGTCTAATTGGATGTACTCAGCCGAGAAGAGTGGCGGCTGTAAGCGTTGCTAAGAGAGTTAGTGAAGAAATGGGTGTGGAACTTGGAAGCAAAGTTGGATATGCTATTAGGTTTGAAGATTGTACTTCGGATGATACTTTGATTAAGTATATGACTGATGGAGTTCTGTTGAGAGAATCATTAAATGATGAAGATTTAGAACAATATAATGTTGTAATTATGGATGAAGCACATGAAAGATCTCTAAACACCGATGTTCTCTTTGGAATTCTAAAGTAACAATATAAATTAAATTCTAAATAATAAATATTTACCATTAAACTCATAACCATTTATCATTATCAATTATTTTAGAAAAGTCGTAGCCAGAAGACGAGACTTAAAATTAATCGTTACCTCTGCAACAATGAACGCTAATAAATTTAGTGAATTCTTTGGATTTTCGCCGATCTTCTATATACCAGGTAATTAAAATTTGAATTTAGCTCAATACTTATACTGAATACAATTAAAGGAAGGACATTTCCTGTTGATATATTCTTTAGTAAATCAATGATGGAAGACTACGTAGAAAACGCTGTTAAACAGGCAATAAAAGTTCATTTACAATATCCAGAAGGTGATATTCTTGTATTTATGACTGGTCAAGAGGATATCGAAGCAACTTGTTTATTACTTCACGAGAGACTTAATAGATTAGGTGAAAATGTACCTGAGATGGTTATTCTCCCGATATATTCGCAGCTTCCGTCCGATTTCCAGGCAAGAATATTTGAAAAAACAGAACATAGGTAAACTATACCATAATCATAATAATATATTAATTTATTAGAAAATGTATAATTGCTACAAATATTGCTGAAACTTCTTTAACATTAGATGGTGTTAAGTATGTTATTGATACTGGATTTTGTAAGTTAAAAGTGTATAATCCAAAAATTGGTATGGATGCTTTACAGATAACACCTATTTCTCAAGCAAACGCTAATCAACGAGCTGGAAGAGCTGGGAGAACGGGCCCTGGAATTTGTTTTAGATTATATACAGGTAAAATAAAGTCATTATTATTACTTATAAATTACTTAATTTATTAGATGTTTCATTCAGATCCGAAATGTGGGAGAATAACATACCTGAGATTCAACGAACAAATCTAAGCAATGTTGTTTTATTATTAAAATCATTAAACATTGATAACTTACTTGAATTTGATTTTATGGACGCGCCTCCGCAAGAAACAATTCTTAATTCAATGTATCAATTATGGATGTTAGAAGCTTTAGATAATACTGGTTCGTTAACTCCTTTAGGTAGGAAGATGGTAGAGTTCCCTCTTGATCCTCCTTTGTCAAAAATATTAATAATGTCTGAAAAGTTTGGCTGTTCAGCTGAAATAATTACAATAGTATCTATGTTGTCAGTACCGTCAATATTTTTTAGACCAAAAGAAAGGTAAATAAATTAACTATTATTATAATATTTGTAAATAATATCTGTTAAAATCATTAAATAATCATTATATTTAAATCCATTAACTAATTTACTAATTAATTTCAATAGAGAAAACGAGAGTGACGCAAGTAGAGAGAAATTCTTCGTTCCAGAAAGTGATCATTTAACACTACTCAACGTTTATGTACAATGGAAGAACAACGGCTATAGCTCTGATTGGACAAACGAACATTATATCCATATCAAATCACTAAGAAAAGTGCGTGAGGTCAGACAACAACTATTAGACATAATGAAAATGCATAAAATCCCACTAGTTTCATGCGGAACCAACTGGGATGTTATTCGAAAATGTATTGCGAGTGGTTATTTCCATAACGCAGCTAAATTAAAAGGAATTGGAGAATATGTTAATTTAAGAACAGGTATACCTTGTGTATTACATCCTTCGTCTGCTATATTTTCTTTAGGATATACTCCTGATTATGTTGTTTATCACGAACTTATTATGACAAGTAAAGAATATATGTCATGTGTTACTGCTGTCGAACCAAGCTGGTTGGTCGAACTAGCTCCAAGATTTTTCTCAGTAAAGGAGCAATACACTGAACAAGGTAGAATGATCAGAAAACAAAAAGATAAAGAAGAGTTAAAGTTAATGGAAAAGCAAATGCTTGAAGCGATTAATAAAAAGACTAATGTTACTAAGAATGATTTTGTAGAACCAAAAAGAAATAAAAAGGGAATGATGAGTGAGATTGTATTGCCAGGCAAGACTCCTAGTAGGATATCAACTCCAAAGATTAGATATGGATTATAAAGTATGTTCTATAAAGTTTGTTCTATAATTTTAAGAAAACTAATAAATATTAATTAATAATAAATACTTAACTAACATAAAAATATATAAATTAATAAGGAATTTATAATCAACTTATTAAACAATTTTATTATATAATCAGTTATTAATTATTATTTATTTAAAACTTGTATTGAAACTTAATTCTTTTCACAACTATTAATATTAAAATTAACAAATATGAGTAACACAACAATACCAGCAAGAAAAAATCCTATTAAAATAACATTGAAAAGAACACGAAGCTTAGAACCTATTAGTGAATTTAACATAAAGAAAAACTTTTATAAATTTCGTACATCAGAATTAATAAAAAAATCAAACAGAAGATGTAGTATGAGATCAATAATAAGGGAGGAAGACAATATCGACTTTATTAGACCTGACGTTATGAAAAAGTTTGAGTATAATAATATAGTAAAGAGGCATATTTCAATGAAAAGGCATGTAAGTTCTGAATACATATCATCATTAACTAATGCGCTTAGTCAAAATCCATTCAATTATGCAGAAGTTAGAGCAAAATTTCAAGAAAGTAGCAAGTTAGTTAATAAAGGAGAGGAATATAATACAAAATATGTTCCTATGTATAGAAGTAATTTGAGTAATTTATTTCTTACTCAAAATGTGAAAAATAATGTGAATATGAAGTATACTGAAGATTATTATAGTGTTTGTTTCATTACATCAAATCTAAAGAATATTTAGATAAAATATTCGAACGCCAAGACAATTATATAAAAGACAATGACAGTGATTTGAGTATTAATATTAGTAGAGTTTATTTAGACAATATAAAACAATTAAACGAAGATGATAAAAAATTAAGTCGAACCAAGTCACTAGGATTCTTTATGACTAATTTAAAAAGTGATAGTAAACCACCTGGGTTAAATTATAATACTACAAAACATTCAACAAGTAATAATTTAAATAAAGAATCAAATATATTGTTTGAAGATACGCTTAAGAATAAATTTTCAAATTCGTTTTATAGAGATATTGTAAAACGAAAAGAAATGCTACTGCAAAAAAGTAAAAGTTTGTCTTCATTTGATTTTAGTAATTACTCTCAGATATTTAATAATAAGGTTAATTCGACGAATATACCTTTAACAACAATGAATAAATATAATTGGAATTCATTGTCTAAATCTCAATTTAACTTCCGTAAAGACGACAATAAATTCAATAAGAAGAAACTAATATTAGGAGAAGAATTCCCCCCTCCAATTGCAGAACAAAAGAAACTATATACAACCTGTAAAAATTCTAGTTTAGGTTACTATAACGAAACTAGTGAAAATTTCTTCTTTAATAGAACAAAAGATCATCTATTTAAGAAAGAATCACAACAGAAATATATAAAGTATTCAACTCATAATAAGTTTATTAAAGATATGGGAAATAGAGAAAACACTCGTGACGAATGGCTTAAGAAATTTGTACCAACAAAAGAAGCTGTTTATATTCCACCAAAAGTAAGAGCAAAGAAAGTTGAATGGGGTACTAAGAAACATGCTAAAAAAATTAATTTGGAAAATTTGTTGGAAAATTAGAATATGGAGTGGATTATTGCAAGTTATGTTAGGACGTTAAGATTGTTTTATTGATTAAAATTGCTATGTGTTGGTTTGATATAAATTGAATTGTAGAAGGTTAGGAAATATAATATGTATTTATGAATGTAATATTTTAAATTATATTAAACAATACTTAAATAATAATTAAATAACTTTCTTATTACTTATTACTAATTATATTGTATTATAAATATTTATTTCAATAATTACTTTTAAATAGGAATAATGTTTTTTAAATTAGGTTTATATTTTATTTTTAACCTTTTCCTTTGTATCAGTTTCGTCTAGAAATTCTAACTCAACTAATAACTCTTGACTTTTTACTGAATGATCTTCTTTACAATAGATGTTAACAATCTTACATTTTTTTGAAGCTAATATGACATGTTCCATTTTCATAGCAATAACCGAAACTAGTTTATCTCCTTTTTGAACAACTTGTCCTACTTTTACAAATATGTCTTTGACTTTAGAAGACATTGGAGCTTTAACTAATGGGTTACTTTCTAATTCGTTGTCCATTTCATAATCGTCTTTAATAAATTCCTAATTAGATTCATTAAAGTAAGTAATTAAATAAGGAAGTTTAGTTTGTATAGTATTATATTAATTATTATTATGTATTAATTACTATGTTTGTAGCACTTCCATCTTTTTTTAGTAGAATGATATTATCATCTTCAGTTGCAAAGAACTATTATAAATTATATTACGAATTGATATATTAAATATAATATATTTATTGTATCAAAGTAACATTATTGTTATATTACATGAACTTTGTATATCTTATCCTTCAATATGTTAACCTCAACTTGATTATCACCTACAATCTTTGCACTAACAGATTCATAAACACATTTTTTATTTTTATTATTTATTGTTAATGAAAAAGTATCCTCATCTAGGTATACTAAATCCACATTAATAATATTTTCATTTTTATGTTTATTAGTAGCTTCATCTAATTTATCTAATCCATTATATAATTTAAAGTGAGTAGTCGAAGTATGATTTACTCTATAGTTGTTAAGACTATACCACGGATTTTGATTATTATTAAAGTTTTTATTATAATTTTGTTTATTGTTTAATAAATGGCATAAAACAGTTGATAGTATATCTTCATCTTTTGTAACTATTGGAAGATTAATTAACTGAGTATTATGTTTGGCTATAAAGTTTGTATCAAAGTCCCATTCAACAACTTTGGGGTGTTTGATTAAGGTTTGTAAGAATTTTATGTTGTTTTTTACTCCTAAGCACTAGATTATGTTTAAATATATGAAAATATGTTAATTAGTTGTTATATATTTATGTGGTTTTAATAGAATATTTTATATTTTATGTTAGGTTTTTATGTGTCTCTATATATATGTTTGATAAATTACCTTGTAGTTTTCTAAAGAGTGAAGTAGCTTCTTTCTGCAATGCTCTCGGTCTTCTGCCCATACTACTAGTTTGGATATCATTGGATCATAATATATACTAACCTCATCATTTTCTCTTACTCCAGTCTCAATCCTTACATTTTTATCAGGATTAATCAAAGAATCAACATGATTAGGTTCCTTTAATTGAATTATTTTTCCAGGATTAGGTAAGAAACCATTATCAGGGTCTTCACTATATATTCTCACTTCCATTGAGTGTCCCTTTCTTTTGATTTGTTCTTGTTTAAGGGGTAGATTTCCGCCTGATGCTACTATTAATTGCCATTCAACAAAATCTTGTCCTGTTATCATTTCAGAAATGGGATGTTCTACCTGTAGTCTAGTGTTCATTTCCATAAAGTAAAACTTTTTTTCGTTTATATCAAAAATAAATTCGACTGTACCTGCATTGTAGTAGTCAACGGCTTTAGCTGCTTTTACTCCACTTTCACATAAGCTTAATCTCATTTTTTCATCTAGGTATGAAGGAGCCTCTTCGAGGACTTTTTGATGTCTTCTTTGAATTGTGCAGTCTCTTTCAAATAAATGAACATAATTTCCATGATGATCTCCAAAAACCTGTACCTCAATATGCTTAGAATTTTCCAAATACTTCTCTAATAATATCTTAGCACTTCCAAATGAATTTTCTGATTCATTCTGGGCTGATTTCAACATATCAAAGAACTCATTTTCATTTCTAACAATTCTCATTCCTTTTCCACCACCACCTAAATCAGCTTTGATTAAAATGGGATATTTTATAGACCTTGCTGTTTCAATTAAAAAGTCTCTATTTTGATTATCACCGTAGTACCCAGGGACAACTGGGACCTTAGCCTTTTCCATAATAACTTTTGATCCTATTTTTGATCCCATAGAGTTCATTGATTGGGCGCTCGGACCAATAAATTTAATGTTATTTTCTTCGCAAAGTTTAACAAATTTGGAGTTTTCAGATAAAAAACCGTAACCAGGATGGATAGCCTCTGATCCGGTTTTCTTAGCTATTTCAATAATTTTCATCATGTTTAAGTAACTATCCTTTGAATCGTTTTCACCGATATAAAAAGCTGAATCAGCTAAATTAACATGTTTGCTATTAGAATCAATAGCTGAGTAGACTGCAACTGTATGAATATTTAATCTAAATTAGTTTGATTAATATAATATATATAGTTTGAGTTAAAGTAAAATGATTTAAATTAATGAAATTTAGTTTGACGTTTATTAGTAAAATATATTATTAGAGTTATTTTTACTTTTTTGCAGTTTTCATTACTCTACATGCGATTTCTCCACGATTGGCAATGAGGATTTTTTTAAACATGAATTAAATCAATATAATTAAATAAATAATATTAATAATATTAATAAATTTATTCTTATGAGTAATTGTAATGTAAAATATATTAATTCTTTAAATATTATTATTTTACATTGTATATTAATGTATAGTAATTTATTATCTCTCCACAATAAACAATGTTAAAAATTACCTTTTAATATAAATTTAATATTAATTACATTAAAAATTATGGAAAACAAAGAAGCCTTAAAGAAAACTATGTTAACTAAGGATGAAGCAGTAGCCAGAAAAGCTGCATTATCTCATCCACAAACTAACAAATATTTAGTCAATTACGATTTAACAATAGCCTTAAGACAAACTCAAGACAAAGATGAGACAGGTCCAACTAGAAATTTTGAAGGTGCACTCACAGTCAGCTTTAACTATTACCCTACATCCTTATCAGAAAAAGGAGCATTATTCTTAAACTTCTGGGGAGAAGTAATAGCTTTAAGAATTAATGGAAAAGAATGTAGCCCTTCATTCGCTGATAAAAAATTAGTACTTCCTCATTCAAATTTAATTAAAGATGGCTTAAATGAAGTCAATATAATTTATCATGGCTACTACACTAACAGAGGATGTGGTCTCCATCACTATACTGATCCTTCAGATCAAAAAGAATACTTATACACTCAATTTGAACCTTTTGATTGTCATTTACTATTCCCTTGCTTCGATCAGCCAGACATTAAAGCAACACTTAAAATAAATTTAATTGCTCCAGACGAGTGGACTGTCCTTTCCAATGAGAGTTCAGAAAAGCCTATCAAAATTGCTGACTTAGCAGCGGAGGAGTCAAGTTTTAGCAGCTTATCTAGTGCTGAAAAGGATCATTTAACAAAACTAATTCAAAAGAAAAATTATACTTATACCCCTTTCAAAAAAACTCCAAGGATTTCTACTTATCTTTTTGCTGTATGTGCAGGACCTTACCATTGCATTAAGAATCCATTCGATCATAATGTTCCTATGAATGTTTATATGAGAGATTCATTAAAAAATTATGGTGAGATTGAAGAATTCTTTAAGATTACTATGTCTGGTATGGAGTTTTACAAAGACTATTTTGGAATTGCTTATCCTTATAGTAAGTATGACCAGATTTTTACTCCGGAATATAATTTTGGTGCTATGGAGAATGTAGGATTGGTAACTTATAATGAAGCTTATTGTTGGAAAGATCCTCCATCTCAAATTAAGAGATCAAGATTCTGCATTACTGTTCTACACGAATTAGCACACATGTGGTTCGGTAACTTAGTCACAATGAAATGGTGGGACGACTTATGGCTAAACGAAAGCTTCGCTACTTTTATTTCTTTCTTAGCACAAGTTAAAGGAAAAGGCTTAGAGGGCTACACAAACAGCTGGCTAAGTTTTAATTTATCAAAAGGGGCTGCCTACCGAGAAGATCAAGGTAGTAATACACATCCAGTCTACGCTGATGTCCAAAATACAGAGGATGCAGAGACCCATTTTGATATGATTACTTATTATAAAGGATCTAGTATTTTAAAACAATTGTATAACTTTATCGGATTT
>Ga0100378_1007034_pt1 | contig 10094 bp, 11 predicted proteins | sample CryGeymeta201502_FD_81535 | JGI IMG/M metagenome (GOLD analysis project Ga0100378, IMG submission 81535) | Groundwater microbial communities from Crystal Geyser aquifers in Utah, USA - Crystal Geyser metaG 2015-02 | ecosystem: Environmental > Aquatic > Deep subsurface > Groundwater | place: USA...
AATGCTAAAGATAAAAATAGTTTAGTAATGAACAATTTAAATAAATATTTTGCAAAAGAAATAGCAAAACATGATAAAGATTTAACAGCTAAAGTAGAAACCAAAAAAGTTGCTTCAACTAAGAAAATATCAAAACTTGCTGAAAAACCAACAGAAAAACATTCAGAAAAACAAATTCTGGAAAGTAAAGATAGTAAAGAAAGTAGAATACCAACAGTTAATGATGAAAGTTGTAATGTTAAAAATACCGATATATCATTTGTTAAACAAGATGGAGAGTCACAAGTAGTTAAACCTACAAATAGTTTTAAAATAGCAGAAGGGTTGTTATCAGCACCAAAATATCAAGATTATAGTGCGTTTGATACTGAAAAATAATTATTTAATAGAAATAAGTACATGAATTTGATAATAAAATATAATAAAATATAATAAATATAATAAATTAGGAATTTAAATCAAGTAATAATATATAAAGAAAAAATCATTTAATTTTTAAACTATTTATAAGGAGTGAGTTTTATTATATTTTAATATTATATTTATTAATAATTAATTCTATAATAAATATGAGAACTGTTATTCTTCTGTTTATACTTGTTCAAGTTATATTTGCAAGTACTTTTCCAAAAATCAATACATGGGCTAATTTAGCATGGTGCCCACCACCTGACAAATGTCATAATGATGCACTTGCACCTACTGATAACTTAGTTCTTATAGACTTATTTGATCAATCATACTTAATCGACTCTCTTAAATTAGAAGGAACACAATTTATTTGTTATTTCTCTGCAGGTACTTATGAAGATTGGCGTTCTGATAAAGGAGAATTCCCCATGGGTTCTTTATACGGTAAAATGAAAGATTGGAAAGGAGAGTCATGGATTGACGTTACAAAATGGGAAGATTTTAAGCCAGTTATGCAAGCTAGAATTGACCTTGGAGTTAAAGCTGGCTGCCATGGGTTTGAATTTGATAATGTTGACTTTTATGATAATGAATATAAAAAGTTATATACAAAAGAGTTATTGAAAAAGAAGCAGATAGAATATAACACTTGGCTTGCTGACTCAGTTCATGCAAAGAATAAATTTGCATTTTTAAAAAACGCAGTCGATTTAATAGCAAAATTGGTTGATGTTTTTGATGGAGCTATTAATGAATCTTGTCATCAGTATAAAGAATGTGATACATATTTACCATTTACTAATGCGGATAAACCAGTTTTAGCTACTGAATACAAAGGAAAATTTAATAAAATTTGCAAAAAAGCTGAAAAACTTAAATTTCATCAATTAGTATTTGATAAAGCTCATAAAGGTCACTGGAAAAGTTGTCCATAGTATATTTAGATAATTTTATTTAAAATTTAAGAAAAACGTATTTATTACATTCTTTTTAGTAATAATTCTGTTTATATATCTTAAAGAACAAGATTTATCAAAAACATTATTGCTTAAAACTATAAATAATATTTATTAAAATAATTAATGCTGAAATTTATAAATAATTTTATTAACCAAAGTAATGAGAGAAAATAATTAATTAATTAATAAAATTAATCAGAAATATTGCCAAGTGTCAATTAAAACTTCTCTATTAAAATGAATAAATACCGTAAACAATTAAAAATTATAATTTTTAATGTCGTCAATAACATATTTACAACAAAACCTAACTTGGCAACCAACTCTCTCATATTCTAGCAAGCATTTATATAACCTACATTCATCTGCACAAAGCGAAGCCGACACTGACTTAAGCATAGATAAAACAGATTCTTCCACAATTGATAATAAATTCAAAACAGAAATGTGTAATAATTTTATGACCCTCGGCTATTGCAAATACGAGACTCGTTGCAGATTCGCACACGGGAAGCACGAATTGATGAGCAAGAAAGTTAATAACCTTTTTTATAAACAAAAAAACTGTGAGAGCTTCTTTACTAAAGGTTTTTGTCCTTATGGTTCGAGATGTACATTCAAACATGATGAAAGAAACTTGGACTTTTTACAGAAACCTCATCAATCTAAGTTAACTGACTTAATAAAGGAACTAAAGAAAAACTATGACAAGTTTGGATTTCAAGAAAGTGATCCTAATACTACAAAAGGAGCTAAAGAAAAAAGACTTTCCATTTTTAATGATATAACAGATGATCAAGTTTCCTTTAACAACAAAAAAATTACTATGAAAATCATAGCAAAGAGAGCCAATGCAAGTAATTGCTCAAGTATATTAAACCAAATAATATAATGTCTATTATTAAGTGTATGAGTGTATTTATTTATGTAGATAGTTATTCCAAATAAATATATTTAACTTATTTATAAATGTTTATATATAAATTCTTCTCTTTTAACTTAATTAACTTAATTAACTCTATTAACTCTATTACTATACTTAATTATGTTCGTTTATATTCACTATTGATTTTATGCAACGTAAATTTATAAATAAATTTGGAAGTTAAGTAATGATAAGTTAATAAATAATTTTATTCATATTTTGACAGTATTTTCATATTTATAATTTTATTAATTAAATATTCATTTAATTATTAAACTTACATTAATATTATAACATAATGTCATGTAGTTATTGAAATGTTTAATATTTATTATATTTACTATTTATATGTACTTAATCTTTGCCAATAACTTCAATAACATCATTAACTTGAATTTCCTTTCGGCAATCTTTACTAACAATTATACACCCCATTGAAGCTGTATAATTCATATTTGAATTATCTCCATGAATTAAAAATGCAAATCGGTCATTTGTATCAGTATCTTTCATTGGTTCTATTCTTAAAGAAAATGGTCCTTTTGATTCACAAATTTCTATAACTTGATAACATCCTGTAGGAATAGGGCCTTTATTTTCAATATACATTTTTGAAGCTTGATTATAATTATCTTTGTCTCCTGAATAAGCAGAATATGATTTATTTGTTCTATTATTCTTAAATTCTCCACTCCCACCTCCATAGAAAAAAGTATGAACTGTACGTTTATCTTCTAAATTTGAATTAGGAAAAGCATTTTTAAAATATTCCTTTGCTAAAATTAAATTTTGACTAGAAGCATTATTTTTTATTTCATCATAAATATTAGCTGGATTTTCATTTAAATCAGGAGTTCTTTTAACACCTAAGCAACTTAAACATGGACCTTGATATGATGAAAACATTTTATAAACCCAAACCTCATTTGAGCAAAGAGGGCATTTGTAAACAACTTGAGATAACATTTATAATAATTAAACTTGTTATCAAAACAATATTTATTATTATTCTAATAGTTAATATTTCTAATTATAAAATAATTTCTTTATAATTTAATATGAGTGATATTTTGAATGATGTAATATACTTTAATAAAATAAGTCTCTTATTGACACTAGTAAATGTGAATTTCATCTTACACCATTACAATCTATACTATTAAATAAAAATATGCCAGATGGATATAAATTAACTGAAGAATTTTACGATGGAATTATAGATTTAGCGCCAGCAACAAAAAAACAGAAAACTAATGTATTATTTCCTTAACATATAAAGCTGAATAATGATTATAAAGTAACAAAAAAGAAGAAAATAAGTTATAGGTGTAAGTCAGAATCATTTACCGAGGAAAAAGTAGAAAAAGGTATATTAATTTTATTCATTATAAGAACATTCAAATTTAAAAGATAATATAAAAAAATCATCAAGAGATAAAAAGCCTAATATAATTGAGGATATTGGTTTTCTAAAGAAGACTAATAATACTAATATTAATAATGAAACTGGATTGACTCCAGAGTTAAAAAAGAAATGTGAAAAGATATTATTAAAACTAAAGAGTACTCCAAAGTCTGAATTTTTTAATAAAGATAATAAATTCTTAAAAATAGAACTTTGCTTAAAGCACAATAACTATTCAACTTTATCAGAATTTGAAAATGAAATGAGGTAACATAATCAAATTAAAAAATAAATCTAAAACTAAATCAAATTTAAAACTAACTAAATTTCTAGATCACTTTTCAATCAATTATTTTCAAAATACAATACAGCATCTGAAAACTCTGATTACTATCAGAAATTATACAATCTATCAAATACTTTTGAAGTGGAATTTAAACAATTAGAAGTAGTAGAAGTAGATAAAAGTAGCAGCAGTAAAAATAAGAATATAAAAACTGATACAAGTAATAAAGGGAAGGCAGTGGCAGCGACAAATAATAATAACAATAATTCTCATAATAATAACAATAATAACAATAATAAGAATATTGTTAACCAAAATAAAGGAACATGTTTAACGGGGACAGCAGGAACATCTACTTCTAATAAGAATAAAAATAGTAAAAAGTCAGTTAAACAAGTAAATATAATGGATAAACCAATGACTATGGATGAAAAAAATGCCTTGGGGGCTGATATTCGTACTCTTAATCCAAATCAGTTAAGAGGGATAATAGGAATATTATCTGATCCTAAGGATGTTGATCAAAATCTGAAATTTTTCGAGTTTGATATAGAGAACTTAGCAGTAAGAAAGTTAAGAGAGTTAGAAAAATATGTAAAAGGTTGCTTGCAAGAAGCAAATAAAAGTAAAGGAACACATAATTTAAGTGAAAATCAAAAAATACAACAGTTAAAGGTATTGTGTATTGTTTAAAGTTAATTAAGACAGACCTAACAGAAGTAAAAAGAAATAAATCTATGAAGAAGTCTCAATCTTCTAACTCTGCTTCATCGATGATAGAAGAGTCATCAGGTAAATTAAATGTATTTATAATTTAGAAATTCAAGATTAATAATATTAGAGTAAATAATGATTAAAGATTATAAGGCAAGTGATTGTGCTAATTATTAAATATATTTTTAAGTATAATAATGGATCTTTTACTAAGTTTAGTTACTATATTATTAATATACTTACTTATTATATTGAATTTTTCAAATTTAAATATAAAACTTCTTTTTATTATTAATTTGATAAATTATATAATATTATTTATATAAATTAATTTAATTGTTTATTATAGTAGAAAAATGATTAAAAATGACAATACTCGTAAAACATAAATTATAAATCATTATAGAATATATATTAGAAGCATCAGGTTATATGCCTGCAGTCGATTCTGGAGATGATGCTTTTGACGAAACATTTACTTTTAATCACGCAATAAAAAAGCAACGCAAATTCGAAATATTAAAATCAAACAAAGATGACTTTCCTTTTTTGCTGGATAACGAGTTTATTTTAAATGGTAATTTACTAATAAAAATGATTGTTAACTTAACAATTAACTTAGTTAACATAAATGAAAATGATAATATGCATATGACAAATAAAGAAACTTTTGAATTGTTAAAAGCAAAAACCAAGACTTATTTAACTTCTGATGATCCAAACTATAAATCCAATTACTTTGATGTAATATTCAATTATGTTAATGATATCGGCTTTGACAATTCAGTTACTTTATTTTTGCCAATTCTAAATAAAATTGTAAGAATAATCTATTAATAATATACAATATAATCATATTACTTATAATTTATTTAGCCAGACGAAGTCTTCAACTTAAAACTTAAGTTACTCCAGAACATTCATAAATTTACTGAATTTCTAATAAAATCTGGAGAAGAAGGTTATAAAATACTAAAAGTCCATATTATACCAATCATATTTGAGTTAGTAAAAGATAGAAAGTCAGCAAAAGTAGCTGACCACGCATGTGACTTCTTAATAGAGATAACTAAAAATCTAAAAGAAGATGATAAAGGAAATTGTGTACTTATTCCTATATTAGGTACTAATTATTACTAAAAACATTAATAAAAGACCTTGCAAACGATGATCGAGACGAAGAATCAAGGATTCTTGCATCGAAGTTATTTAATAGTTTAGCTTGTATTATTAATCATGAACTATGTGAATTTTATATTATACCACAAGTTGCTAGCTTTGCAATTGATACTAATTCAAAAGTAAGAAAAGCAGTTGCAAGTGGATTTCATACATTAAGCAGCAATGTAAACCCAATTATGTTTAAAGCAAAACTTATTCCTGTGTTCCAACAGTAATTAAAAATACACTTAGTTTATTTAATTATATAATTACTTATTAAGATTGTCTAAAGATTCCTTATGGACAGTTAGAAAGGCAGTAGCTGAGCAACTACATAAAATATCTTCACTTTGTGAAGAAAGTTTACGTTCAACTATTTTAATTGACGTCTTTATGAGATTTTGTTTAGACTCTCAAAGATTTGTTAAAATAGTCGTTATTGAAAACTTTGGCTATTTTATCGATACTATGGAGAAAACAAAACTAAATATGAAATTATTGGAATTTTACATTCAACTAATAACCGAATATTATAATCCAAGTCAGAAGAAGGTGTATAATTCAGATATTGATGTAAATATATTTTATTTTATTAATGTTATTAATTTTATTATTAATAGATGATTTACTACTGCGCTTATAATTTCCCTGCCGTCTTATTATGCTTTGGACCAGATAGTTGGGCTATGTTAAAAAGTGTTTATTTAAATATGGCTAACGAAAGAGAGAAAAAGGTTAAAAAATCGATTGCAAGTTCAATTGCAGAAGTAGCCCAACTTTTAGATTCAAGTATTGTTGAAAAGGACATACTACCAATATTTGATAAATTTTACAAGGATGAAAGTAATAATCACAATAATATATAAATTACTTAAATTATTAATTTTTAGATGAAATACAGTTAACAATATTAAAAAATATGCCTAAATTCTTGAAGAAGCTTCAACCAACTTCAAGAAATGTTTACTTAGATAAAATAATTAAGCTATCAGTAATAATATTAATTTTAATTTAGAATCCTCGTGATAAATGGAGAACAAGAGCAGAAAAAGCCAAAAATGTATGTAAATACTCTTCTGTTTTTGAAGATGAGATTACTTACAAACATCTAATCCCAATTTGTCTTCAATACTGTGTTGATGATGTAAATAAATATTTACTTATTAAATATACTTATATTTTTCTTTTAGATCCACGACGTTAGAATTGTCGCTGCAAGATACATTTCCCTTATATTCCTCCAATTACTAAAAGAAGGTTCTAAATATCAAGATAGTATATTAAAAATCATTGATGCCTTTGCAAGATCTGTTAATTTCCAATATAGGCAACTGTAAGATTATTAAATAAACTATTATTCATTACGGTATATAAAGGTTTATTCTAATGGCTTACAAAATGGGAAGAAATGAAGATATGTTCCTAAAGTTCTTTTTATCATATTTAAAACCATTGTGTTATGATATTGTTCCTAATGTAAGAATAACATTGGCTACTACACTCAATGAAATTTATTTAAGTAAAACAATCATATAATAATATAACATTATATAACTATTTAAAATTAATCTTATTAGAATATCCTTGGACAAATAAATCTGATGAAATATTAATGCTTATTCACACTTTAAAACAAGATAAAAACAAAGAACACAAAATTATATTCGAAAAGATTGATATTAAAAAAGAATTTAAATTAGAAAATATAATTCCTTGCAATTTTGATAATAGAATGTTATTCTTAAAGGAAGAGTTCAACATTACCAAAAATCTTCCTATTAACGCGAAAATCAAAAAAAACTTATCAACTGTTAAGCCTGTTGAGAAAGAAACAGTTTCAGTTTCTACAGTTCAAACTCAAGTATTAGATGAATTAGAAGAAAGTAAAATAGTAACAACTTCAACAAATTTAATTAATTTTGATAATACTGACTCAGAAAATAAAAAAGATTTAAAATCAGAAGAAAAAAATGAATCTGCAATTGAGGAAAAAAATAATATGGGAGATATTAATGAAAATGAATCAAAAAATGAAGAAAAAATATAATAATACAGTTTGAGTAATAATATTGAATATAGTTTGCTACAATTTGTTTAATTAGTTTACATAAAGTTAATACTTAATACATAATAATTATTGTTTAAATGATAAAATGTTTAAATTAAGTTGTTTATTTATAATAATTTATTTCAGTTAATTAATTTTAATTTATTTATTCAAACATAATAATTATATTATAAAAAATGGACGGAAATAAAAATTTAGATAAAGTAATTAAAGACCTAGATGGAAGCGGTGTTGAAAAAACTGAAAGTTTTAACAGAAGTAAAACAATTTAAATAATAAAATATAACTAGAATACTTTGAGGAAAATACAGCAACTCCAAATATTACACCAACAAGTCAGAATACTGGAAATTTAGATATTAAACAAACGAACTTTAACGAATATTTAGATGTACTTATATTATAATTATAATTTATTCTAGACTAAATATTCAACATCTATCAATAAAGATAGTACTACTTCTGTTAAGTAAAATAATAATCTAATTTGTTAGATGTTCAGTTACATTTATAGGAACTTCTGAGGTAGAAGAAGGATGTGCAACTTCAGCATTAGATGTTAAAGTAAAGATAATAACATAAATAAAGATATGTAATAAATTATGCTGTTCAAAATGTGATAGAAAAGTTCTTCGTTTTATTGATAAAACATGGGATAACAGTGTTGATTACTTATTTTTCAGAAATAATTCATCGGATAAATCTAAATTAGAAGAAGTATTAAATAAAATTATTACTAAAAATAATATAGAAATTAGTCAGTACCCCAGGAGAAGCATGCTATTGCTGTCAATGCTGTTGGGTAAATATAGATGAAAGTTATAAAAAACTATCAAAAGTAGAAAATTGTTCTAGTTGGTTTTGTAGTGGACATTAATTAGAACTAAAATAATTAAAATTTTATTTTATGAAATTAATATAATTACATATAATAAATAATTTTATATTAATAAATTTATTTGCAATAAAAACTAAGTTAAAATTAAGTTATATGAGCTTGAATTTAAAAGTTTCTTATTTAATATCATTTTAGTCTTCTTTTAAATCTTCTTTTAACATATCCATTATCTCTTTTAAATTTAAGAAAGTTCTGGTTAAATAGAATTTCTTGATTTCTTCCACCTGCATGCCTACTTCGTGGACCAATATCACAACAGCAAGCCCAAAGTCGAGGTTTTGGTATTGGATTAGATGCAAAGTTTGCCAAGTAACAGAGTTGATAATATGAAGTTCTAATAGGTTGATTACTCATTTCTAAGCAGTTTTCCCTATAAACATTTAAATCTCCTCCATTGTCTTCATTAAATAACCCCATTATTGCAACAGCTGGCTTTATACATCCTTGAAGAGTTATTGATATACATAGTAAGCACACAGCACATTGTAAAAACTTCATTTTTTAATTAGAAATAAGTAAATAAAAAATACTATAAACTCTTTGATATAAATATTAAAATTTAATTATATAAGTATTTATAAAGTTATTAATGGAGCTAAATGCAAAATCTATTGTTGAAATAAATTTGTCATGTGAACCACTAAATTTTGGTAGACTTAAAAACAAAAGCATTAATTTATTGTTAGTACTTTCATTAGATAATGAAGTTATACGTGATTATTTCAACAAAATAAGAAATAAGAAAATTGCTCGATGCATTTTTAAACTAGAATTACCTACATTTATTGATGTGAAAACCTTACCTTCTTTTAAAGCTTATGTTATTTGTTTAAAAAAACTTAATTCAAAGCAACTTGCATGTGGAAGTGAAGATTTAAGAATATGGTGTTTACAAACTGGGAGTTTTTTTAACCTTATTGGCCATAAAAATGATGTTGTCTGCTTATTACAACTAAAATCAAATGAATTGATAAGTGGAGGTCAAGATAAATTGATAAAAATTTGGAATTTTCTAACTAAAACATGTTTAAATACACTTATCGGTCATGAAGGTGAGATTAGTTGTGTTATAAAGCTCGACGAAAACCAAATTGTTAGCTCAAGTGAAGATAAAAAACTTAAATTATGGGATACGAAAAGTGGAAATTGTATTAAAACATTCGGAGGTAACTTCGGAAAAAGCTTACTCAAACTAAACTTAGATCAATTTATAAGTGTAGGAGTAGATAAAAATAATGATGATCCTCCTATAATGATTTTGGAGGTG
>Ga0100378_1007038_pt1 | contig 10092 bp, 13 predicted proteins | sample CryGeymeta201502_FD_81535 | JGI IMG/M metagenome (GOLD analysis project Ga0100378, IMG submission 81535) | Groundwater microbial communities from Crystal Geyser aquifers in Utah, USA - Crystal Geyser metaG 2015-02 | ecosystem: Environmental > Aquatic > Deep subsurface > Groundwater | place: USA...
CTCTTGTATTTATTCTTTTAGCTTAATAATTTTATATATTTATATACATTTTTATTTTGTTTATTATAATAATATAATATTATATAATATTATATAATATTTAATATATAATTTTAATGTTAATCTTTATATATAAATATTGTTATAGCAATTTAATATTGCTTTTGGGGATTGGGGATTGGGGATTGGGGATTGGGGATTGCCCAATCCCCAATCCCCAATCCCCAATCCCCTATTATAAAATTAGTATATAAAATATTATTAACTAATTATGTAAAGATAAATATTTATATATAAAGATTAAAATTAAAATTATATATTAAATATTATATAATATTATATAATATTATATTATTATAATAAACAAAATAAAAATGTATATAAATATATAAAATTATTAAGCTAAAAGAATAAATACAAGAGAGCTAATTAAGGCTAATGTGGCCGTTAAGAAGCTTGAAGATTTTGTTGCTATTTCTGTACCGGCAGTTGAAGCACTAGCTGCTACATCAGTTGAAACTGCTTGTGAAGGAGTAGATCCATCGACTGTGACTGATGAGTCTGAAACAGTTGTAACAGATGTTGATGGGGGAGGTAATTTATTTACTGAAGCATCATCAACTGCGAAATTAGAGCTACTTGTAGATAAAGCTCTTAATCTTTTTGCTGGACAGTTTTTAACTAATACCATGCATAAATCTTTTGAAATCTTTATTAAATTAGGATTAATTGAATCTCCGTTGAAGCTGAAATTTTCAGATACAAATTTAGCACAATCTAATGCGTTTCCAGTTGATTCACATACCCAACATGTGCAAGGTTTTTCATCAATGAGGTCATTTAGTCCACTCTTAGCACATTGATCATTAATTTTAGTTCCACATCCTTCTGGGGCTGTCATATTTCCAAGACTCATATTTCCCATAGCTGTGAAATTAGCTCCTGCAATTGTAGCATTGAAATTACCCATAGCATTGGTAGTTACATTTAAAACTCCGGCTTGAGCAGCGTTAACTCCAGCTTGTACACCAGCTTGAACGTTAGCACCTAATACAGTATAGCCGCTCTTGCATACACATTTTCCACTTGACATATCTCCATCAATGATACTTGTAGCAAGAGTTCCATTGGCCCCAAATGTTCCATTTAATCCAGCTCCAATTTGACCAAGAGTTCCATTTAAAGCTCCTGCTTGAGCCATAAGAGTTCCATTTAAAGCTCCTGCTTGTGCCATAAGTGTTGCATTTGCTAATTGTCCGATGTTTCCTACATTTACATTAACATTAACTCCAGCTGTACCAGTTGTCCCAGTAGTTGTGGCAGTAACTTGAACTCCTCCCATCATTGGAGGAGGTAATGTTAATAATCTATTTCCTCCAGCACTTGCCATGACAGATACTTGAGTTGGTACACATTTACAATCAGTTCCAGAAGCCATTCCTCCAGTCATTCCTCCGGTCATTCCCATAGGTTCTGGTTTTTTATTTCCGCATCCTCCTAAGGAAACAAAAGCTGTTTCTGTGGCAACAGTTGCATTAGCACTAACTTGTTTGAATTGAGTTCTAGCTTCAACATTGCAAGTCATAACTTTTTGCATGTATCCCCATATATCATTGCATTGAGCAGTGCTGAACTTGAATCCGACTACAAGGCTTGTTGTTGAATTTTTAATTGCAGTTAAGGCTCTAATTTCGTTGCTAGCTTCGAAGTTGGACCATTTTCTATAGTTGAATAATTGAGTGAAGTTCTTTACGAAGGCAGCATTACATTGATTTTTTACTCCTTGTTCTTTTCCATAAATGCCTACTGCTCCTGAAACTCCAGCTGTACCTGACATTTGTCCGCTAACTGTTGAATTTACGCTACCTGATACTTGTGGTAAATTTGCATTAACGGTAACTTGGACTGTTGTATTAGTTGATAAATGTCTATATTCCTTTTCTTCAAAAAGTCTTCTAGTTGAACCTGAGGCAGTTGCAGCTCCAGAGACTGTGTTTTGTTGAACTATTCCACTGAAAAAGCATCCAAGGGATGAGGCTTCGAATTTTGAATCAGCTTCGAATTGTTTTGCGGCAAATTGGGCTCCTTTGTCATTGCATCCACAGGTTACTACATCAGCTTCTAATTTGGTTTTATCAAAACATGTTGTAGTATCAGTGTTAGCAATTGCAGCAAAGATAACTGCTTTTTGTTCACATTCGCAGAAACATTTAGCGATACCTTTAAGTTCGGTAACACAGGCTGGAATATTTGTAGTATTAGTCCAGTAATTGCTTTCTACGCATATACCATTTGGAATACCTTCTGGTGGGTTAACTGTTTGTCTTTGAATTAATAAATTAGCATTAACGCTTCCAGAGGCACTTCCTGAAGCTTGACCTCCAGCTCCAACTTGTGCACCAGCTCCTGCTACTCCTGATTGAGCTGTGACTACTCCTGATTGGGCTGCTAATCCTGCTTGAGCAGCTAAAGCTGAGAGATTTCCTCCTGAGATAGTAACGTTTGCTGAAATTGTAGCGTTGGCTGTTTGAGTTGCGACAGCTGAGATGATTAACAAGGTTGTTAAAATTGCAATTAGTTTCTTGTTCATGTTTTTAAATATTAATATTATTAATTTTACTCGTTGTGAACTATAAACAAAAAAAAATTAATACGTAATAGTAATATAAAAGCAAAGTTATTTATAAATTTTTTTCTTATAGAATATGAATTTTAAAATTAATAATTTTGACATTTAAATAATTTAATAATTAATTAGTTTAAATTAGTTAACTTAATTTTCTAGAAGGAATATAAATAAATTAATTAAAATCTGCTTACTTTCAATTTAATTTTTTATAGCAGGATTATATGAATAAATATTCTATTCATTGAATAAACACAAGTTTATTTTCAAGAAGTATTTTTAATTGGATGATATATATATATTATTTTCTATCAAATGAGGATTTCTTAGTATTACTATTCTTTATGTATGTTAATATTATTACTCTTAATTTTAATTATTTAATGTTATCAAATAATGAAGTTTCACCATTAAAGTCTATAAAATCTGAATCTGAATATATAAATCATAACAAAATAATAACTGAAGAAATAGATGATGAAGATGAGTATATAGAAAATATAAAAACTCATTTAAATGCTCTTAATGAAAAATTTGAATTTATGAACCAGATAAATGAAGAACTTAAACAAAAAACACAAATATTTGTTTATGAAAATACACCAGAGGCTATAGATAAATTATACAATGAAAAGTAAAATTAATATATAACCATAGCATCATTTACAAGAAAAATCTACTTGATAAAGCAAAAGTATTAGATAATTACAAGGAAGAAATATTAAATATGCAAAATATATTAATAAAAAAGGATTATTTAATAGAATCATTAAATAATGAACTATCCTTTGTGAAGAAAGAACGAAATAAAAGTATATTTAAAGTACAAGAGTTAATCAATGAAATAGATAGTAAAAAACAAGAACAAAATCAAAATAACTATGCGAATCAATATAACTCAGCGTCAAATATTTTTACTGATAAAGACATAAATAAGGTAACAATTAAACAACTTCTAATTATACATAACATACTTACCTATTACTTTTTTAGCACTTTAAGAAAAATAGTAACTCTTCTAATTTTAGTTTACATAGTTTTGACGAGGAGAGATTTACCAGAAATGAAAAAGGTGATATTATTTCCGTTTTAGAAGCACAAATTAAAGATTTAAAGCAAAAATTATATGAAAATAACTTAAAATTGAATGATTTAGAAATTGAAAACTCAGAACTTAATAAGAAATGTAGAGAGTTTTTTGAAACAATTAAAATTAAAGAAGGAATAATCAATAAATTTTACTCAGAAAAGGAAAAAATATATGGTAAGTCGAATACGATTTACGGAAGTGAAACAGGATGTAATAGAGATAATAGTTATGGAATAAATAATAGTGATAGTAATCGTAGCAATCGTAATAATGGAAACGAAGTAAATAATAATATTAATTCTGGTAAATCAGATAATTATTTTAATAACCAAAATCAAATGTTTAAGTCAGAGTTAAGTGTTTTTACTCCTCAAAAACAGAAATCAAACAATATCTATTCTCATCGTAATACTAATAACAATATTAATATTATCAATGAATTCGGAAGTGAAACCTTACCTAAAGAAGATGTTATATTAATGGAAGCTCAAAGAATTAACAGTGATTCAAATATAGAAACAAAATTAGGAAGTTCGAATAATAATTCTAAGCATACAAGATCTGATTCTTTTATAGCTATGTTAAAAAACATATTTTATACAGAAAAGAACGAGAAAAAATAAAAAGAGACAAGAAGGAATAAGCATATTTATTTATTTATTTTAATAATAATTAAGGTATTTAATTAGTAGTATTAATAGAAGAATTTAGTTAATCAATTTGATTATTAAGTTTGGGATACTTATTAAAATATTTTATATTTTAAATATTTATTAGAAATTGTTAAGTAAATTTAATAATTATTAATAATTAAACAATTTTAAATAATTATAAAGAATTTTAAAACAATGTACAAATTTTGTTGCGATAAGAAAAGACCTCAACAAAGAAATTCTTCTAATAGTCTAGAAAGACACGAAGTGCATCAAAGGAATAAATCACGATCAAAGTCTCCGAAAAATAATTATTCTAGTAGCAGTAATCAAATTCCATCAAATTGCAACAAAGGAAGTGGTGATATAAAGGGATTTGTATTAGTAGGCCAAAAGTTTAATGAATCTGATATGAAGAGCGAACAAGCAGGAGATCTATCACATAGGCATCATTCGAAAGAATTAAATGAAATTTATAGAAACAGACGAGATAAAAGTAAAATTTATTCAAAGAAAGTACGTCAAAATCGTAAAGAGGAATTAGAAAGTAAATAAATTTAATAATAAACTTACATATAATAGATATAGATGAAACTCCAAATGATAAAATTGAGTTAATGTACGATTTGAAAGAGAATGATGTTATTTATAATAATAAACTTCAAATTGTAAAATATTTAGTCGAAGGTGAACAAGCTAAAATATATTTGGGCTACATAAAAGAAATAAACAGTAATGTTATTGTAAAAAGATATATATTGACATCATATGATTATAATATTGCAGAGAGACTTATAAAAGATTCAGAAATTTTACGTGGAATGAAGCATGTAAATGTTTGTAAATACTACGATGTTAATTATGTTAAGCAATTTAAAGTATCATTAACAACTTAAATATATAGTTTACTACAATGGATTTTATAATGGAATATGTTAAAGGAACAAATTTATCTGATTATCTTATTGAGAAAAAAGGTAAACTTGAAAATGAACAAATGAAGTCGTTTATAAAACAAATTTTGGAAGGATTAGCTTTTCTACATGATAAAGGAATAGTACATAGAAATGTCAAAGTAAAACTATTACTATAACTAAATAATTTTATATCAACTTATATCACTTATATCATCTTATATAAATTCAGCCTTTGAACATTATGGTTTTAGAAGACGAGAAAAATATTAAAATACTAGATCACGGAGTTTGTACTATCGTATAATTATTAAAAATATAAAGTTAAAAGATAATCAGCTGTTTTTAAGAAAAAGAGCCCTTTCAAATACTCCTTGGTATTTGTCACCGGAAGTTATCTTAGATAAAAGCTATTCTTTTGATGCAGATATATGGTCCGTTGGTTGTATATTATATGAAATGGTATGTGGAAAAAAACCTTTTGATGATTTAAATCCTTATAATGTAATTAATATTTAATATAAATATTATAACATTTATAAATATTATAACATTTATAAATATTATATAGTCTATGTTAAAAATGACACAGCATGCTACACCAATTGAAGATGCAGATGAAGAAATTCAAGATATATTTTATGATAGAAATAATCGTATAATGTTGGATTTCTTACAAAAGTGTTGGAGACCTAATAATAGTTTTAGGCCATCAGCTAAAGAGTTATTGGAACATAAATATATTACAGAGTAAATAAATGAAGAATAGTATGAAGTGGCTAAGTTTAATATAAAGTTTGGTTAAATTTATAAATAAGTATATTTATTAATAAAATATATTGATGTTTTCTTATTTTAAACATTAATTATATTAATATTTATAGTATATACTGGCTTATTTTAATTATATTCTGTTATTTAAATAATAATTTAAATTAAAATACTTAATGAAAATTTTAGCAATTTTATACCTTTTCCTTACTTGCTCAGTAATACTTACACAAGATCTTAATTCAATTATTTCTCAAGTCGAAACTGATATCATATCTCTAAGAGACGCAACAGAAGCTGCTTTTACAGGAAGATGTACTTTAACTTCAGATTGTAGTTATCATATGTGTTCAGATAATCCAGCAAAAGCTACTTGCAATTCTAATTTTGTTACTGCTTATTGTTCATGCTTTACACCAGAAGGTACCAATTTATACATGGATGCGCCAACAGTTAAGTTAGCAGATGTCTTTTCACCTTATGTAAGTGAGAATAACCAAAGAGTTCGAGAAATTGTAAGAACAGGTCAGGCCTTAACGCCTTTGTTTAAATCTTTGAATCAGAAAAATGCAGACTATAAATGGTTATATTTTGGAAGTAGTAACGGAGTTTGGATTGAGTATCCTAGTACTTGTGTATCTTCTTATGATAATAGGTATAATAGTTATTTACAAAGTTTAGATATCGACCATGGTATATAGGAGCTGCGACCGGTTCAAAGAATTTCATATTAGTCCTTGACTTCTCTGGTTCTATGACAACAGATAATAGATCTACTATTCTTAAAGAAGCTGTTACATTACTACTTAAAAATTTAGTAAATGCAGATTGGGTAGGTATAGTCATCTTTGAAACTGATGCTACTACATATAATTCAAAATTAGTTAGAGCAACTTCTGACAATATTACAAAATTAATTAACTATGTAAAAGGAAACGAACCAAGAGGTTCTACTAATTATCAAGCTGCTTTTAGCGCTGCGAATAATTTACTCAGAGATTCAATTTATGATGAAAATAACTCTCCATGCAAGACATTTATAATGTTTTTAACCGATGGATCACCAACAACTGGTTTACAAAGTCAATCCGAATTAACTGCTCATATCGATAGCTTAGATTACTTAAAGAAAGCTATTATTTTTTCTTATTCATTGGGCTCAGGATCTGCTGTAGATATTCCTAAAGCATTTGCTTGTATGAGGGGAGGAATATTTGAAACAATTGATAATGTATCAGACTTAAACAAAAAAATGAATTCTTATTTTGTTGCACTAAGTTTAGGAATGAATGTTACAAAAGCCTTATGGGTTGAACCATATATTGATGCAAGTGGGTTAGGAGAAATGACAACTTGTTCAATCCCAGTTTACGATAGATCTGTAACACCAATTAGACTCATTGGAGTTATAGGTATAGATATATTAATGGACACCTTTTATAAAGTTGAAACTTCAAAAGATGTAATTACTAAGAAACTTATTAGTAAAAGTATGTCAGCCTGTACAAACTCTGATGCTACTGAATGTCAAATTAATACTTTAAGAGATGAAAATTATAGATGTTCTGTCTATGATGGAAGTTGTAATATGGTTCAGATAGATTGGACTACTTGTCCAAATGCTTTAAGCAATGTTTTTTGCAATACAATGAGATCAGGCGTTGTAGTTAAAGATAGTTGTTGCTCTACTACTCCTCAAACTTGTACTAAATCGCAAATTATTGATGGATTTTTTGCTAAGTTGAATATCTTAGCTTTTATTATGATAATTTTATTCTTAGTATAATTATTTAGTCAGTTATACTAATATAATTTAAACTAATTTTTCGATAAACTATGTTAACATTTTTATATTTATTTATTTATATTCTATAATATTACTTATAATCAATATAAATTATTTATTAAATTAGTAAATTAAATTATAAACATATAGCAAATACTTTTAAATAATTTTATTCAATTTAAATTGTAAACTATTTCCTATACTGTCAATTTTATATGAATTTAATTAATCCCGTTAATTAATTTAATTAAATACTAATAAATAATTTTAAATTAATGAAAACTAGAGGAGCTCTATTAGTATTTTTACTATTTAGTATAGTATGCACACAAGATTTAAATTCAATAATTGCACAAGTTGAATCCGATATTATTTCTTTAAGAGATGCAGCAGAGACAGGTTTCAAAAACAGATGTACTGCCACTGCAAATTGCAGTTACCATATTTGTTCTGGTAACCCTCAAAAAACCACTTGTAATGTAGATTTTGTCACAGCCGAGTGTTCTTGTTTTAACCCAGAAGGTACTCAAATAGCAATGGAAAGTGCAGGAGTTAAATTGGCTGATAAGTATCCCCCTTATGTAAATGAAAATAACCAAAGAGTCAAAGAAATAGTCAGAGCAGGTCAAGCTATGCTCCCTACTTTTAAAGCTTTAAATCAAAAAAATAAAGATTACAAATGGCTGTACTTTGGCAGTAGTAATGGAGTCTGGACTGAATACCCTAGTGTATGTGTACCAACATATGATAACAGGTAATTTTAATTTTTAATTTATTTAGATTACGTCCTTGGTATATTGGAGCTGCAACTGGTTCAAAGAATTTCATTTTAATCCTTGACTTTTCAGGTTCAATGACAACAGATAATAGATCTACTATTCTAAAACAAGCTGTTACTTTACTACTCTCAAACTTAGTAAACTCAGACTGGGTGGGAATAGTCGTATTTGAAACTGATGCTAATACCTATAATTCAAAATTAATCAGAGCTACTAAAGAAAATATCCAAAAACTTATTGCCTATGTAGATGGAAATGAACCAAGAGGAAGCACTAATTACGGGGCTGCATTCTTAGCTGCTAATAATATGCTTAGAGATTCAATTTATGATGAAAATAACTCACCATGCAAAACATTTGTGATGTTTTTAACTGATGGATCACCAACAGCAGGATTACAAACTGAATCAGAATTAACTAGTTATATTAATGGCTTAGAATACTTAAAGAAAGCAATTATTTTTTCTTATTCTTTGGGAACTGGATCAGCTGTAGATATTCCAAAGGCATTTGCTTGTATGAGAAATGGAATATTTGAAAAAATTGATGTCGCAAGTGACTTAAATAGCAAAATGAACTCTTACTTTGTAACTCTTAGTTTAGGCATGAATATTTCAAAACCATTATGGGTTGAACCTTATATCGATGCAAGTGGCCTAGGCGAAATGACAACATGTTCAATCCCAGTTTATGATAGATCAGTAACTCCAATAAGGCTAATAGGAGTTATTGGTATTGATATACTGATGGGTACATTTTATAAAGTAGAACCATCAAAAGACGTAATCACTAGCAAACTTATTAGCAAAAGTATGTCAGCTTGTACAAACTCTGATGCAACAGAATGCCAAATTAACACATTAAGAGATGAAAATTATAGATGTACTGCATATGATGGAAGTTGCAGCATGGTTCAGATAGATTGGACTACTTGCCCAAATTCATTAGACAATGTATTCTGCAATACGGATAAGAAAATTCCTGATTATAAAGATACATGTTGTGGTACCACAATTAAACAATGTTCAATTGTATTATCTAAAGGAAGTTTCGCTTCGATGAACATGTTACTATTGCTTATATTTTTTATTTTTTACTTTAATTAATTATTAAAATTTTGAATATAATATATAATGTATATAAAATAATAAAGTAAATAAAGAAAATAGTAAAATGGCTTTCTTTTAATAATTATATTTATATAATAATTTATTTTTACATATAAATAGTAAGTTCAGTTGTTATAATCTAATTAGCAAATATCTCGACAGTCTTTTTGGTTAAAAATGATTGTAATAAATAATACCTAAATCTTAAATAATTCTTAAATAATTTTTATTTATTTATAATATTATACTATTTTTAAATTTCAAATTATTTGGTTTTGGTTAATTATTTAATAATAATATTTTAATAATTTGGGGATTGGGGATTGGGGATTGGGGATTGGGCAATCCCCAATCCCCAATCCCC
>Ga0100378_1007043_pt1 | contig 10085 bp, 17 predicted proteins | sample CryGeymeta201502_FD_81535 | JGI IMG/M metagenome (GOLD analysis project Ga0100378, IMG submission 81535) | Groundwater microbial communities from Crystal Geyser aquifers in Utah, USA - Crystal Geyser metaG 2015-02 | ecosystem: Environmental > Aquatic > Deep subsurface > Groundwater | place: USA...
TCCCCACCCCCAACCCCAACCCCAACCCCAACCCCAACCCCAACCCCAACCCCGTCCTTTGCATGCAAGATATCAATAGAGCAGTATTGTAGAATAGTTATAGTGAATGTCTGACTTCTTTTCAAAATGTGAGGCCATCCGAAAGGAAGGTCGGAAAAGCATCGCCCCCATCTACAATGAATTCTCCCACATCCGGTTCTTCTAGATCTTCAAAAACTACTAATACACCCACCTTCAGCACCAGGAGCAACAACAAATTGTCCACAATGAACGATCAGAACTCATCGCTTTCGGATGCTTCAGCCAGTTCTAAGAGTTTGAACGCAGCCAGAAAGATGAGCATCGAAAGGAAAGACTGGAAAAAATGACTGAACTGGCTCAGGAATTAGCGGAAGAAAAAACTGTCAAAAAGGTAGCGACCTTGAACTTAGTGGGAGATCTCAAAAGAATGGTGACTTTTCATCACACGCTTCAACAGGAAGCTGAGGCCCCCCTCGGCTGAAAGATATAAAGATGTGATTTCTGTCACTTAGAGTCATATCTGTCAGGATAGATAAAGTAAGGATAAATAGATGTGCAAGATAGTATTGAATAGTACATCACTGCCTGTCCTTCCCAGCCAAGCTGCGAGCAGCATCCTGAAGCATGCCTCTCAATCTCTCCTTCTTTTACTATCTGTCCTCCCTCTCTCCAGCCAAAGCTCCCTTTATCTCGCTGACGGTTCCCTTCAAAAAATCCATCACCTTCTGGTCACCCTTTTCCCTGTTCTCAGTTTAGGCCTCCAGCTCACCTCTGAACCTGCTGCTTTAAGCCTTGATTGCTTCACACTTATCATTGATGATGGAGTTAAGACGGTGGGCTGCTGGCTGGACTGATGCCTCGTGACATGCAACTTGTCTGCTGATGCTTTGATGAACACTTTCGATGTCTTCTTTTCTATCAATCTTCATGCGAGCGACCTCTTTTTCTATTTTTTCTATTTTTTGATGACTGTTGGTCTGCCCCCAAAGTTCTTTTTGGTACCTTTCCTGAATAGAGCACATCCTACCTATGACTCTCTCTGCATGTAGTTTGTGATTTGCTGCTTTAGATCCTCAATCTGAGCATATCTATCCTTGAGGGCCGTCTTGAACTTTTGGTCATTTTCCCAGCATTGCTCCTGGTAGGTCCTGAGCTTGAGTCGATAATCGCGGTCTGCATGTCAAAGGATGTACTGGATGCCTCATGGCTTGAAATTTCATCTGCCAATTTTTTCTCTACAACATTGAGCCTATCCTGCACTTGTTTGAGACTGCTTTATGAGAGGTTCTGAAGCTTGGACTGTGCGAGCATGCCTAGTTTGACTTCTACCTTCTGGAATCGCTGGTTGTTGGAGGGCTGTGGTTCTTCCATCTTTGGAAATATAATAGATCAAATGGAATATGAAGGGCCTTCAACTTAAGCGAGAAGGGTGCAAAATAATTAGAGTTCAAATGTGCCAAAAAGGCTGGGGAAGGAAAGGGGGCAGTGAGGGAGGAAGGTAGTGGGGTCAGACAGCCAAGGGTGAATAATCATGATCATAAACTCTAGTCCAGTGTTTGTCATCATTTCAACATCTATTTATTATAAGCTATGAACTTCATTTATGATTTAACATCATTCAGCAGGCCTTCCTTGAAGAGACGCCCTCCACCAAAATCAGACCGATGCCCAGCAGTGCCACATAGTGTGACAGCTACATTACACATAAGGTACCTCAGAGAACCACTCGAAATCCCGAACGAGCAAAGTTTTCTTGACAAAACGGGGCCACACCAGGAAGAAAATCTCCAAGGCAATTGAGACCACGTAGAGGAAGCCACCGAGATTATCGCCGAAGATGATGAGGAGAGTGACAAGGGCCTCGAAGAGGCCTAAAATCATGACACCGACTGCCCAGTTGGTCTGCATGTGCGAGGAGGTACATTGTCGAAGGGGATGTCGAAGGTGAGGTATTGGTTGGAGAGAGAGTCGAGGAGTCTGTAGTTGTTTTGGAACTCGTTGACGCTGTTGTTGGGGAAGTTGAGGTGGTGGTAGGCAGAGGAGGCGAGTGCGGTGATGATGAGGACCCTTGCGACCAAGAGGATGAAGCCCATTTGTTGATGATATATGATAAAAAGATGTCAGTTTTAGTTTGTTTTCATCGATCAAAGTGAGCTGAATATTTATCATCATCTTGTTCTGAACACCTCATCCTTACTTACCCCTGCCATCCCACCCCTCCTTTAATAATGGGTCTCACAAATGACCACCACTATGATACAGTAATAACAGTACTATGATACAGTAATGAAATACTAATGATATATCATGTACATCAACCCTCCTCCATGCTCATCTTCCTGAGGTCTGCCTCCACCTCCATATCCCCTTTCTCCTCATTTGCTGGCGCAGGTTTTCCGTTCCTTTTATGGCCCTGTTTCCTCTAGATTCTCTGAATCATCTTCTTCTTGCGATACTACTTCTCTTCTTCAGTTGTCCTTACTGCCCTCTTTCGGTTTGATTGATTAAATTACACTTAGAATTTGAAGTGCTCCTGCAATGGCTTTCCCTTTTCCCTTTCATGCAAGTACTTCTTGGGAAGACGGCTCTTTTCCAATCTAGACTTTACTCTCATATTTTTCTTGTGACCCTTGACCTTGAAGCTATTGATATCTTCGAATGGAATGACCTGTCCTTGTGGAAATTTATAATTGTCCTCACTGTATTCAATAGGCTTGTCAAGAGGCCTTATTCCCGCCAAAGTATTGTACTCCTTCTCTAGTTCAATAAATTATATGCCGTCAACTATCCTCCACTTGTTCAGAAAAGCCCTCTCCTTCAGCAAGTGACAAAGAAAAGCCATATCGTTACTTTCTAAGTTGGATCGATGCAGTATATGCCAATCGTTTGAAGGGCAGCTCCTGACTGTTAGTTCTTACTTCATTCCGACCTCGCCTAACTCTTTCAGCAGGTGGATCTGACTCTAAGGTCCTTCTATATAGAATACATCATCGAATCGAAGCATCTCATTACATTTTTCCCTCCTTCTCAGTATCCCATCACCTATATACAACTGCTGGGACTACAGACAGGCCAACTTGATGATCATCACTTTCTGAGGACCAGTTAATCTGTACTAGCTCAGCATGTGTTCAAAAATGTGGGTGACTTTGTTGAATTGCAGGAAAATGGTGATTTATACCCATCCTCCAGCACTTGCAAAGATGACATTCCGAAGAAAGCGGTCGGTAAGGAGGTTAACTTTGGACATGTAGTACTAGATCTGTTGCCTGAGGGTGGTGGCTATAATTCTGCTGACTCTGACGTTGTCCGGGATGAGGAACGCTGTTTAATTCGCGGGAAGCATTGATTATAGGCAGAATTATAGCTATCTTTATATACTTTGATAGGCAAACATATCATTGGCATTGTCAGCAGGTGGGGTCGTAGTTTTTGGGGAGAACCAGTCCTTTCACCAGCACCTCTCCTTACCGAGCCACCTCTGGAAGTATCACATAACACTCGTCTTTACCTTTGATGAAGCCGTCGAAGGGGTCGTGGGTCAGATTGCTGAACTATACCCTTCTGCCCATCTTCTCGGCCTCAATGTTCAAAGGAGGGTCGCATATTCTGCATTCCAGCACGATCTACAACAGCTTTCTGAAGAAACCACCAACACTTTAAATAACCTATCCCTTGTTATCAGCCGCCAGTCCTAGCTTGTCTATCAACTCCTCAACTTTCCTATCGATCTGTGCTTGCTGGGCTATCTCAGCAAGAATAGAAGTGTGCTTTGTTTGGAAAGCTTTTCTTAGAACGTTCATCACCGGTCCATCCAAAGTAGCCAGACAGCCAATCTCCTTTACCTTAGACAGTCCCGGCTAAAAGTGCTGGTCGACCATCTAAGAAGCACTCGCAAATAGCTGCATGTAGAAGAAGATGACTCCCTTAATAGTGAGCTCTTAAGGTGCCAGTAAGTCGAAAAACATGTCCAAGCAGTCGCATTTATAGAATTCTGCGATTTTGGCTGTGAGTTCGTTGGCCATCGGGAAAGAGGATGATGTGTTTGAGAAGCCGACTACCATATGTCTCAGATTATTCTGCATCTCCAGGACCTACTTTTGTAAATTATCGTTTGCTTTTTGCAACTGGTCCCTTTCCTTCTTACCGGCAGCCAATTTCCCTACCAACATCTTGACTTTTCCCTTTAGGTCCTTCAGTTCAGCCGAGTCCCCACTCTTGAGTTGGTAGGACTCCTGTTAATCATGGTAGTCTTTTGTGAGGTTGCTCCTGAGAGAGCGGTTTTCAGAGGTGCGATTGCGAGGGCCCATCTGACCTGAGTACATGATTCGAAAAATTAACGGGGTGTTATCGTTATAATTCAAATGGCTTTACTCAAAGAAGACGACTCCTTCACTCACGTAATCGCCATCGACTTCGGTACAGGCGCATCAGGGTACACAGTAGCTCACTCAGCTTCGCCATCGCTCCCAAACTTCCCGATCAGGAAGGAAAAATCAGAATCGAGGTTTTCAATCCCTGTGACGGCAGTGACGATCAGAAGACCCCTACTGCCATACTATTCGATGAGGATCAGATTTTTTTGGACTTCGGAGTCAACGCAATTCAAAAATATGCCTAGATTGTCGAAGATGGAGGATCTGCTTACCTCTTCCAGAATGTACCTTTGATCTGACTCAGTACAAAATGCATCTTCTTCATATGCATACCACTGCTAAATCCCTTGACGGCCGCGAAATGCCTCTTTTGTCAGTAATCGAGCACACTCTTCGCTTCATCAGTCAGCAGGCCTTGGCCAAACTAAGAGAGCAGGTGGGAAAAGTGGCAGCTGCCAGGATCAGATGGGTCCTAACTGTGCCAGCTCTATGGAGTGAATAACATAAACTATTCATGAGAAAAGCTGCCTTCCAAGCTGAGCTTACTGATTCTGTCAACAGCACAAATCTTCTCCTTTGCCTTGAACCTTAAGGAGCCTCAATCCAATGCCGATAAGATTCGGAATCGGCAGTCAGGAATCAACTAGGAAAGGCCAAGGTGGTGATGGTCCTGGACTGCGGAGGAGGTACTGTTGACATCACTGTTCATAAACTTCAATGTGAGGTTGAAGAAAAATTCCTTTGCCATGAGCTTCTTCCCAGTTCTGGAGGATGCTAATGGGGGAGCAAATATGTTGACATATATTTCCAAGAGTTTTTGTGTGAACTGCTTGGGGAGAAGCTGGCGGAGATATACAAAGAAAATGCGCTGGCAAGACTCGATATTTTGAGAGATTTTGAGACTCTCAAGAGGTACTGAGAATATTATTCAGAAAATTCAAAGGGCAAAAAGATGAGAGGTCCATCGTCAAACTCAGCTATCTAGGAGAACATCTCAATTCCAAAATTCTCAAATCTTTAGTTGAAGCTCACAATACTAAACATAAAGATTTTCCTGAGCTTCAGGTGAAGGTAAAGGGGGCATCCAATATCTAACTGCCAAGCCCTCTCATGAGCTCCTTTTTCCAGCCTCTTTTCGAGAACATCAAGAGCAAAGTTTAGCAGTTGGTCAATCAAGTTGAGGCCAAAAAGGAGCAAGTCGATTTTATCTTCATGGTTGGAGGATTCTCATAATCTCCCTTCCTCAAGTCATAAATTCTCAATAAATTTTCAAACTCGAAGGTTCAGGTTCTAGTCCCTCGTAGACCTCAAATTTCTGTGGTTCGAGGAGCCTGTCTCTATGGCCTTAACCCACGCTCAATCACCTCCAGAATTGCCAAAAAGACCTATGGCATAAACACTCTGACCGTATTTGATGAATAGATCCATCCTGTTAGCAAGAAGGTCGTCATTGAAGGAGAGTAGTTTTGCTAGGACGTCTTTGATGCCTTTGTTCGCAAGGGGGACTCTGTCAGCATTGACGAGGTTCACACAAAGATATACTGCCCTGTCAGGACCAGACAAACAATCATGAGGATCATTTTCTATGAGACTGAACTGTCAGATGTCGAGTTCATCGATGAAGGGCACGTCCGGGCTCTGGGTGAGCTAGCTATTGACATTGGGAAGATATGCCAGTCTTCAGAAGAGAAAACAGTGAAGGTCACTCTCCTATTCGGACACACTCATATCTACGCAACTGCCACCAACAAGGAAGGCACATAGGTGAAGCACTGCGAGTTCAAATTCGAGTGTCATTCTTGATAATTAGACGTTGCTATCCTATTCTCAAGTATAACAGCTATTATATATGACCTTATATTTAAATTAAGAACATGGCCTCTCAAGTTTCCAACGACGCTTTCCGAGTCATCTTTCCCCAGTACCAACAGCTTCTCTCAGAAGAAGCTGTGGCTCCAAACCCATCAGTTGAGCTCTTTCTCAGGGAGTAGCTCCCTCGGAAAGTTTAGCTTGTCCGCAATATGTAGGCATCATTCAACGCCTTCCTCACTCACTTCACCAACATTATCCTCAAAAGGCCCCAGCATGCCCACCTCATCCATGCACTCATCCTCAAGGCTAATGATAAAATTTAAAAATACTTTCAGACTCTCTCCCTGAATGCTCATAAAATGGACTCAGCTTAAATCAAAAGCAGACTCCCTTCAACCGATCCTCAAGTCTTGAGGAAGTAGTTCAGAAGTCGACTGGAGTCGATGGGCGACCTGTTGAAAGACAAGTACTTTGCAGGAGGATCATTGACCAGATAATGCGAATAGGAAGTAACGATGAGACTCTATGTACTTTTTGAGATCTACCATTTTCTCAAAGGAGACCCCGTAGCCTTAGCTGGAAAGTACAAAATCGGCTAAAATGATGTCTTGTGGTCAGTCAGCAGAAATTAGACTCCCTCTGATCTGTAAACCCTGATCAATCTGGATCCTAACTTCGCTCTGCAAATTTAGTAGACTGTCATGAAGAGATGCAGACCTTTCATCAACCGCAGATAGCTGCTCGAGTCCAAATTGAGATAGGCCTTGAGGGAAGGCGAAAGTAGAGTGGGACCCAACCTCAACTTATTCCTTGAGTCTTTGATTTCAAAAGAAAGAGGAAGGGTTATCAGATAGTTGTCGTCTTCCTTGACTCGTGAGCTGAGAAGCCTGGAAGAAGGAGATGGATAAGCCGATGTCAAGGACATGATCTCTGAGGTCGAGCAGCTCAAGAGATAGTTCGCTCAGATTAAGAACACAACTTACTTTCTGGATATCATGAGAGGTAGCTTCAGTGAAAAATATAAAATGGAAATCCACAAGCTTGAAAATATCTTCTACCTCACAAACCTCGAAAAATACCTTCAAGATGTTTCGACCTTTCTCTAAAAAGTCCTTGCTCTTGAGGAAAGAGTCATTGCCAACCGCAAATAATACATGAGGGATTTCGGAGCAAGAGTTGACATCAAAATATCTGATCTAATCTCAGTTTATGAGGCAAAAGCTAACTCAGTTAGTCTCCCTGAGGCAATTTCTCAACAGTTCTAGCTCCTATAGTCAGCTCTCTATGGAGTAGTGACACGACAATAAACTGCAGTTGTCCATGACGATCGAAAGAGAGAAGATAGGGAAAGAAGAGATGCTGACAGGAGGAGATAGATGGAACTCAAAGATGAGTAAGACCGTCAGAGAAGAGAGGAATAAAAAGCCAGAATTTAAGAAAAAAGGCAAAAGGAAGAGGAAAGAATCAGAATAGCCCGGATGTAGCGCTAATAGAAAGACAGGCAAAGGAGGTAGGAGCAAGACAGACAATAGCAAATCAGAAGGGCTGAGCTTGAGAAACGGAGATAATAAAAATCAAGAAAAGATGAAGAACAAAGGCGCATTAGAGATTAGTAAGCCAGAAGAAGGGAGTAAGAAAGAAAAATAAAGGAAGCTGAGGACAGAAGCAAGAGGGAGTAGTTTGCTCGGAAGAAGGCTGAGGAAGACGATAGAAGGCGAAGATAAAAGTAACAATAAAGCAAACAAAAGTAAGAATAAAGAAGGCATATTCTTCAGAGAGAAGAATAGGATAAAAAGCGAAAAGAGGCCGAGCTGAAAGAGAGAAAATAAAGGTAGGAGCAAGATCGCATCAGAAGATAAAATGAAAGAAAAACAGAAGAATAGAGGATCAGACGTTAAAAGTAGCAAAAATAGCAAGAGCAGCGGAGGAGATAGGAGGAACGACTCCAGAAAGAAAAATAAAGGAAAGAAAGAGATCAAAGATAAGCTGACGAAAGAAAAAAATAAGATGAGGCCGTAGAATTTAGAAGGAAAAGAAAGACAGGGAACAACGTGAGCTTGAGTAGAAAAGACGAGACCAGTAAAGAAAAGACAGAGAGAAAAGAGAGCAATAAGAAAAAGAAAGAATATAAAAGGAAAAGCGAGACAGATAAGCTGAGCAAAAGAGGCTGGACGAGCAGAAAACAAGAGAGGAGGAAAGGCAAAGGATGGAAAAAGAAAAAAGGGACAGAGAGCTGAAAGAGCAAAAGTAAAGAGAGCGAAAAGCTGAAGAGGACAGAATCGCAAGAGAACGAGAGTAAAAGGCTAGACTTGAGAAGTAAAGGAAAGAAAAAGAGGAACGATAACGTCAGGAACTCTAGAAAGCTGAAAGATAAAAACAGCAACGATAGAAATAATAACGGGACAGAAAATAAAAAGAAAGGCTTGAGAAATAGCGCCTTTAAAAAGATAGAAAAGATAGGGAATAAAGAGAAAGAGCAGAGAGAGAAAGACAGCAGAAATAGGAAGAGGAGAAGATGAAGAATGCTGAAAAGGAAAGACAGGAAAGAGAGAAAAGGTAAGCCGAGGAAAAGATTCGTTTGGAGCAGGAGAGGAAGGATAAGGAAAGAAAAGAAAAATAATAAAAGTAGAGACAGGCATAGCTCCAACGCAAAAAGAGGTAAGAGGAAGAGAAGGCAAAGGCCAAACAACAAGGAAAACCCGAGACCAAAAAATCCAGTGGCATAGATTATGGAGATTTCGACGACATTCTTGATGATGATTTGGAATAAATGGAAAAAGCTGGCAAAATATCACCAGGAAAAGGTTCATAAGCCGAAATTGACGACTACGGAGACGACTTTGAATCTCCAGGCAAATAAGACGAATAATAGATAGCTGCTAAGGGGCTCATTGGCCCTCAGGACATCAAGTGCCTCAACGACTACATGAAGGGTACCTCCTATGCCCGCAAAAATAAAGTAAATGCTTAGAGTTGCAACAAGGCTGACAAGTACCTGGAAGTATTTGAGGAGTTCATCCAAAACAGGAAGATGTTTATTTTCAGCAGCTCAATATCAAAAGCTGTGCTTGAGCTGGGAGGCTAACTGTCCAATCCCGACACTCCTGAGGACGATTTACACATGAGCATCGACACTATCAAGGAGGAAATGACGCGCGCCTACGATTAGGTGCTACCTGGCGAGGAGATGTTCCCTGCCACCAGGTACATTTACCCATTCTCCTTTACCAACGAATTCAACATAAAAATAATAGAGATGATACCCGCCCACACTTACTTCAGAGTCATCTTTAGCCAACCTCTTCCCGAAGATGAAGAAATAAATTAAAAATTCCAGAGCTTGGTTGAGGGTCTTCTGCACGTTTTTTAGCTTGAAAGCGAACCAACTTTAGAATAATCGGTGATTTCTGAGGAAAGCAGGATGGTTCTTGAAACTTTTGACAGGTAGCTTCCTTGCTTGCTGCTCCTCTTTGCCTACCACTATGAGACCAGCAGTCCTAAAGAGATAGTCATCAATCAGTACACCATTTAGCGTTTCTTCTACAGCTCCAACATCATCCTTCCACTCTACGACGCCATCAAGGAAGGATAGCAAATCGATTAATTCTATAATAATCTATTCTAAAAGTTTTCAAATCACGACAAAATCAAGATACACAATGTGACTGTCAACTCTTCAGACCCTGAGTACAGCCAGCAACTGACCCATTCTGCACTGGCTATCAAGGAATAATTCATAAAATCCAAGCATATGACAGTGCTTGCTTCCTTTGCAATTGAGCTGGAAGAGGAAGGAGAGGTTGCTGACAAGGTGGTCCTGTATATGTCCATCGATCGAGCCAGTCCCAAGCCAATAGTCAACTACTTCCTAATCAA
>Ga0100378_1007057_pt1 | contig 10072 bp, 9 predicted proteins | sample CryGeymeta201502_FD_81535 | JGI IMG/M metagenome (GOLD analysis project Ga0100378, IMG submission 81535) | Groundwater microbial communities from Crystal Geyser aquifers in Utah, USA - Crystal Geyser metaG 2015-02 | ecosystem: Environmental > Aquatic > Deep subsurface > Groundwater | place: USA...
ACCTTCCTCTATAGCTTCTGGTAACTACATGAGCCACATCTGTTCTATTAGAAGGAATAGCAAAGTCGATGAGCTCTGAGATGGCACTTCTCACAGGTGACTAAGGGGTTGCTCATCTCATGATAATCTGACAGACAAACTGAACATGCAGTCGCAAGTGTTAGCTTCCGTCCTCTCTTGGGTTTTCTTCGATTAACATACAGAGCGAATTCATCAAAGGAGGTGATGTTTTCGTACAGATGGATTCGATCACTCTCGATATACTATCGCATCTTGAAGTAGTTCAGCCTGTCGAGTGCAAGACTACAGAAGGTGTGCCTTAAGTTTTTACCTATTAGAAGTCGAGCATATTGAGACTTGTAGCTTTCTAAATGCTAGTTTTAATAGAAATTGTCGGCGAGTTTTGGGCTCAAGGAGTGGAGTGTAGTCTGAGTCTCCTTTTTCGTCTACAGATAGGTACGATAGGTGAAAGCTAGTTCTTTGGACACTTAGCTCATTCTCCCAAGAGAAGAGTCATATTTCGACTCATTTATTTTGAGTTTTTCCATAAACTTCGACCGTTTTTCGACAAGCTCAGACTAACACTCGGAAATCATCATGCCGAAATGAATGCTGCTCTCACAGACCTCTTTAGCCGGAGAGATAGTCAAGGCTCTAGCATGATCCTTTGATAGCAGAATCAACTGAGCTTCAGGACTAGTAACTAAGGAACATAGCCGAGAGTAACGCTAAACTGGTCTAAAAGATATCAAATGTTCAAGGCAGTCTGTTGAGGAAAGAGAAAATAGCTCATCGATTGATTTTAATGCAGGAAATTTTTCTGAGTTGAAGTCGATACATCTTTGAGTAACGGTTGGGTCAAACTCAAGCCATGGACTCACTAAAGATTGCCAATATGAAGTTCTTTAAGTGCCCAAGAAATACTGTGACTTGCTTGATTTTTTGGACCTCATTGTCTTTTTGGGCAGAGCGTAACCGTATTGCCCTTGTTTTTTTTTGAAAGGATCACATCTAGTATGGCCCTTTCTGATGTGCTTCGCCTTACTACGAGACTGAGAGTGTATTTTTACTTATGCCTGTTCGTCCATACCTTAAAGATATTTGAAACGATTAATTGCCGTTCTATCACTTTCTATAGCAAAGAGCGTTCTATACAATAAAATGAAAACTAATCAATTCTGACTCATCAAATCTCGTCAAACATGAGTGTCAATAAATAAACTGTGGATCTTGTTCCTACGCTTCTCTGAAGCCAGAGACACCTCTGTCCTCAAATTTGTATCTCCAAAAATAGACTCTTCATCCCTTCCAGAAATTCTCGTTTCGCTATACTGAAATCCAGTTTTTTTGAGAGACCTGAACTTATCTTTGAACGCTGTTGCTTGAGAAATCGGTGGCTTCATAGCTTGCCTATTGACTATTCTGGTTAGTTTGGGCATCAATCTATCCATCGGAAGGGGAGAATCCAGGTCAGTCTTTGTGGTATTCGATGATGTTTTTGCTGAAATGTTTGTTCTATGAAGCTTGAACTTAATCTTGGTCTTGTCAAGTTTGTACTTTGTCTACTCACATAAAGAGTCTATTGAAGTGAGATGTATATTCTCTGATATCGTTTCTTTTTGAATTAGAAGGTCTTCACTCAAAAAACTTTGAATTGGGACTGAAACTGTCTATTTTTTGATAATTTTAAACCGTTTTTTATTGACTGGACTTTGTCTATTTTTGTTTAGAGGGCTGAAATGCTGCTACATGATGGGACGCCAGTAATCATTTTCAACTATTTCGTTGACTTTTTGTTTCTTCTGATTCAAGAAACGCTCCTATTTCTTGAAACGCCCTTATCGAGCACAAATTTCCATCACCAACCGTTTCCTCAAAGAACGAAGAGAGTTTCCTTCAGGTGGCTCCTTGAGTCCACAAGTCATCAAAACAGAGCTCATGAGTGCTCTTCCCTCTTGATAGTACTCATTTGCAGAGAACAAAAGAGTTTATTCTTTGGAGCTGAGTCCATGAAACCCATGCTCTATGGTATAAGAATGAAGAATATTAGCAACCTTGAAGGCAAATACTCGTGCACAGCCTTCCTTAGTATACTGATCATGCCTATCTTTTGAGCTCATTTGTTCACGATCAAATATGCAAAATTTTTCCTAGAAAGTTGGACAATTCAATGTCATGAATCTTGCAAACATTTCTGTCTCAACTTGGAAAGGAAGTTAATCTAGAGCATTACCATACAGAAACGAGCCCTTTTGGGAAGGATGGCCATGCAAATCGAAATAATAAAGCAGCCTTTTAGTCTAATGGTAATGCTGGATGAGATGTTTCATACAATAAATTGAAGGTTGTCTGTTGTCACTTATGAGATAATATCTATTTAGATTGTAGCCTTTCGTGTCAAGACGATAAAGCCCTTATTCGACGCCATCAGGATTCAGCATCGGAACTACTACAACTTGAAAATTCTTCCTGATCAGCTTAGCATCCTCATTTTCGCTAGTCAAAAATTGAAGAATACCCTCAACTGCCCAACTGGCCCCAGTTTAGCCTGGATGCACTCGGCTGCTGATTAAAATAACAGGCTTATCGAAGTATTTTTTCGGAGTGTTCAGATGTTTCTCAGGCAAAAGGACAGGATTGGTGCTCTCTCCTACTTTTTCATCATTCTAAGTCATCCGATCAGGTGATGTGACTGATATGGCATAAACTAAATTGAGATTATTCGAGTAGCAGAGCACCTCCTTGTGAATATACATGTTTTCATTAGAAAGAGGAAGATCTCTGACCATGTTTAGATATCGTTCGTAGCTGTAAGGCAGAGCAAAAGAAAAATATTGTTTGATCTCCAATGATTTGATTCTCATGACTAATGTGTAACTTTCAAAAACGTCGTTAATTTACACCTCATTGCTAGTCAATCGGCTGTAGTTGGTCCCATCGGTTGATGTGAAAGGTCTATATCGATACACATGTTCCTAGATATTTCCCTCAATGTACTTTGATGGATGTAAGAAGAGCTAATTATTTAAAAACGAGCACAAGTTCCACTCCCTTGGGAAAACCTTCAAGATAAAAATGAAAGAATGTTTTCGTGGTGGCTGCAAAATCGTATGTATCGTAAGCCGCCTCTAACTCATACTAAATTCATTTATCTGGTACATGAAATGGCGACACTTGTTTGACATTCCTTAGGTTTCCACTATCAAAGTTTCCGCTAAACTTAGCAGAGTAGTCCCCAAGTTCGAAGATATGAGTGGTCTTGCCCGGTCGCATTTTGATTATTAATTTTATATAAACTGTGACCTGTCAAGCACTCACAATAAAAAATTAAGGTTTATCAACAATAATAAGGTCAGGCTCAAAATATGTAATCGTTGGTTTTTATGCAGGTCTATAAAAGAGATAATTGTAAATTGTATATCAAGTAGCATGGTGGGTCATAGGGAGCCTACAAATAAGTGGCTAATTTTAGGGAAAAAGAAGGGAGTAAGTAGAATAATGAATATTATTAATCAGAAGCCCCAAGAAATTCGCTTCTTGCCGATTGTTGGAAGCTCCAGAAACATTTTTTCCTTGACTTGGCGACCATCTGCCGATCCGTCATATCTTTTACTACCCCCTCTCAGCACCACAAATGGATCCTTTCTTCTTCGACTGATTATTACCTATTTCTCTTCAACAAGGCTGAAGTCCCTCTTTCCAAATGTTGGAGTTTGAGGTTCTCGGAATGATTTAGATGCACTTGAAGGTCTTGTTTTAGATTTGCTGCAACTGGCACCAAAGAAATCTCTGGGCAGTTGACTTGTCCTCACCCTGACCTTGCTATTTAGGGAAGATCTTCTGGGTGACTCCATTGACGTTAGCTTTGAATATTCCCTAATGCTCATAGATTGATTAAATAAAATTAACAATCGTTTACTAAATCTCTATTAAAATTCCCCAGCAGAAGTACCCAAATTTACCCGCGCAGGCTCACAAATGTTTCTTTTAGATTTATGGAGGCCTCAGTTTCATTTCTTATTATTACCTGTACTATAGGCTAAGATTTTATTTGAGAAGATCGGCACAGGAAAAGAGTGCGTTGGTTGCTATAAAAAATAGTGAATTGAGGAAAGGACAAATGGAAGTATTTTTTGACAGATTTTCGATGAGTATTTGAATACTTAAGTGCTCGATTTATGAGGCATCAGACTACCCACAGGTTAATAGTCGGTCCGGAGGCAGTTTTTCAAGACATCTGACCTCTTCTGTCGTTTCATATCGCATCCTATTTTAATTTTTGCATGATATCGACATAGGGGAAGAATCATAACAGTTGTAAAATGCAAGTTAATTCAATGACTTTATCCTCCAAGTGTAAGTAGTTTTCAGGTCAACTTTACCACCCTTTCAGATGTTCGTCAGTTGACTTAATTTAAATGGCTGGAAAGCGTTCCAGATACAGTTAGATGGTCAAACTACAACATCCATAAATTGAATTTACAAAAAAAGTTTGACCATTCCGCCAGTATCCTTGAGTCTCAAAGTTAACACCTATCATTTTTTTGGCTCGAATTCGAAGGCTGGCAGTACTTATGGCCTCGGGATATTCAAACTAATATAATTGTTTTTATATTGAAAACTATGAACTACTTTCCCTTCACGACATATTTGCAACACGTAGCTGCCCTCAAAGGTGGCCAAAAGGATTACTCAGAGTAAAACCACAATGCTCACGCCATCTTAGCCAGTATTATCTACCTTATCCTTAGTGATCGAAATCGCACTCACGGCCGACTTCGCTCGCTTTGAAAACAAAGTAAATGCTCGCGCCCTCATCTCCCAGCTCCAAACACAAGTCTAGCTTCCCACGGTTGCTATGACTCGCTCCGCATCACAGCCTGAACTCAGAACACCCAAAATTTCGACATCCCAACCCGAAAGGCGCCTCACTCAAAAGAGCCAGCATGTCAAAAGAACCTCGGCTCCCAAAGAAAAAATCCCTAAAAGTCAGTCAATCATTCGTCCCGCTCCTCCTGCACCATCCAAACAGGCTAAGGAGGTCAAGCCATCTGCAGCCTCTGGCTCGAATTGCTCAAAACATAAGAAAAAAATTCACAAAGTTCCAGAACCTAAGAAGGAGCCGGCAAGGAGATCTTTATAGCCTTCAATGCTTGAAACCGCTGATCTCCCTCGAATGCGTCTGAGCGACCGATAAAAGAAGAAAATACGGAGACTATTGTTGCTCAGACATGTCAAGGAGTGGGTTCGCCCAATGGAGCAGCGACGTGAGGGAAGGGAGCTAAGACATCAGCACTGAAAAAGGAAGCCCTCCGTCATGTGATTCATTCTTAATTAAACTGTAGCAGGGTATAGGGAGGCTCATACATTTGCTTCTGAGGGTATTTATAAGGCTCATATTGATCATTCAACTCTTCCTAACTGCCATCCATTCAACAATTCTAATCCTACTTCTTGTCTACCTCCTCATTGAGCTATTTGCTGCTCGTTCGGTAGCTAAATATCCTCCTCAGATAATTGATACTCCAAGTGCTCTTTTAAATCCTTAAAAAGAAATTCCTGAAGCAATTGAATCTCTATCCTCAATACTGACATTCTGATTACCTTTTTTTTACATAATTTTTCAATTATCATTCTTAATTGAATATTCTACTCTCACTCCCAACTCAATAGTATTGATCGGTTACCCTAAAATTTATGAAAGATCAAAAAAATAAAGCTAGTCCTACAGTCATCATCAAACCATAGATCCAGATCTACCAACTATACATAACGTAATAACTGTTATAGTCGGCACAACTGCACACTCCTGTCTCACAAACCTCACAAGTACCACCGAGCATCATGAATCCTTCTAAACACTTAGTGCACTCTCCGTTGAGCATGGAACATTCTCGACAAAAATTTCCACATGATTTACAACTTGATCCTGAATAATGCTGAGAGTTACCATCAAAATAGAGCCCCGTATCGCATTGTTAGCAGATATATGCCGAGGAACAACTGGCACAATGACTAATGCAACTGATGCACTGTGCTGAATCCAAATAGTAGTAATCAGGGCAGGTGGCACAGGAACCGTTTGATAGACAGGTTGCACAAGGCAAATTGCAAGGAGTGCATGTCGCACTAGATGTCAATGAGTAGTTTGTGGCACATAAAGTACAAGTGGTTCCATTCGTGCAGTTATCACAGTTGCTAAGGCATGGCAAACATGAGCCAGCATCGAGGTAATATCCAGTATTGCAATACTCACAGACTGTATAGGCTGTGCAATTGTAACATGCTAAAGGACAGACCAAACAATCCGTCCCAGATAAATAATATCCAGTCGTGCAGGTCAGGCAGCTGGTGGCGCTGAGACATTTGACGCAAGGTAGCGAACAAGCTATACAGTTAGGCGTGCTGATGTAATACTCTTCAATGCAGCTTAAGCATGTAAATCCCGAAGAGAAAGAACAAGTATTGCAACCAACAGGACATACTTAGCAACCATTGCTGACCAGATAGTATCCAGTATCGCAATTTGTGCAATATGATGAATTTGTGCATACTGAGCATCCTTGAGGGCAGGTCAAGCAGATACCGTTTGAGAGAGTACTATTAGCTGAACACTGCAAACATGCAAGAGAAGTATCACAGACCTAACAATTTTAAGGACAACTCAGGCACAGTCCTGAACTGCTCGATAAGACATATGCTAAAGTGAACGAAATAGGTACTAACGTTGCAGGAAGAGCATAAGTTCTCATCACAGCAACTAAGACAGCCCGATGAGCATACCAAACATACATTCAATTCAGCATTGTAGTATTCTCCAGATAGGCATGTCAGTTGGCTTTTCGCAAGAAGCAGAATACTCAGCAGTAGAAGGACCCTCATTGTTATTATATTTAATAAGCATATCGAAGCCATGCCTAAAGTGATTGATAAATACGTTCTGGAAGATAAAATTGGTAACGGACAGTTCGGAGAGGTCTTCAAAGGTCGCCACCAGGATACCATGGAGGTTGTGGCCATCAAAACAATCAAGCGTGACCTGATCAAAGGTACATAATATATCACCCAGGCAAATTCTACGAATTACTCTAAAACGAGATTAAAGTGCTAAAATCATGTGACAACCCACACATAATAAAATTGCTTGCCCTCAAGAAAACCCCACACAACTACTACCTTATGCTGGAGTATTGCAACGGAGGTGACATGCTAGCAAAAGTCAAAGAACAAGGCCCTATTCCTCAGTAACTAGTCCTCAAGTATCTCACACAAATCCTCAATGCATTTCAGACCTTAGTAAACAACAAAATTATGCATCGAGATTTCAAATTAGCCAATATTTTGCTGCATGAAGGGAACATCAAAATTGCTGATTTTGGGTTTGCAAAGCTGCTGGCTGGAGAGGACTACACAAGTACCATGCTTGGCTCTCCGCTGAATATGGCGCCATAGGTGCTAGGGAATAGCAAGTACAACAGCAAAGCTGATATCTGGTCCATCGGAGCCTGCATCTACTAGATGATTTATGGAAAGTACGAACAAATATACGTAGGCCACCGTATGTCGCAGGAAATATGGTCGATTTGCTTAAATTGATCAAAAGCAAACCTTTGGTCTTGCCTTCTAAGCCAGTTATATGCCCCTAACTGGCTGACGTCATCAAGAAGATGCTGGTGGCAGATGTCAAGCGTAGAATCTAATGGCATATCCTTTTCAAACACCCAGTTACCACTTTACTCACTCGCAAGCAAATAAAATAAGCTGAGCTGGAACTTGTAGAGGATGAGTCATTGATGTTGAACACAAGTAAGTGCTATCTCAAGAACAATTTGGTTCTCAATGACGTCACAGGCATCAAGTAACATTCTCAAATGAATGATTATCTGGTCGACATTATCCGCACTGGCAAAAAACCTCCAGTCAAGTAGTAACTCTAACACGAGGTCGAAGATATCCAATAAACTAGCAAATCCAATCGACATAATTCTAAAATTATTCTGCACTATCGCAACATCTACGCCTTTATCGCCTCAGTTGCAGATACAATTGTCAATAGGACTGAAGATGAACACTACGAAATTGCCGCCTATGTGCTTGTCAGAAAAATACTGCATATGATCTAGTGGCTGCTGGGATCGACTGAGGGATAGTGCACTATCAAGGGAGTTACCCATTGGAAAAAATATGCTAAGAGTCAGTAATTTCAGGAGATAAGAGAGTATGTCCAGAAGGAATTAGATGTTTTTAGTGTGTTCAACTAAAGTTTAGAGCCGGTCATCAAGAAAAAAGCAATTTAAGGAGCTTATGACACAGATGTCAGGGAATTGCTGAGTGGTCCCTTTAAGTAACAGATTTACGTCAAATATCTTGGTCTTTTCTTGAAAACTGTGGCTAGATCTGTTTCCAGTCGAGCTCTCATCTAATCTAATCTGCTTGGAGGTAAGTCAGACTGGAAACTCTTATATTACGGTTTAAAAATCGTCTATCCCGAGTAATCTTTTGGAACAGGTGAAAGTGATTTTGACTTCAAATCTTTCTATGAATCTTTCTAGACACTAGACGAAGAAAAAATGTTACTAGAGGTGGAAAAGGGTCTCGAAAGTCTGAAAAATTGATTGATAAGTGGTAGTATATTATGGAGCATACAGTTATATAGGTATTTTGGTAAGAGTTCATAAGTAATGAAATATGATGTTTTGAGGGGTGTCTAAGGACAAGAGAGTCTGTTTAGGGAAGTCAGTTTGGATTATTTTCGATTTTATTTAATCAAATTTGAGAAGATTTAAGACTGTTGCTGCAGTCCTTCAGCATGTAGAAGAGTCGCACCTGGCCTTCGGGTCAAAAAGTCAAGAAATAGCTCGGGGCATGCAAAGTTTATCAGTAGTTCTCATGAGCTGAGCTATAAAGGTCAATTGTTGACGGTTGTAATATAATTTACAATAAGAGTTCTCAATGGAATAGGTCTTTACTCAATAGGAACTGCAGCAGATTGAGAAGTAGAATCTCACCTTGACTAAAGCATCCTCCCTGAAGTCTACATTGTATATATGCATCTATTCAGCACAAACATCGCCTACAACCTAAAGAACAACTGCATCTTCCAGCTGCCCTTTTCCTCAAGAACGCCCCTGGCCTTTTCATCTGATCAAAAGCAAGTTTGCCTCCTCGGAAAGTCCTACACTCAAGATAGTCGTGATATGTTATACAATGACTTCGAGAAAATTATCTGGTTTTCCTATCGACGATTGGAGCAGTTCGAAGATGTTGGATGGGGCTGCATGATTAGAGTTATTCAGATGCTAGTTGCACAAGCTATTACTCGGGATCAAACTGACATGCACCCAGATAAAATCATTGATTTGTTCAGAGAAGAAAAGGAAGGACCTCTGGCACTCTCGAAAATTTGCAAAGCAGGTCAAATAGGTAACTTTTGCCTTATTCAGGAGCTCGATGGACCAGTTGCCCTGAAATCTTGTCAGTTGTTGCCTCCATCCTTTCTGACCTCAAAAATCAGCAAAAACTTAATTTTTCTTTTTAAATATATTGCGATTAGCTAGAACTCGCCTCATGCCAATAGGAAGATTTCCCTAAATTGGTAACCATCCACACCACCATTGGTTAGCAAAAAACGATAAACTAAGACTTCATTTTCCACTTGGCTCTGCTCTCCAAAGATCGAAGATTTGTGGGAATGGCAAGTGGCCAGAAAAATCAGGCATTATATGTTGTTGGCACTTTCGGCAAAAAAGCCGTCATCCTTGACCCTCACTACGTTCAGGAAAAGTAATCTTTTGGAACCTTCTTCTGCAGAAATCCTCAAGGCATCGACTTTACATAATTGGCCAGCGGTGTATCTATTTCCTTCTATATCCCCAATCTGGAATAATACGAAGATTGGGCTGAGTAGATCAAGTATATGCATCGCCTGAGTGCTCCCTATAACTGTTTTAGACTTAAGATGACTGGAGAGTAGGACTGGACCTTCGAGAGAAGGAAAGGTAGCGACGATTTTCAGCTTCTTTGATAGTCTCTAATTTTTAACAAAATAAAATCTGATATATTGAATTGATCA
>Ga0100378_1007067_pt1 | contig 10063 bp, 7 predicted proteins | sample CryGeymeta201502_FD_81535 | JGI IMG/M metagenome (GOLD analysis project Ga0100378, IMG submission 81535) | Groundwater microbial communities from Crystal Geyser aquifers in Utah, USA - Crystal Geyser metaG 2015-02 | ecosystem: Environmental > Aquatic > Deep subsurface > Groundwater | place: USA...
GCTATCTCTTTGCCAAGAATATCGAATACTTTTATAGTTGAATAATTTGATGATGAAGAATGCCATTTAATAGTTGTTGAAGGATTAAATGGATTTGGGTAAACTCCTATTTCTGCGCCTTCATCAAGTTTACTATTATTCTTTTCTTCTACAGAAACCGGGGTTAATAATGCAAATCCGTCAATATTAAAATAAGTTTGATCCAAATAAATTATAGTATCTCTATTAATCCAATCTAATTCATACTTTTTACCCTCATACTCGCATCTTGTATAACGGTAAGTTTTATTTTCCTTTAATTTATAAACATAAATAGCGCCGCCGTTATTTGTTAGTAGAGTACAAAAAAATGCTAAATCATCATCTTCAGAGTCCCATTTCATGTATTTAAAAGCCAGCCCACTGCCCAAACATGGGTTTGGATCATCTGTTAATATATTGAAAACTATAGTCGTCGAATCTGTTTTTTTGTTATATAGATAGAGTTTTGGATAAAGTTCATCGGTACTATAGATAAGGATGTTTTTAGTTTTATTATAAGAATAATTAGATATTCGGGGATATTCTGGTAAATTTATTAAAGTATCTATCTTTCCTGAATAGAGATAATATTCTAATATTTTACTTTGATTATCCCATCTAAAGATTACTGTGGAATCATTGCTCCAATGAATAAAATAATCCTCAAATGCCGGCATATTTATTTTATGGAATGTACTATCAGATAATTTAAACGCAGTGTATTTAAGTTCTGCCGGTTGAAACAATAAAAAAGAATCATTCGGTGAAAAAAGAAATCCATAAGTAATATATGTTCCCCCTTTGTTTTCGTTTGTATAAGGCGGATAAAATAGAACATAACTTGTATCTTTATCGTGGTCATGCAGTATTACACTGCCGCCGCTGAAATGAACTGATTTATGGCTTTTATTTGCAAAAACCGGTGGCGAATAAAAATAGGAAGTAGTATCTATTTTTTGAGAAATAAGGTTTTTTTTGATGAAGTAATAAGTAAATACATCTCTATAATATACTTCCTGAGCAAACTTATCTATATTGAACTTGTCTGCTGGAATATGATTTATATGAAATGCTTGCGAAAATATATTGTTAGGTAAAATAATAAATGAGATAAAAAAGGGTAATAATAATTTTTTCATTTCATCGCCTCCTTTGGGAAAACGTTTTTGACGATTAAAAGCATTATTGCATATTTGGGTTCATCATTAATTACAAATGCTTTGTTATTGTTAGCTATAGAAAAACATGGAGATATACTTAGCGGCATTATCAGTGTCGTTGGCAGCGGAAAGAGAAGCGCCCCGGAATATCCGTTCGTTTTAATTAGAAAACCATTATACATAATCATACTACCCCGGTACGTTCGTTAAATGAAATTCAATTTTTCTTTGGTTAGAACTTACTGCAGGCACAGGTTAAAATCAACACGTGAAAATTTCTTTTCTAAGAAAACTGTTTGCTTATTAGGCTTCTTTAAAATTTGTTTCATGTGTCAAAACATTTCAAAAAAAAGGCACAGAAGAAAACATTCATGTGCCTTTATAAAAAACAGGAAGAGAGATTACATTACAAGCGCCATAATAGCTTTTTGTACGTGCAGACGATTTTCCGCTTCGTCAAAAATTACCGAGTTTGGCGAGTCGCAAACTTCGTTTGTTACTTCGTCGCCTCTATGCGCAGGCAGACAGTGCATGAACAAGTAATCATCTTTTGCATGTTTAACAAGTTCTTCGTTAACCTGGAATTTCATAAACTTTTTCTTCCGATCTGCAGCTTCGGCTTCCTGTCCCATTGACGCCCAAACATCTGTATAAACTACATCTGCATCTTTCACTGCGGCAATCGGATCGGTCATAATTTCAACTTTGCTTCCCATGTATGCCGCGTTTCTCTTTGCGTTCTTTACAATCTCTTCATCAGGGGTGTAACCCGAAGGGGAAGCAATTACTACATCCATACCAACTTTGCTGCAGCCGTGCAGTAAGCTGTGTGCCATGTTATTGCCGTCGCCAATGTAAACGAGTTTCTGTCCCTTTAGTACTCTTTTCTTTTCAAGAATAGTAAACAAATCGGTTAAAACCTGGCAGGGATGCAGAAGATCTGTTAAGCCGTTAATGATGGGGATTGAACCGAAACGAGCAAGATCAATTACATCCTGATGGCTGAATGTACGGATCATAATTCCGCTTAAATAGCGGGAAAGCACTTTAGCTGTATCGGCAATAGATTCGCCCCGTTTAAGCTGAAGATCATTCGGACCAAAATACAAGCCGATGCCGCCGAGCTGGTAAATACCCACTTCAAACGAAACTCTTGTTCTTGTAGAAGGTTTTGCGAAAATCATTCCGAGAGTTTTTCCTTCAAGTAATTTGTGCGGTTTGCCGGTATATAATTCTTCTTTTAAAGTCTTACTCACTTCAAATATCTGGTAAATTTCTTCTACCGTCAAATCGTTTATCGATATAAGGCTTTTGCCTTTCATGTTAACTGCCATATTATTCTCCGTTAATTATTATTAAACTTTAAGCCGCAACTATTTTTGTACACATTCCTTTTTTGCCGATGGATGAGGCATCGGTTATAATTGTTTCTTTACCGCCGCCTCGCACAAAATCAATTGCGGCAAGTACTTTTGGACCCATACTACCGGCTGCAAACTCGCCTGCGTCAAAATATTTTTGAGCCTCAGCAACGCTTACAATATCAAGCGCCTGCTGGTTAGGTTTGTTAAAATTAATATAAACTTTTGGAACGTCGGTTAAAATAAAAAACGCATCGGCGCCTATTTCGCGGGCAAGAAGCGCTGAGGCGCTGTCCTTATCTATTACTGCATCAACTCCTTGTAACATTTTGTTTTTATCGCGGTAAACAGGAATTCCGCCGCCGCCTGAAGCAATTACTATGTTGCCTTTTTTGACGAGATCTTTTACAACTTTTTGATTTAAAATATCTATCGGTTTTGGCGAAGCAACTACTCTGCGCCAGCCCCGTTTGCGGGGGTCTTCTTTAAATATCCAGTTATTTGCGCGGGCAAGGAGGTTGGCTTCTTCTTTAAGATAAAAAGCGCCTACCGGTTTGGTGGGTAACTTAAAAGCGGGATCGTTTTCGTCAACTAAAACCTGCGTTACAAGTGTAACTACATTTTTTCTTATTTTGTTCGCGACGAGTAAATTTTTCATCTGCCTTTCAATCATATAACCGATTCCGCCCTGCGAATCTGCCACGCAAATATCCAGCGGCATTTTGGGAATTTTATATTGATTGTAGCCTGCTTCATTTCGTAGTAAAATGTTGCCGACCTGCGGTCCATTGCCATGCGTAATAACGATGTTGTAGTCCTCAGAGAGTAGTTCGAGCAGATTTAAGCAAGTCTCGTAAGTATTTTTTTCCTGCTGCTGTATTGTCCCGATCTCATTTCCGCGGAGCAGTGCATTGCCTCCGAAAGCAACAACAGCCAACTTTTTCATTGAGATACCTTTATTTAAGAACTTTGTTTTTTATCCGTTAGCTAACGGACTAAAATTTGCACGTCAAACTTAAGGAAAGTTTAATGAACTAAAAAATTCTTATCAAAAGTTAGAAGTCAGGCGTTCATCTAATTAAGTTACCTTAGGCAAAATTCTGAAACTATATTGTAAATCGAAGCGAAGCTTCGATAAAATATCAGTTTTTTACGAAGCTGCCGCTTCGTGTTACAAATTTTGCGTGAGATGTGTAATTAACTAATTCCTCTCAAATGAAAATATTCAACTTCATCCTTCTGTTCCTTGCAACTCAAAACAGAATATATTGTGCCTTACTTATGGTATTATTATCTTGCGCACCAAAAATTATTCCAATGCAAAAATGTATACAAGTAATATAGTCCCCGTTGAAGATGTATTAGTCCGCCAGGAAATTTTTGATGTGCAGTTTTCATGCGATCTCCAAATGTGCAAAGGCGCTTGCTGTACTTTAAAAAGCGACCTGGGCGCACCATTAAAAAAAGAAGAGGTTGAGAAAATAACCGGAATATTAAACGATATTCTTCCGTATCTTCCGGAGGAACATCAAAACGAAATAAATTCCAATGGTTTTTATGAAGAAAAAATCGGCGAATTGTTAACGCGAAGTATAAATAGCGCCGACTGCGTTTTTGTTACTTACGACGGCGATATTGCCAAATGCGGTATTGAGAAAGCTTTTTTTGACGGCAAGATTGATTTTAGAAAACCGATCTCCTGCCATCTTTTCCCGATAAGAGTCTCCAATTTTGGCGGCGAGGTTTTACGTTACGAAAGCATCAGAGAGTGCGAACCGGCATTGAAAAAAGGCGAGGAAGATAATATCGCCATTTCGGAATTTTGCAAAGATTCTTTAATCAGAAAATATGGAAAAAATTGGTACACAAATTTTATAGAAGCGCCCGGTAAATAGTTTATGTTATCATTACATCAAAAATTATCACAACAACAAAGGCTGTCACCACAGCAGATCCAGTATCAAAAACTGCTTCAGTTAAATACCATGGCGCTCGAACAGCGTATAAAAAACGAGCTTGAGATAAATCCGGTTCTCGAAGAGATAATGGACGAAGAGATAGATGTTTCGATGGATCAAATTGAAAAGGATAAAGACAGCTCTTCCGATGATGATGTAAAGAGCGAAGCGGATGATTATGAAAATAACGAGTTCGAACTTGAAGATTATATGAACGACTCGGAAATGGATTATGATTTTGAGAGAACGAACCGGAGCAAAAATGATGAGCCTTACCAGCCGCTTGCACATTCGAGAGAAAGCTTAAGCGAACGGCTGCTCGAACAACTTCGAATGCTTGAACTCGATGATGATATTTTTCGGCTCGGTGAAGAAATAATTGGCAACCTTGATCAGGATGGTTATCTGCAGCGCGAGCTTTCGACAATTGTTGAAGAACTTAGAATGTTTGAACACCTCAACGTAACAGATGTGCAAGCAGAAAAAATTCTTAAAAAAATTCAACGGTTTGAACCGATAGGAATTGCCGCCCGTTCTTTGCAGGAGTGTCTTTTAATTCAACTTCACAATAATGATTTCGACTCATATTACAAATACTTAGCCGAACAACTTTTGACTATTCATTTTGATGATTTTACAAAGAAACGATACGAAGCAATAAAACAAAAAATGAATTTGACGGACGATAGCTTAAAAGCGGTTATCGAACTTATACAGCATTTAAATCCAAAACCGGGCGAGGGCAATATTGAATCGGCAGAATTAAATCAAATCACTCCCGATTTTGTGTTAGAAAAGGTGGAGAATAATTTTATTATTACTTTAAACGACCGCTCAATGCCCTCGGTAACTATTAGCAGAACTTATCTCGAAATGTTCAACATTAATAAACGGGCGAAGAAGAATAACAGAGATAAAAATACTTACAAATTTTTGCGCGAAAAATTCGAATCTGCAAAGTGGTTTATTGCATGTATTCAACAGCGGAGAGAAACGCTGATGAAGATTATGCAGGCAATACTTGAGAAGCAATGGCAGTTTTTTGAAAGAGGACCGAAGTTTTTACGTCCGATGATTTACAAAGATATTGCTGAAGAAATTATGATGGACATATCCACAATCAGCCGTGTGGTTAACGGTAAATATGTTCAAAGCCCAATGGGCGTTCACGAATTAAAATATTTTTTTAGCGAGGGACTTGGCACCGACCAGGGTGAGGAAGTTTCGAATAAGCATATCAAAGAAAGATTAAAAGAACTCATTGAAGCCGAGGACAAACAATCGCCTTTAAGTGATGATAAATTAGCCGATATTTTAATCGGGGAAGGTATTCACATTGCCCGCAGAACGGTTGCGAAATATAGGGAACAATTAAAACTCCCTATTGCAAGGCTGCGCCGAGAACTATGATTGATGCTGCCATTGATGTTTTTATAATCGTTCTGTTATTTGCCGCTTTCGGTTTGTTGCATTCCTTTCTCGCTTCTTTAAAGGTTAAACAATATTTACATAAATGGCTTGGACGACATATTGCGTTCTATCGTTTAACATATAATGTAATTAGTATTGTTCTTTTGTTAATACTTCTCGAACTGGCGCCGCATCCTGATATTCAACTTTACAATTTGCCGGTGCCGTTTGATATTATAATTCTTGTGCCGCAGCTATTATCTCTTGCGGGAATATTTTGGACGTTGAAATATTTCTGCGCTAGAGAGTTCCTTGGTATCAATCAAATAATACGGTGGTTCAATAACGAGTACGACAAAAAAGAATTGGACGAACATTTAACATTAAGAATCGGAGGACCGTATAAATACACCCGGCATCCGATTTATTTTTTTTCAATAACACTTTTGCTTTTTAGAGCAGAAATGAATTTGTATTATCTTGTTTTTTTATTTTGTATAGCAGCGTATTTTGTTATTGGCTCTTATTATGAAGAAAAAAAATTAGTTAAGCAGTTTGGAGAAGTTTATAAAAATTATCAGAATAGAGTGCCAAGAATTTTCCCTTGGAAAATATTTAAAATATGAAGTAGAATTATGTTCGACAACTAACGGACATCCATTCATGTTTTTTAATCTTTTAGTTTGCGAATATTCTGGCATATTAAAAGGATTTAAGCGTTAAAGTGTCAACAGCTATCTTCAAACTTCTAAACGATAACACGTTATTTAAAGAATGAAAAAATCATTATTAATATTTTTCGCTGTGTTCCTATTCGCATCTGTTTTATCTGCTCAGGATACAGTTGTTGCAAAAGTTGGCGGCAGCGTAGTAACAGCAGGCGAATTGAAGGAACGTTTTCACCTAACTCCGCAGGTATACAAAAAGCAGATGGATACGGCTTTAAAAAGAAGGGAATTGCTCTATTCTATAATTGCAGAAAAACTTTGGGCGCTAGAAGCAGAAAATCAAAAACTCGATAGTTCATCGGCAATGCAATCGACTTTTAAGCAAATTGAAAAAATGTTTGTCCGGGATGCGCTGTACAAAGCCGAAATAACCGATAAAATTGTTATTAGTGAAGAAGAATTGACTAAAGAAATGGAGAATTACTTCACTTCGCTTTCTTTATATTTTCTATTCGAGTCCGATTCAGCTGCAAGCAATGGATTTTATGAAAAGTTAAATTCCGGCATTTCTGTTTTTTCAATACTAACTCCGGGTGAATTTGAAGCTCCTATGATTGAAGTAAACTACGGCGATATGAAACCCGACCTCGAAGAGAAACTTTTTTCATTAGAAGAAAATGAATTTACTCGACCCATCAAATCGGGTGGCGGGTGGATTATCTTTTACCTCGCAAAGCGGAATCAAAAATCATTCACTTCGGAGGATGTAAATTCTTCATTAAAAAAAGTTGAGAAATTTCTAAGACAAAAGAAGGAACAAAAAAAACTTAATGAATTTATGAAAAGTTTTTTTTCGGGAAAAAAGATTACCACCAACGGGGAATTGTTCTGGAGCATGACCGGTCAGATAGCCCGTCAATTACAGAAGAAAAAACCAAAGCAGCAAAATGACAGTGTGGTTGTCCGTTTTGATGCTTTAGATTATGAGCAAGCGGCTGCTAACCTTGGCAGCGACACACTCAAGATGCCCTTCGTTATTGATGAAACTTATCCACTTCTTGTCGATGAATTTCTGCGGACAATAACTTTCGAAGGTTTTGGCGCCAACAAAACTGATATAAATTCAATTTCATATTTACTAAACGCAAAAGTAAAAACAATCATCGAAAACGAACAGATAGCAAGGGAAGCCTATAACCGCGGTTATCAAAATTTAGCTGATGTTAAAAGATCAATTGCAATGTGGCGGGATAACTATCTTGCAAGGTTACTCAAGTATCAAATCATTTCATCGATTACTACTACAGAAGACGAAGTACGCGATTATTACTTTGCACTAAACAATGGAAAGCAGCTGCCGGTTCCCGAAGCAAATATTATTGAAGTTTTAACAGACAGTCTCGAAGTTGTTGAACTTGTTTTAGATAAGTTAAACAATGGCGCAGACTTCCGCGCACTAGCAATGCAGCATACAAAAAGATTATGGGTAAAAAAGAACAACGGCGAGTTTGGCTTCTTCCCGATTAATTTATATGGCGAGATTGGAAAAGCTGCGGCACAAATGGAGATTGGCGAAGTGTACGGTCCGCTTAAAGTAGATGATAGTTATTCCATCTTTAAACTGATTGATAGAAAGGAAGCACCAACAAGCGCCGAAGTTCCGTTTGAAGAAGTCAAAGATAAACTTTATGAAGAAGTACGAATAAAAAAACTTGCGCAAAAATTTATAGATTATACGGTTGAACTTGCAAATAAATACGGAGTTGATGTTAATCAGCAGGCTGTAAATAATATTTTGTTAAAAGATTACCAAATGTTAGTGTATCGTTATATGGGTTTCGGAGGAAGACTTCTTGCTGTGCCTTTAACTATTCCATTTACAGAGTGGGTAACTCCATGGCTCGAACAGAAGAAAGAAAATCCATAGAGCGGCAAGCCGCAAGTAAAAATGTACAATGTACAATGTAAAATTGTAAACACATAAAATCTTTTGACACAAAAAATCCGTTGGCTAACGGATATTCGCTCAACCCAATTGTTTGGTCTGCTTGTGCGGCTTCGCGGAAGTTTGGTTAGGCAATGGGCATCTCTAAAAACAAAGTGTCATTGCGAATGAGTCCTCGAATGAAGCAATCTCGGTGTAGAATTTTGAGATTTTAGAGATGCCATAATGTAATTGGCAAAAGAGTAGTTGAGGATACTCTAAGAATAGTTGGAACTGGGAATCCAAATCCAATCTGATGACTTAAAAATTTGTAAATTAGCTTTAGAATATTTCAAACATTTGTAATTGAAGAATGATTTTAATTTATTGGATTAAGTTTAGTGAAGGAAAATTAAATGGAACAATTTAAAGCCACAACAATTATTGGAATTGTACATAACGGAAAAGCTGCGCTTGGAGGCGATGGGCAGGTTTCGCTTGGTAATACGGTAGTGAAACATAATGCAAAAAAAATTAGAGTTATTGCTAACGGTAAAGTTCTCTGCGGATTTGCAGGCGCCTCTGCGGATGCATTTACCTTAATGGAACGCTTCGAAGATAAATTAGAGCAATACCGGGGCAATGTCTCCCGTGCCGCTGTCGAGCTAGCAAAAGATTGGCGTTCGGATAAATACCTCCGCCGTCTTGAAGCGATGCTTGCTATAATAACGGAAGACAACGCTATGGTAATATCCGGCAATGGAGATGTTATTGAACCGGATGACCAGATTGTAGCGATAGGCTCCGGCGGGATGTATGCGCTGGCAGCAGCCAAGATGTTAAAAAAGTATAGCGATCTTTCAGCGGAAGAAATAGTTAGGGAATCGCTGATGACAGCTTCCCAAATTTGTATTTACACCAACGACAAAATTAGCGTTGAAGTTATAGAAAAATAAAAACGGGAAAAAAATGACACGTATAATGAAGGAATTTACACCTACACAAATTGTTAAAGAATTAGATAATTTTATTATCGGGCAAACAGATGCTAAAAGGGCTGTTGCAATTGCGTTGCGTAATAGATGGCGCAGGCAGCAGGTAACGAATGAACTTCGCGAAGAAATTATGCCGAACAACATAATCTTAATTGGACCTACCGGCGTGGGTAAAACAGAAATTGCACGCCGGCTAGCAAAACTTGCCGAGGCGCCGTTCATAAAAGTAGAAGCTTCAAAATTTACAGAGGTTGGTTATGTTGGGCGCGATGTTGAGTCGATGATACGTGATCTTACCGATTATGCAGTTAATATGGTAAAAGCTGAAAGAACCGAAGAAGTTAAAAATAAAGCCGAAGAGATGGCAGAAGATAAAATACTTGATATTTTAATTCCGCCCGTTAAAAATACAGTTGCAAATTCGAAGCAGCCAGGCGAACAGCAGCCGAACCACGAGAACGAGGCATATCAAAATCAAAAAACAAGAGAATGGATGAAGTCAAAATTAAAACGGGGCGAACTCAATGATAAGATGATTGAGTTTGATGCTCAGGCTTCACCGGCAA
>Ga0100378_1007073_pt1 | contig 10058 bp, 16 predicted proteins | sample CryGeymeta201502_FD_81535 | JGI IMG/M metagenome (GOLD analysis project Ga0100378, IMG submission 81535) | Groundwater microbial communities from Crystal Geyser aquifers in Utah, USA - Crystal Geyser metaG 2015-02 | ecosystem: Environmental > Aquatic > Deep subsurface > Groundwater | place: USA...
CCCCAACCCCAACCCCAAAATGTTAAGAAAAGATATGGAATCAGCTGAGTATTGTAAATAACATTTCAAAATATGGACCCTCTGAACCTCGTCCTCAAAGAACTGGAGACTCTCTACACTCAACTGGTCCTCAAGTTGACATCACCCAATGCTCCCGATAACCCTCTTTCCCGCAAATCAATGTCCCAACTCAGCAAGTACATCTCCGTTCATCCAGCAAACTATATCCACTGATGAACCCTTCCACCTAATCAAAAACAGGTGACCAAAATAAACATATCTTTCTGCAGATCTTCCAGTCCCACCTCACCAACTATCTCAAGTACCTCTATCTCTAAGAAGCAATAACCTGCTTTCCTCACTCATCAAATGTGGTAATGTAGAGAAATTCGTATCAACTGTAACTGAAGGTTGGCAGAGTTTTAAACGTTTTGTGTTCACCTATTTTGCCTTGTTGATCCATGCTAAGGATTTCTATGAGAAGGAGTCGATCAATGCTCGGCAGAGAGAGAACCATCCCTATCCAAATGTACTCCCTGTGCCTGCTCTTGCTCTTAAAATATTTAATAACCTGGTTCTGAGCAGATACCAGACCCGCTTCGAGCAGGCAGCCATCTATCTATTGGGGAAGTAAAGGGAAATATAGTACCCTTAGGACGATAGTTTAAGAATTATTCTCTCCATCTACTGGAGTTGTGGACTAGGAGAGTTGGCCAGAATGTCGATGTCCAAATCCGGAAGCATATCTTTTTGGAAAGAGAAGAATAAAATAGTTGTCCACCATTTCAAAGAAGCCAACAAAAATGAGGATAAATTCAGGTTCGATATTTTGGCCTTTCTTGAGAACAACAGCCATCACTACTATGTCACTTTGTATGAGGAAAAACTAACCCATTTGAATGCTTTGGAGCAAGTGTAACAATTAGAGCTGCTCTGCAGACGAGAGTAAAAATTAGCATAATTTCATACACCTTCTGAAGAGTCAGAACAACACTATCTTCAGATCGTCCGTCTGGCAATTCTCAACGACCTCTAAGGCATCCTCAATAAACAGCAAGGCCTCAAATACATCTTTTTGAACTGTGACTAGCATCTATAAGAGTTGATGCCCCACGCCATTCTCTACTTGTCCCTTTTCAATCGGTTACAAGATAAATCGATACCTTTAGTGTGTTCACTCGTGGCTGAGGCCATCACTGAGAAGGGGAAGGATATTTTTACCAAACAGAACAAAGCTCGATAACAAATCATGGCATTACTTGGGTACATGAAGGCAGTCAGAAGTATATTCAGTGCTTCATCCAGCCACAATTTAGACATAGAACAAACCATCGAACGTCAGTTCAAAAAAATATTAGAACCCATGTAATGCTCCAAAAACCTTGCTTAATTTTCCGATCACACAGTTCGTTAATGTACCCCTGTCTGTATAGTCAGGCATCCGACTTAAGCTTGATGATAACGATTGCCGCACAAAATTCAAAGATGTTCTTCTCTTGCTGGCTAGTCTAGCAGCCAAGGACAGCTTTTTGCTGCACTACCAAGAACACCTGTCCCGTAGGTTGATTGACAGTTTGACTGAACCTCGAACTGACATAGAGCAGCTTTGTCTGCAGTTTATCGGAGAACAACTGGGCAACATCACAATTGCCCACCATTTGGCCATGGTCAAGGACATCGATAAAAGCATATAAAATTCGGAGAAATTGCACGATGTCCTACCTTTCATTTCTTACAAATGGGACCTGCGAGTTTTCAGCCAAAGCGTATGGCCTTAGTCCACCTCTCGACTCAAATATCAGCACATGTACTTCAGTAAATAAAATCAGATAGTCGCCATCTCTGCTGAAGACACATACTCCCATGCTCAAGCAATTGTATCAGCAGTACTTCGGAGGCAAACTAATGCTTAGGCTAGACAAAGGAGTGTCACTTTTTTAGGGAAAATTCCAAGTTGGAAAATTCAGGTTTCAAAGTGAAAATGGTTATCTCATCATGTTGCTCCATCTGATGGATAAGACCAAAGGAGCTTCATTGGCTGATTTACGAGAGCTGTTTATGCCTAAGAAAGGAGAGACCAAGACTGTAGCCATGGAAAACTTGTTGTCTGTCCTTATAGACTGTAAATTGGTGATTAGAACCAACAAAGAAGGATCCTTCTGTTCTGAGTAAATTTTCAACTTGAATTGCAACTACAAGCCACCACCAGCCGTAAAGCCCAACATTCCAATCCAGATAAGACCTTCCCCTACTCTTCTCAAACAGTTCAGATAGGTCAACCTGGACTAGGCAAAGATTCTAAAAGAACGTTAGAAATTAATCGACGCCATGTTAGTAAAAACTCTCAAACACGCCCATGCCACCAAATCAAACAGCATATCTTTCATGGAACTATACTAATCAATCAAGTCAAATAGTTTTCTCAAAGATCTAAACATACCCCAATCCCTAGTCAAGCAAAGATTGTAGCACTTGATAAGCAAATAGTTTTGTATACGGGATGAGGAAGACAGAAAGATCTACCACTACATTGCCTGATAAACTGTTTTACTTATAACTCTAAGACAACAAGATTAAATATATTATAGACATATCAAACATGCTCAGTGATAACGAACGAATATCCTCCGAAATTGGAAGCAGCCTAAAAAGTGTAGCCATGGCCTAGGCACAATATCGATTTGTTACTTGCTATATCTGCTACAGTGAGTATATTCCTGAACAAACTAGTACCATCGGCAAATGCTAGCATCGTTTTTGCTATGATTGCCTTTTTAGTCATATCAGCACTGCTGCTAATTCTCTCACCATGCCTATTTGCCCAGATTATGACTGTCAGACCCCTCTAGATACCAGTAGTCCTCTCTTCTTCTCTCTGCCTGCAGCCCTTCAGAATAAAATAACAAAGATAAGCAAATACTACAAAAATCTCAGCAACCCTGACTATAAAGCCTGCCAGACTCCCAACTGCAGTGGCTCCGTCAATCGTGCTACTCTCATGTGTGACTAGTGCTCAACTAAACATTGTGGCAACTGCTTCGAACTCAAGCATGAAGGACAGTGTGAAGTCAAGGTGGCCTTGCAGCTGTAAATGACCAAGAAGTACAGACAGTGTGGAAAGTGTGGACAGGTCATTGAAAAGACAGAAGGATGCACGCATATGACCTGCACCTGTGGGAACTATTTTTGTTACTCATGCGGATAGCCACTAGTCGGGGTCCATTAGTGCAAGGCTCCTAGTCACCTTAGTGCCATGCAAGATGTCAGATGGCAAATCTAACATCTCGAATTTTGGTATGAAAATTCATCCTGCACCTTGCTAAGAATACTGCTACTGTTTTCACCACCAACATCGATGTCGACAGTCCCTCGGATCTTGTGGATCCTATTCTTCACTCTGACCTTCTATCCTTTACTAGTGTTCTCTGCCCTGACCATCTCTTTAGTCTCAGCAGGCATCATTTTAGCACTTGCTCTTTGCCTTTCTGTGCTACTTCCCTTCATTGCTTTATGCAACTTGGAGCTATTTCCAACCGAGCAACTACGTTAAAGTTGTGGCTGTTGCATCACTCTTCTTCTGATAATTATTTTCTATCCGATCTTTTACATCGTCGACATAATCCAAATCATTGCATAAATTCTTTCTGAAGAAGGAGCTGATATTTTTAGGCCCTTTATTGATTTGGCCCAAGGAGTAAAGCTGGTCCTTCTTTTTCCCTGCCTGATGACGATTGACAACGAACAAATCTACCTCTCTGCTGCCAAAATGAGAGACAACTAGCACCATTTTATCAACGACCGACCTCCTAGGGACAACCACTGGGATCAATATGACTGAACGCGGAGTTAAATTCAGAATGATGTATTTTTACTAGTTTTGAGAATTTTATTAAAACTATGGGGAATGACAGTGTAAGAGCATAATACCCAAAAAGTGAGCAAATAGGAAGAAATAGTTTAGCAGTTTATTAGTCAGCTTTAGCCTATTTTGACCCTATTGTCCTATTATATAATAGTTCTTCTATGAAAAGAAACAGCAAGGTCCATCTACTGACCGTCACCTCCCTCTCTCGATCTCCATCCCCCGTTATCGTCCGATCCAAAAAGTCCATCAATAAGGTATCAAGAATTTCCAACTCTAACAGCAAGAATACCCCACAAGCTATCCTTCCCATCTATACACTCGATTACTGTCTCAGCAAACTTGACGCCTACCTCACCAAGAACATTCCCTTATCTAAAAATTGCGTCAGTCAGATTAAGAATTTCCTTCTTCACTCACCTCCAGATTGTTCTGAATAAAACCATAACAATAAAGTTCACATACGCCAAAAAACAGAAAACGATATAGAATAGATCAAATAAAGTAGGTACCTTGAATCGACCCACCAAACTGACTATGATATTTACAAAACTGTGAATGACAAAACCCTTCAGAAGAGGCTAAAAAGGGTACCCTTCTCTCAGCTAAAAAGATAAAATGTAATAGAAGACCCACTTGTAAGGGATCTTAGGGTCAATTATGAATAAAAAATATAAGACCTTTCAGAAGCATTACGAAAGAAAGATTAAATAATACAGAAGCTCGAGAAAGATCTTGAACTGATGAAAGAAAAGTGTCAGGAGTTGGAGAAGAACTTCACCTCTGCACTTCTGCAATGCGAGAAAAATACAAGTGACATATCATATGAGCTAGAGAACATAAAACAAGCCCTTTCATAGACAATCCTCCACCGGGACTGTACTACTGCCATACTTCAATAGCGCTAAGCGGAACTGCTTTATCTTTGGCGTACCATAGTCAGCCCCTCCTTATGATCGTCTTTATTATAATTTATAAGAGCACATATGTCACAAACCATCACCCAACCGAAAAGACCCATACGCTTGGCGCCATAGGTTAACAAAATCATCTTCGTCAGAAACCTCCCTTATAAAATAACCAATTAGGAACTATACGATGTGTTCGGACGCTTCGGAGCAGTCCGGCAGATCAGAAAGGGCAAAAATGGCGATAAAAAAGGAACAGCTTTTGTTGTATACGAAGATATATTTGATGCCAAGGAAGCAGTGGAGAACCTCAATGGCTTCAACGTCGGCGGCCGATATCTGGTAGCTTTGTACTACAGTGCAAATCGAGTGCATCAAATTAGATCGATGACCAACGAGGCCCAGCAACAACAACCTCAGACCAACTGATATTCTCATCATCACCCCTATTCATCATATCAATTGTGACTCTATCTGTTGCAAAATACGCTTCACATAGTTAATAAGCTTTTATTGATAAGTAACATGCAACTGCGGAAGAAGTACACAGAAGGCGAGTCACTAGAAGCCCCTCTCTCGCCGAAAATCATGCCCAAAAACAAAAGAGTTCTGACTGATCTTGTTGGCAACACTATCTCTCTTAAAGTGCTTGAGTATCTCGAAGAACACATGCAACCTCATCACCAGCATTTTAATATAGTCGACATCGCTAGCATTCTGGAAGGATTTGCGGAAAGAGAACTGGAGGTGCCAGGAGTAGGAAAGAATAAGGTAGTAGAGGAGGATCTCACAAGCACAGTAATACCAATATTCAAGGTACAAAAACGAGTGCAGGAGACCGGTGGCACTTTCCAGATCAAAAAAGATGAAGCCCTTCAAGCTTTGATGGACCAGCTGCGAACAGTTTTTGTCTACTGGGGCCGAACGACTCTCAGCTACGAGTACATCAACGAATACATCTACAACCAGCAACTGAGAAGTATCAACACACCAGCAGTCGATGAGGACTATATGGACATCGGCTAGAAAAGAGTCAGAATAGATGAAAATTTGAAATTGTGCATCATGCCTTTGGGAATGTCAGGAGGTGGAGACTAGCAATCCAGGACAAGAGATGTTGTTTTTAGATAAAATTTAGTGGGCTCCTAACTTGAGGGGGTGTATACTGTGGCTAGAGAAGGCATAAGGGGAGTTCACATCAGACCAGAGTTGATTGGCATCGCTGGAGATTATGATAGAAAAGGTAGCAGTCCTGGTAGTTGCTGGTACAGGTATTAAGAATAATGCATCGCTCCGAAAAAATCGACGATTTCTGCTCACTACCAGGAAAAGTAACTCAAAAAGGAGAAACCTCTGACATTAATTGAGGCCAAACAGCTAAAAAACAGCAATAAGGTAGTCGATAATATATCCTAAATGGTGACATCTACCAGTTTGCTCATTCTTAAAGCCCAAGCCGGTAAGAGCGTCATGGCCATCATCACAGTTGACCAGTCTTTTCTGGTTCAACCTCTCAAAAATGACAGCAATCAAGGCTACGTTGGTAACCTACTCAGAGACATCCCACCCGTAGTTGCCTATCCTGGTCCAAAATAGCTCTACCAGTAAATCCTTCTCCTTCACGGCTACAATGACTCTCTCTGGCTGATCCTCACCCAAAAGTTCATCTACCTGTATCAAATCCCCTAACCATCTCAGAACATAGTTCTACTCTAACAAAACAACAGCAAAGAGGCAGCAGATAAGAAAAATCCTCTGCTACTCATGTGCCAACGTCTACCTGCAGGCACCATCAAAGCTAAAGTATTAGGCAAGAGACATCTAGCTCTTATGCTGTAAGCTAACAGTATCATCGTTATCGAGCTATTCGTCCATAACCGAGGTCTACTCGAAGGTCGACCTTTGTCGCCTGAGGACAACTACTACAAAATAACAAATAAAATCTACAATGATATTCAGTTTAAAGCTATTTGTTACAATCCCAAGGATAACTATCTCTTTTTGAGCGATTTCGGGGCCTATCTAATTCGGTTGTCCTTCAGCCCAGCACACGGAGATATTGAGGAGGAAGGTCCCACATACGACAAATAGTAAAATATGGAGCTGAATGTCCAGATGTGGCAAAACAGTTACATGGAGTTACACGCTTCAAGATCCAAGTTAGACGTCAGAACCAACAGCCCCATAAAAGAGGAAGATGAGTAAGCTTCTAACTGCTAATCCTACATCCAGGTGCACTACCTGAAAGGCTACAAAGAGAAATAATACAAACATTTACTGTCTTTGTACAAAAAACAAAATAAATCTCCTCAGACCATAATTATAAAACATCAGACCCGACAAATCATCACTTTACTGGCTTGTTCGCCTCATTACAATACGTTGATCACATACGAGGCATAATCCTTCGAAAAGAAGGCTCTGGGGAAGTTGTAAGGTGAGGCGTATCGAGAGTGGGGAAATAACAATACTATTAAGTTATGGGATGCCCGACATATGACCATTTATCAGACTTTGAAAGTGACCATTGAGGCGAGTTTGCTGGAATTGAGAGCCAATGGGCTGTTTTTCCTGACTGCCGAGAAAGGATACCTCGGATTTTATCAATTCAACTAAGATAAAAGGGCCATGGTGGACAGAGCTGAGCAACGTGTACTGGACAAACAAAATTTAGAGGTGGTTCATGAGCTAAGTGAAGAGGTACATTTCTAGCAAGGAACTCTCTACTTTGCCTCACAGGTCAGCACATATAACAAGTTCAATCATGTTAGGACACATCGCACCCATCTCACCTCCTTCGCCCTGCAGCATTACCCAGAATCGCAACATTTGCAGACCCTACCTTCTGAAATCACAGCTTTGGCAGTTAGATCTCGTATATATGTTTTGGAAAATTCCCGGCAAGGTGTTTAATCATGCCAATTGCACATCTACAATCGTTTGGGCCTAAAGGAATAAATGCTGATCTTTTCCAATCACGAAGACATTGACGTCACAACCGGCAAGGTCCGCACTCAAAACTACAACCAGTAATTCAAGCACATCCGAAAAATAACCCACAGCCAATTCGAGGTAGCCTTGTGGAACAGCGATTGCCTGAAATTGATTGGAGACTCCAAATAGGAATCTTTGACGGTTGTTTTTGGACAGCATGGAAAAGGTTACAAAGATTTGTAGATGCGAAACTAAATCAAGATGGTGGAAATCAGTGGCACCAAGATCTTGATATACTATGACCATATTGTGAAGAGTAGAGAAACTGTCAGGGAGCTACCTCGGGAAAGGAAAAATAGCTTCAGACAGCAGGAAGGCCAGGATGTTTCAATCGATAAGAAAAAGAAGAGCAATACAAGACTTGTTGAAAATGTTTTTACAAATATCGCCATTCTGAGTTGTTAAAATGACAGGTTGATCTACAAAATTTAGCGTATATCTGCCAACATTAAGGTCCTTCACTCCTACAACTCGATTCTCCTCACAAAATAAACCGACCCTCTGAATGACAACTACGACCTCATTCGCGTCCTCGACATCGCAGAAACAGGTCCTCTAATTAGCAAGTACCTCTTTTCAGCCAAACTGGCAAAAGCAACAACCCAACAGATCACCATGAAGGAGCTACAAGAAATGAAGGGGCAAATAATTGAGATGGACCCCACCAAAAATGAAATTCTCCAATCCATCCGATAATTTACCTTGAAGAAGCATATCGGGCTTGAAGAGAGCAAAATATCTGTCAGCAACAGTAATCAACTTCTGTTAACTCTGGTGCTCAGGATATAAACACAATTGTGGGCAGCTCTAGGCAATCAACCTCTGAAAGTGGATGTCGAGTTCATGCTGTATACCCGCAACCTCACCAATGAGTTGGTTAACAGGGACTATAAAGTTAGCAGACTGCAAATTGGAGTCAAAACAAAAAAAAATATCAAGGAGTATCAGACCTCCAGCACAAGAACAGAAAACATCAGTGACAACAAATAAATATCATTCTAAGCATTGTCATCCTCCAGCAACTATGGAGAACTCAACATGTCCATCCTCTGTCAAATGATCTAACAACAGGGCAGCCTCATTCCTACGCCTGATCTCACACCTCTAGTATTGAACCCCTCACTCATTACGGATGACTACAAGGAGGCATATCATAGTCTCAGTCTCAAACAAGAGGCGGTACTCATGCGATTGTTTCCTGACAAGATGAACAAAATGGCCGTTTTGAGCACCTCCGCACTGAGAGTGGTCGACTTCGATGAGGATAAACTTACAGGTGTGATGGTGCTGACCAACAAAGTTCTCAGAACCATGTCTGTCTTCAACATATCATTTGATTGCAAAAGAGCCAGTGAGGAACTTCCATATCGGGTGAAGATATAGATCGAAAAAGTAGGCATTTTGGAGGCAACCAAGCCATAAAGTAATACTTTGCATTCATCGACTGTCAATATTTTGCAGTGGAATTACGACTACAAATCAGAAGTGGACAGAATGTGGGATCAAACCCTACTTAACATAAAATAGTTCCTCAAACAGGAAAAAATAGATCGAGCACGATCCAAGTCACCCAAAAAAACAACAAGACATCAAATCATTGAACCTCAGACAGAGCCAACTATGAGTCGCCTGACTCTTGATTTCAAACAACTGCCTGCCCTTAAAATTCGGAAGGCATAAAACCTCAAAAGGAAGCTATAACATTCTGACCGCCAAAGGACTGAGCCTTCTCCTCGTCCAATTGATTCTGCAGTAGAAGAGGCTTAGAATATAAGCAAAATGTTCAAAAAATGGAGCATCAACCAAAACATTGCCAGGGAGAAATTGCAAGCCAACAATAAAGCTCATGAATTCAGACATACTAATAGGGATATCAAAAAACTGTTATACTCTGAGAAAGATAAGGCTGAAAGGATCGAACAGCTGATTGAGGCTAGTCAAAAAATCAAGGAGGTCTCACGATCACCCAATAAGAGCTAGAGATACAGGGAGGGCAACATCTCACCGAGTCGCTTCAAGCAGTTGTAAAATGTCATCAAAGCTTCATAAATTGCAAATAATGCCACTCTCAAATGTTACCTTCAACAACGCAAAAAAGACTCAAGCAACTGCTTGAGCATAATGTAACAGCTAACTCGCCAAGACAGCTACAACTCCAACTCTGAGACCAACCGAGGCACCCCTCTCGACACTGAAATCAATGACATCCGAACAACGAACCTCAGCAAATTATCCATGTACAGCAACAAGACAAAATTGACCAACATCCGAGTGAATAAGGAGGAGAGCTCCGA
>Ga0100378_1007080_pt1 | contig 10054 bp, 10 predicted proteins | sample CryGeymeta201502_FD_81535 | JGI IMG/M metagenome (GOLD analysis project Ga0100378, IMG submission 81535) | Groundwater microbial communities from Crystal Geyser aquifers in Utah, USA - Crystal Geyser metaG 2015-02 | ecosystem: Environmental > Aquatic > Deep subsurface > Groundwater | place: USA...
AACAGCAGTTTCCACAGAAGCATATCCGGTAATAATGATTACATCTATATCGGGGCGCAAATGTTTTACAGACTTTGTTACTTCCACTCCGTCCATCAGCGGCATTTTGAGATCAGTAAAAACAAAATCATAATGATGTTTTTGAATCATGCCAAGCGCTTCCTGTCCGGTTTCAACCGTATCAACAGAGTAACCGTCAAGCACAAGAATTTTTCTAAAACTGCCAAGTATAACCTCTTCATCATCAACACAAAGAATTTTTGCTTTTGGATTTTGAACTTCGGCACGCTTTAATGTTTTGGCTTCGCTTGTAAAATCCAATTTGAGGCTTTCCTGCAAAACTATTTCGCGTTCTTTCTTTTGCTTCTGTTCGGACAACCGTTTTACAATCATCCGGATTAGAACATCCACAATGATGAATACAATTACAGCAAGTATGAATAATGCCATGATATTTCTCCTAATAAATTAAAATTATTTTAAAAACTTATAATTAACGAATTCACAATCTGTCCGAACTACAGGGAACTAAATGTTTGATTTCATAACCGAGATCGTTCGGGATAATGCGGTATACCCATCCTTCAAAGTATGGATCTTTTTCAATTATGTTCGGATTCAATTTTAGGTTTTGATTTACTTCAATTATTCTTCCAGACACGGGGGAAAGAATTTTATGCGTCCGTTCATCTCCGGATCTGATTGTTAAACAACTTATGCCTTGCGCAATTTCATCTTCCAGTTCAAGAAGATCTATTCTGTTTATAGACTCGATTGTTTTAAGAAACAGATCGCACAAACCAGTTAAAACGCTTCCGTCATTCTCCTGAAACATCCAGCTTGAATAGCCGAAGCGTAAATATTTTGCGGGGCATGTAACATAAAGAAGTTCATGTCCGGTATTTTTATTTGAAAAAGCAGTTTGTTTCTTTTTAATTTCCTGATAATTATTTGCACGAAAGACCGAACTAAGAAGCTCATCCATCGTAAAGGGTTTGGGAATAAAATCTATTGCCCCCTGGTAAAGTGAGTTTACAGCATTTTCAACCGTAGAATAACCTGTCATCATAATTAAAGCGCTGTTAATATTTTTATTTCTAAGCTCATTTAGAATTTGAAATCCATCGCCGTCAGGCATCATTATATCGCATATAATAATCGGGTAATAATTTTTTGAAATTTTTTCAATTGCCGTCTTTACGTTTAAGGCAGCATCGACAGAATAATTTTCGAGCGAACAAATTTTAACAACGGCGTCAATAATCACCTGTTCATCATCAATCACCAGTATGTTTTGAGGTTTACTCATAAATATAATTACTTCTGCGAAAGAGGAAGCCGGATGATAAAAGTTGTCCCTTTTCCTTCTTCGCTTTCAACGGTTATAGTTCCATTATGATTATCAATTATTCCCCAGATGACCGCCAATCCGAGTCCGGTGCCTTTTTGTCCTTTTGTGGAAAAAAATGGTTCGAAGATTTTTGGTAAATCATCTTTACTTATTCCACTTCCCGTGTCATTTATTCGAACTTCAAGAAATTCCTTTAAACCCGCAGAGTCAACAAAATCCCATTTTTCCCAATCACTGTTTTCTGAAGAGCAAACCTCATAAACACCTTGCCCGCTTATCTCAAATGAAAGAACGGGCGCACCGCATTTGGGGCAAAGTTTATCTTGCTGAACGATAGAAGTATTACAATCAGGGCAAACAAATTTTGTGTCTTTGCTTGTTTTAAAACCAAGTTCAAAATAATTTCGATGTTTTCCGTACACGGGATCGAGATGAACAATACCCTCATTACCGTTAGTCACCACCTTTACTCTTAACGCCGGCAGTCCGTCAATCTTAAATTCATTATCAATTAAACTGTGTCGTTTCGGGCAGGCTGCCTTTTTTATTTGCGCAACTCCAAACGGTGAAAGAGAAATTTGTTTTGTTATTATTAAAATTGTTCCGCTTTCATTGTTTATAGCATCGGATGCATTAACAAAAAGATTGATAAACACCTGCTGCATCTGGTTTGCATCAACGGTTATTTTTGGCAGGTTGATTTCCGTTTTCTTTATAATTTTTATTTTCTTAATTGATAATTGTTTTTCAATTACGCTGATTGATTTATCAATTATTTCATTTAGATCGGCGCTGCTTTTTTTAGGAACTGACTGACGTGCAAAATCCAACAAGCTTTTTACAATTTCTCTGCTGCGTAAAGTTTCTCTTACAATTACTTTCAGGTCTTCCTGTAATTCCGGATTATCTTTTGACCTTTTGAGTAAAAAACTACTGTAGGTTAAAACTCCTGTTAGAGGATTATTAATCTCGTGTGCAACTCCTGCGGCTAATCTTCCGAGCGACGCCATTTTATCAGATTGAAAAAGCTGCAGGCGTGCTTCGGACAATTTCTTTGTCATATTGTTAAATGATTCGCCAAGCTTTCCAATTTCATTGTCGCCAAGATCTTTAATTGCATAATTCAAATTGCCCTGGCTAACCTGCTTCGTTGCATTTAGCAAATCATGAACGGGATTAGAAACCCAGCGTCTGACAAAGAAGGCAATTAGTAAACCAACTGCAATAACAGCAACGATTGCAAAGATTACAATTTCCCATTCTCTTACAACTATTGCCTTATCAACCTCGGCAAGTGAAATTGAAACGTCCAAAACACCAAGCACTTTTTGATTTTTGGGATGAGCATGACAATCTGATTTCCAGCATGATGTTTCATTATAGATTGGAGTAATAATTCCTATCACCCGGTTAGAATCTGGATGGACCCTAAAAATTCTTGTTCTTTCGGTAATAGAAATCTGTTCAAGAGGTTTATCTTCTGCGTGACAGGCATAGCAGCTTTCTGCGCGCTTATCAACCATTTTATTAATGTTAATAGAGTCGGAAGAGTAAATAATCTCACCGTCTTTATTAATGATTCTTACATCTCTTATCTGCGGCTGTGTACCAATCGAATTGATAGTCTGTTGAATTCTATCTCTTTGATTAAGCATCATATCGAAGCGTGTGCTTGATATAACTGTTTCACCAAGCTGGTTTGCGTGCCGCTCAACTTCTGAAATTAAACCGGCACTTTGCGATTTTACATTGAAGTAGGCATATACGCCTATTATTACAAGCGATGTTAACGCAACAACAAATATTAAACGGAATCCTATTTTCTTGAACATACTATAAAGACATACTTTTTAATTTTAAAGTCATTTAATGTCCGTGATAACAGACTGAAAGTCTATTTCAAGTAGTCATTGTCCGTTAGCTAACCGATCTTCGAGTGAAGCAATCTCAAAGTAGAATTTTGAGATTGCTTCGCTCCCAAAGCGTAGCTACTAATGACATCCTATCCCGCTTGCGGGATCACTGCGAGGAACGAAGCAGACTAACTTTTAGAACTGAGATTGCTTCACTCGAAGACTCGTTCGCAATGACGATAAAGTCATTCTTTTGATAAATAAAGGCAATAGCCTTTATTGGTAACTCGCAATGACATTCAATTACTATTTTCCAACCACTTTTCCCGGCTTCTGTTTGGGATAGTTAAAATCTTCATGACAGCCATCGCAGCCCGGTTTTTTCGCAAAATTATTTTCTGCATGGCAGTCTTCACAACCGAGTTCTAAGTGTATTTCATCAAGCTGCAAACCTGTTACCGAATGTTTAAATGTTTCTGCATTCCATCCCTGATGACAGCTCGAACAGTTTTTGTTAACTTTCTTGTATGGAAGTTTTGATCCGTGACATTTTGCGCAAGAAAGATTTATATGATACTTGCTTAACGCCCAGCCGGTCTTCTTTGCATGATCAAACGGTTCAAGTTTTGTGCTGCTATGACAACTGATACAATTTTTATGCTGCTCTTCAAACGTCTTTTTTGTGCTTACGGTTTTTAGTTTGTCGTTTGATTCTCTATTTACATCGTGACATTTGGTGCAATTTTCCTGTTTATGGCAGCTTACACAGCTTATTCCAAATTTCTTTGTGTGATCATCATGATAAAACGTTACAAGCTTTCCTTTATCGGTATTTGTTTGATAAGAAATATGAGCAGGTTCTAATATTGGAGGATGATCTTTTCCTGTATACTTTTTCTTATCGTTATCCCTTTTTGTATCGGTTAAATTTTTCTTTAAAGTATGACACGAATTACAACCTGTTTCATGACTCCATTCGCGATGACAATCCATACATTGCCTGTGATAAGCGCCCTTCAGATCCGGAAGGCTTACATCGTCCCGTTGCCTCGATGTCTCGTGGCAACTATTACATTTCAATATTGGTCCTGAAGTGTTGAAATGATGACAGTTTTCACAGCCGCCGGACATAACAGACATCTGCGCATGTATCTTGTGAGAAAAATGAACGGATTCGTATCTATCGCTTAACTGATCTATAACAATAAGCTCCGGAGTTTCCTCAGGCTTCTGATAAACCGTTACTATGTTTTCTCTGGGGCATGCAACAAGGCACGGTTCATCTTTTGTCGGAACATCGCAAGTGTGACATGTTTTGCAGCTGATATTCAACTTCGAATGATTTTTACCGGGGCTTTGCTGTGCTTCAATTCCGACCGTTAAAATTAATGCGACTACAAGAACTAAAATCTTTTTCATTTTTCTACTCCTCTGATAGAGTATTTTGTGGGCTGAGCAGTATGTTTGCCCGGTAAACTTATTACGGGGAAATTTAATACAATAAACCTGTATGCAAGAACTAACATTGCTGCAAATCCAACGGTTACGGAAATCTCACCGAATGATGGGAAGTATGATTCGGTTGAATAAGGTGGAGTGTAAGCAACAACAAAATTGTTAATGCGGTTTAACAATACTCCGAAAACAACAAGTGCAGAGGCTGTAAAAAGCAGCGGAGGTGATTTCAAAACTTTTGGCGAAAGGAACATTCTTAAAGGAATTACAACTCCAAACAAAATTTCTATTGTGAACATCACGCTTGCGGTATTAAATTCGCCAAGATACACAAACGTTTCGCGGATGAACATATCGCCTATTTTAAAAGCAAGATAAATTCCAAGTATAGGCGCTATCATTGATCCTAATCTTGAAAGAATATGCATTTCGGGTTTTAATTTAAGTGAACGGGAAGCAATGAGAGATTCAAAAATCACCATCGGTAAACCGACGCTTATTGCCGATAATAAAAACAACAGAGGCAGCACAGGAGTTTGCCAGAGCGGATGCATCTTAGGTCCGGCAATAACCATTAAAGTGCCGAGTGATGATTGATGAAGTGTAGAGAGAACAACCCCTGCAATTATGAAAACGAACATAGTTTTTGAAAGCCCGCGGTCAAGCAATCTTAATATTTTATCTACAAGTTTGTTCAAGCTGGAAAGAAATCCAGGTAAATTTACTTTACCGATAAATCTTTCAGTAACAATAGGAAGAAACTCAATGTAGAGAACGCTCATGTAAATCATAACACAAATACCAACTTCAAACAAAGCTGAGTTACCGTTCCACATAACAAGCGGATGCCAGATGAAGTACCATCTTCCGATATCAACAAAAACACCCATTGCAACAAAAGTGTAGCCAAGCATTGCCGTTAATAATGCAGGGCGAACAATGGCGTGATATTCTTCCCTGTGCATAACATGACCAAGTGCTGCAGTTGTAAATCCACCTGCAGCAAGCGCTACGCCAGCGGCAACGTCAACGCCAATCCATAACCCCCAAGGATACTGATTATTAAGATTTGTAACCGCACCAAGCCCAAAGAAAAATCTTCCCATTAAAAAAACTAAACCATTGAGCGCAATGATTACAAGAGCAATTACACCCGGAGTAAAAAATTTATGTTTAATGGGCACGGGATTAACTAATTCGTGGTTCATATTTTTCCCTCCTCTTCTAATTCTTTACGACGTTTTGTAATCCACATAATTCCCCCAAGCAATGCGTATAAAGAAACCGGAGGAACGAAGTACGCAAATATTCCATGCTGGATTGATTCGGAAACGCCGGGTGCAGGATTTTTCCCAAGATTTGGAAAATCAAGTTCCTTAAAATCTTTACTTGCCAGGTACATCCATGAAGTTCCGCCAACTTCATACTCGCCAAAAATATGATCAACATAACGAGCCGGATTTCTTTTAATGCGGCTCCGGGCAATTTTAATTAGTTCGGTTCTTGGTCCGTATGTTAGCGCTTCAACAGGGCAAATACTTACGCACGCCGGAAGTTTTCCTTCTTTTGTTCTTTCGAAACAAAAATCGCATTTCATAATTAAGGGATTGAGCGCTTTATCATACTCAAACGCCGGAATCTGGAACGGACAAGCAGCCATGCAATAACGACAGCCGATACACATATCGGTATCCCAAATAACCGAGCCGTTTTCTTGCTTAGAAAAAGCGCCGACAATACAGGCAGAAACACACGCCGGATGATCGCAATGCATACATTGAACTTTTAAATCAATGGGAAGATTTGAATTTTTTCCGTGAGGGTATTCATTAACAACTGTGAGAGCTGTGTGATCGGGTCTTCTTTTTGTTTCGAGGATTTTTCTGTCTTCGTAGGACTCTAAATTACCGGCAGGCAAACCATGAGCATCCTTGCAAGCCCATTCACAATTTCGGCAGCCGACACAAGCAGTTGTATCAACTAACACCCCCATTCTGTCTTCCGATAAAATATTTTTAGGCGCTGCTTTTGAAGTTGTTGTTGAAAACCCTGCAACTCCAGCCCCGATTAATGCAGATTTTTTGAGAAAATCGCGACGACTTTTGCCAGACATTTTCCATTCCTTTCAAGAAATGCGAGAATATTTTAATCATATTATTAAAATCACCGTTTTGTGTGCTCTAAAATTATGCCATTTTCGTGCGAAAGAATGTTAAAATAGGATTATGCGAATTTGTTTGATAGGCTAATAGTTGCTATGCTTAAATGTAAAATTTTCAACAGTTGGATTCGGAAAATTCTCAACAGTGATAATATAATTTCTTCTTTTTTGTGATACTGAATGTTAAATAAATGGGCAATTCTTAATCTTTTGACCTAATCGTTTTTTTTCACCCATATCCTGCCAATTCACCACGTCAACTTACAAGGTCTTCTTACGCAAAAAGCTGAAAACAGTTAGGCGATTCTCTGAATTGCTCATGGATTTTGTTTTAATTTATTGTCTTTTCGGTTGAAACAGAGTTTCGACCTATGTTCTTGTGTAAGGTTAGTTACAAGGATATGAATGTTAAGGCAATAATAATCGAGTTTGAGGTGACAAAATTTATACTGAGAGGATTCCATAATTAATTTCAAATCTGTCTGCATTAATTTTTTAATAACAAATTTTATTTTTAATATTCAACCAACATGAATGTTAAAAATTAAAAAGGCAGATGAATGAATAACAAAATTGAAATCCGGCTTGGCGATATAACCAAACTTAATGTTGATGCAATTGTAAATGCAGCCAATTCTTTTTTGCTTGGCGGAGGCGGAGTGGATGGTGCAATCCATCGCGCTGCCGGTGCAGAACTGTTAGAAGAATGTAGAGCGTTGAAGGGTTGCGCAACCGGCGATGCGAAAATTACAAAAGGATATAATCTTCCCGCAAAAAATGTGATTCACACGGTCGGTCCGCTATGGCATGGTGGAAACAATAACGAAGATGAATTGCTTGCAAATTGCTACCGGTCGTCTTTAAAAATTGCTGTTGAAAATAATATTAAATCAATTGCATTCCCGGCTATAAGCACAGGCATATATGGTTTCCCTCAGGAGCGTGCTGCATTGATAGCAGTAAGAGAAGTAAAAGATTTCTTAAAGCAAAATGATTTGATTGAGAAAGTAATATTTATCTGCTTTGATCAGAATACTCAGCGGATTTATAATAAGATTCTGGGAGAATCATTATCTTAAAAATATTATTGCAACACCCGCAACGGCTATAAATGCTCCGATGATTGCACGCCATGATAGTTTTTCTTTAAAATAATATCTAACCATTGGCAGCATAATTATAGGCATTGTTGACATCAAAGTTGCCGCTATACCAACCTTAGTATTGGCTATCGCAATAAGACTGAATGTGATGCCAAGGTAAGGACCAAAAAATGTTCCTACTGCTGTTGTTGCTATTGCTTTCGGATTTTCTTTGTAAACTTTAATAGGATTTTTAAACCGCTTTGCGAGAACGGCAAGAATAGTAATAATTATTACGGATGAAAAAATCCTCACAAACGTGGCAACCATTTTATTTACTTCGCCCTCTTCAAAAGCAAATTTAGCGAAGATTAATCCGCCTGCCTGTCCGAGTGCGCCCATCAATCCATGGAAAATTCCGATCTTGCTTATTTTATATTCGGAAGAGGGAGTTTCTTTTCGTTCGGACACAACAAGCACCACGCCGCCTATTGTAATTAACATACCTGTAATTGCCCAGAAAGATAAAGCTTCACCGAGAAAAATATAGGCAAGCATTCCACTCATTACCGGAGATAATGCCATAAGCAGCATTCCGATTCTTGCACCGATGTATTGAAATGATTTGAATAAAAAAGTATCGCCAATTACTAATCCTACAATTCCGCTTAGCACAAGATTTAAAATTTGATTTGCGGAGAGACGATAATCAAAATCTAAAACAATTATAGTGAGTACTAAAAACACTGATGCAAGCATCATTCTATTTATATTGAGTGTAAGCGAGCCAAGTTTTTTAGACGCCGAAGAAAATGCAAAGGAAGTTATTGACCAAAAGACCGCCGTCAATAGAGCGCTAAGTTCACCAACGTGAGGCATTAATATTCCATAAAAATTGAAGCGAAAATATAAACAAAACAATCATCACATAATTTATAAATTGGAAGAGCACCCGCATCAAGCAGGACATGGCAATATGGAGAAGTCATTAAAACAGTTATCAGATTACAGAAATTAGAAGTATGAAAAAATTCCGTTTTTAATTCCGGGTTCTTTATCCATTTGAAAGTCATATAGAGAAGGTTTATATAAGTTTCAATTTAGATTGCTCATACCTGTCTTTTAATACCTGTTGATTATAAATTTGAGTAGTTAAAAAAATTATACTCGAAAGGGTTTCTAATGAATATTTACTTGATTTATTTTCTTCTTTGGTTTCCGATGGTTGTTTTAGCAATTATTAACGGATTTATAAGAGAAAAACTTTATACCCGGTTTTTAAGTTCACTTGGCGCGCACCAACTTTCAACTTTATCCGGCACAGTAATATTTGGAGTATACTTTTGGTTGACAACTGCCAACTGGCAAATTGATTCAACGAAGCAGGCGCTATTAATAGGGTTAATGTGGATGATAATTACTCTGCTTTTTGAATTTATTTTCGGTCATTTTGTAATGGGGCATTCGTGGAAAATACTTTTAAGTGACTTTAATATTTTTAAAGGAAGACTTTGGGTCGTTGTTTTAATTTGGACGGCAATCGGTCCATGGTTTTTTTATAGCTTAGAAAAATAAATTTTGTGTAGTTGATTTCAATTTGCTTTAAACAAGGAGGAAGATGAAAATATTATTAATTGGCGATTCTATAACGGAAAGCTTTAAAACAGATTTACTTTTACCCCGGTTGAAAATATTAAACAAAGGAATTTATGGAGATAATTCGGAAGGCGTTTTTAATAGATTAAAACATGATGTTATTGCCCAAGCGCCCGATATAGTTTATATATTAATCGGCACTAACGATTTCGCTCTCGGGCGGAGTAAAAACCAGCTTCTTGAAACTTTGGAAAACACAGCGGAAATTTTACAAACATATTTAAAGAAAACAAAAATATATTTTACTTCGATACTGCCTACGCGTTCTATTGAAAATCGTCCCAACAAAAGAATAAACGAAATGAATCTGTTGATTTCCAAATTATGCGAGCGGAAAGGATTAGAATATTTTAATCTTCATTCTGAAATGGCGGATGAGTTTGGAAATTTGAAAGGAGAACTCACTATCGATGGTCTACATTTAACTGAGGCAGCTTATAAAAAATGGGCTCAAATTCTTCTCAGTCGGCATAGTTAAAGCGTAAACGAAAAAATA
>Ga0100378_1007081_pt1 | contig 10054 bp, 13 predicted proteins | sample CryGeymeta201502_FD_81535 | JGI IMG/M metagenome (GOLD analysis project Ga0100378, IMG submission 81535) | Groundwater microbial communities from Crystal Geyser aquifers in Utah, USA - Crystal Geyser metaG 2015-02 | ecosystem: Environmental > Aquatic > Deep subsurface > Groundwater | place: USA...
ATAATAACAAAAGATAATATGTGAATATTAGTTGCAATTAGAATAATATCTTAGGAGTATTTGAGATAAGTATAAACAGTCACACTTGTAGAATTTTGTTTAAGACCCGATAATAGTAATCCTGTTAATGATTAAAGTATTTCAAAAGAAAATTATTAGCTTAACATATTTTATTCCAAATACTAGACCAAACACTTATCACTTCATTTAATATAAACATAAATCACATATTATAAACAATCATAATATTAAATAATTACTTAATTACCTAATTAATTAATACGCAAAAGTCTAATTAATAATTTATTACTAAGAGTTAATGTTATTAATAAAAACTAATAATTATTAAATTTAATTTATAAGGAAAATGGTAATATACTCTCATTAATTCTAAGATTCAAAAAGATTCCAAAGAATTTGAGAAAAAAGCTAGCAAAAGAAAGAGTCAAATGGGTCTACATGGACCTTCGGTTGTATATAATAATTTAATTAATTAAACTAGGAAATTGTAGAAACTGAAGGGAATCAAGAAGAAAAAACAGAAAACAAAAAGAAAATGTCAGGACTAGACCCAACGATAAAACTATCAAATAGCTTATCTGCTGTCGGAAATACTATTGTAATAAATAGATTCCGACCTTTGAATAAGAAAGAAATCGAGATGTCTGAGTATAATATATTATTTTATAATTAATATAATAATTAAGGGCTTTATGTGTAGAGTTTGTTAATGAAAAATCCTTAAAACTTATTTCAGAATCTGAAAAACAAACTTACAATTTCAACTTTGATAGAGTATTTGATGTTAACTCTACACAAGTTGAAGTATTTGCACATGCAGCTAGACCTATTATTGAAAGTAATTATATTATAAAAACATATATTTTCCATTAAAATATGTTACTAATTATTATATTAGGTGTACTCGAAGGGTTCAATGGTACTATATTTGCCTATGGTCAAACTTCATCTGGTAAAACTCACACTATGACAGGAGTGCTAAACCACCCTGAACTAGAGGGAATCATACCTAGAGTAGTTAAACATGTTTTTAACCATATTGAAAATTGTGCTGAACACATTGAATATACTGTAAAAATATCAATGGTCGAAATTTATATGGAAAGAATAAGAGTAAGTAATTCTAATCGATTATTTACTTATATAAAATTATAGGACTTGTTCAATCCAGTTAAAAATAATTTGAAAGTAAGAGAAGAAAAAAATAAAGGAATTTATATTGACGATTTAACCGAGGAGTATATAACAACTGAAGAGGAAGTATTAGAAAGAATGATGGAAGGAAATGAAAATAGAACAGTTAGTTATACTAACATGAATGCTGAGTCGAGTAGATCGCATTCTCTATTTATTATGACTATACATCAAAATAATACACAGGACTTATCAGCTAAATCTGGTAAGCTATATCTTGTAGATCTGGCAGGCTCTGAAAAAATATCTAAAACAGGGTAATATACTAATACTAAATATTTATATTAAATATTTATACTAAATTTATATTTTAGAGCTTCAGGAAGTACTTTAGAAGAAGCCAAAACAATTAATAAGTCACTTACTACTTTAGGAATGGTTATAATGGCATTAACTGAAAATAAGTCTGGAAATCATGTCCCTTATCGAGAGTCAAAACTTACAAGAGTATTACAAGAGTCGCTTGGTGGTAATGCTAAGACTTGTTTGATTATAACATGTTCACCATCAAATTATAACGAAAGTGAAAGTTTATCCACACTAAGATTTGGATTAAGAGCAAAGGTATTTACAATCAATTATATATAATTAAATTATATTAATGCTTTAACATATATTTATTCTAATAAACTTTTTAGAAAATCAAAAACAAAGCCAAAATAAACAAAGAAGTTAGCGTTGGTGAACTTAACAAAGAAATAGATCGTCTAGAAAACGAACTTCTAAAATCGAAGAAAATAATAGACAATCTTGAATCACTTCTTAGAAATAAAGGACTTAATATACCATCCAATTTAATATCAGAAGAATATTTAGGAATCGAAGCAAAAAATGACGAAGCGGAATTAAACAATTCATTTGAATCAGACGAAGATAATAAAAAAGATAAAGGTCAAAAGGAAGATAAAGTAGTAAAGAAAGATGTAGAAGCTAAAGATACTAAACTATCTTCCAAAAAAACTATAGAAGCTATACCAGGAATTAAAATAGGCGATAATAAAGATATTGATTTACTAAACGAACAACTACTAAAAGAAAGAGAAATGTTCCATTTACAAGATAAAAAGATGATTGAACTTAGAGTGCAATATTTTGATATGCTTTCTCAAGTAGGGGACTTAGAAGATATTATGGATGATCTAAATCAACAGATTGACAGTAAAAATGAACAAATTTCTAAATTCTTATCTGAGATGGAAAAAAAGAATCAATTTATAAAAGATTTAGAATTGTCTAAGCAAAAGACCGAAGAGTTAATGCTCCAACAAAAGCAATTATTACAAGAATTCTACAAATCAAAGAAAAGGAAATCAAACACAGGAGTAATCGACGCAAACCAAGCGTTTAACTCAAATCAATCAAGATTAAGTGAAAACCCAATAAACTACTCTAACGTTTATGCAGGAGGGTCTAATTCTCCTACTAAATCCCCCATGAAATCACCAAGGAAGAAACATATGGAAGAAAGAACTAACAGTTTTATAGCAAAGTTTAATGACTTTACATCCAACTGTAAAGAAATAAACGTATTTAATTCACAAGGAGGTGAGTTTACAACAAATGAAATGGACCGAACAGACGAAAGGAGAAACTCACGTGTTGAAAGAGTTGACAAAGCAAAAAAGCATTCAACAAAAAGATCAGTATCTAAAAAGAATGAAAGCGAAAGTAAGGAAAAGACTGATCGATCAGAGAAAAAGAAAGACGGAAGTACTAACAAACTTTATGACAGTGACTACCGTAGAAGAAGTTTAAACCACTCGCTGAATGACCGATCCTTAGACGATGACAGCAAAGAAGACATGTCATTCTTAAATAAATCAGGTGATTCTCAAATTAGCGGCTCGTACGAAGAAGACTCACTCAATTCTGTTGATGTTTTAAAAGAAAAAATGGAAGAAGAGAAGAAAATATATAATAAGAACTTAGATGAGAAAAACGGAAGGGTAATTAAATGATTATATTTAAATAATTAAATTATTTTTAGATTAAAGCACTTGAATTGGATCTCAAAATTATAAAAGAGAAATATAACCTAATTAAGCGTAGACTACGAACAGAAGATGATGCCTTCTTAGAAAAGATTCATAAGGAACATACCAAAACAGAACATACAATCGAAAGCTTAAATCGTCAAATCGAAAATTATGAAAAGGAGAAAAAAGCAATGAAATTAGAAAATATCTCATTAGAAAAGAATATCGAAGGAATATCATGCCAAATAATGAACTTAGAAAAGGAAAACTTAGATTTAACTGAACAAATTAAGCTACTACGAGATAAAATTGCAAAGTTAAACTTCCAAATGAAGACCAAAAATGTAGTAAAAGTAATAAAAGGTGGCAGGATTAAGCATAATAACAACAATATAAACGAGTCAAAGATAAAAGAAGACCCTAGTCATTTCAAAAGTAATGCAAGTGTTCATTTAGCTTTTGAAGCTAATAACAATACCGCTTTCTGTAGCAATATGAATCAATTAATTAATGATATCTAATTGACATATGTAGCATTTATGACATAATTTATTTATCATAATTATTATATAATTATAACTTAGGTATTGTTTGTTATTATATTTTAATTTTGTTATTTATTTGTATGTAATTATAATTTACAGTAATTATAATAATTTATTCATTATATAATTATATAGTTTATATAGTTTAATTACATTAATCATTTGTAGAGCTTTAAATGTTTATCTATTGTTTATTTAATTAACTTATTAATTCTAATATTAATTCTCGTATTATAGCTTATATACTAATATATTAGATTAATTTATCTAATTATTATTATTTAAAAATGAATCAAAATCAATGTCCCCATCTTTCACTAAATTCATCGATAACATACAGCATCCAAGGAAAACCATTATATAAAGACGAATGCACAAAATGTTATGAAAATCAAGTAAAATTAATTGAAATTCTTTAAATATCATTATATAACAACTAAAATTTAATTTATTAATCAAAACTATCAAAATCTTATTAATTAACATTTAGAAATCAGAAAAAGGAGTAGACGTATGTCTATCCTGTTTCAACGGAGGTTGCAAAACTGAATTATTTAACCATTCTAACCTTCACTCTTCACAAACTAATCATCCTATTGTGTTAAACCTTAAAAAGGTTTTAGTAAAAAAAGAAGAGACTGAAAAAGTACAACCACAGATTACTAAATTAGCTATTGGTAAGCCAGGAGGAATTGATTTCTCTAATGAAACCTGGGAACAACAATGTTACATTTATTGCAATGTTTGTAAGATAAACATTGATTATACTCAAAATGTAATTAATATTACATATTAATTAATGTTTTTACTTAACAATATTTATGTTATAGACTAAGTTAAAAGAGCTTGTTACTTCCATTGTTAATATGGCTTCTGTTAATGAACAAGGAGCTATAGTTGCTTGGGAAGAAGAATTATATCCTTGCGAACATACACTTACTATTAATCAAGAAGGTTCTGGAAAAGTTGGTTCTAAGTTAGCTATGCATTGTTCACAATGTGAATTAAGTTCTAATCTATGGCTATGTCTAACATGCGGTAATCTAGGTTGCGGTAGAAAGAACCACGATGGTTCTGGTGGAAACGGTCACGCTTTATCCCATTTCGAAGCACACAAAACCCACTCTCTCGCTGTTAAAACTGGAACAATTACCCCAGATGGAGGAGCATGTAAATTAATATTCTAAAAATATAAGAAAAATATTAATTCATATAACTTATATCATTTAGCTGTTTATTGCTATACTTGCAACAATGAAGTCATCGACGATGCAATTGCAAAACACTTAGGAGTATTAGGAATTGACATTAAAGATCAAAGAAAAACAGAGAAATCAGTAACAGAAATGAATCTTGATTTTAATCTTAATTTTACCTTATCAAAAACAATTGAAGATGGAGTTGTAATGAAAAATCTATACGGTTCTGGCTTCACCGGTTTAAATAACTTAGGAAATAGCTGCTATATGAACTCTGTCATACAAGTTTTATTCAGCTTAGAAAGTTTCCAAGCTAAATATTTTGATACAGCTATGGAGCATTTGTTAGCCTGCAAAAAGGTTCCTGCTGATTGTTACTTATGTCAGTTAAGTAAGATTATGTATGGATTGTATTCTGGAGCCTATTCAGAAAAGAAAATAAGATTACTACCAGAAATAGATGGAAAACGAGAAGAGGAAGACTTCCAAGAAGGAATTTATCCTAATTCTTTTAAAAATTATTTTGCACAAGGGCATAAGGATTTTACATCGAATAAGCAACAAGATGCTTCTGAGTATTTGTTTCATGTGATAGAAATATTTGAAGTAAGATTTGTTAATTTATTGATATAATATGTTGTTTTAATTTAATTTATTGTATACTAACTAAATAACTAATTATCAATTTAGAAAAATGAAAAACAACTCGCATTAAAAAATTGCAAAAACGATTTTACCTTCGATCTCGAAACAAGATTAGAATGCGAAACATGTCACGCAGTTAAATATTCAATGTCTCGAACTTACTTCCTACCATTTTTAGTTCCTGGCTGGGAAACAAAAAAAGATAAAGAATCCAAATTAGATGTTCAAGAATGTATCAAACACTTTATAGGTACAGAGAAATTCCAAGCTAATTGTGACACTTGTAAAAATAAGAATATATTCTACTCAAAAACTCAACGAGTCATTAATTTTCCCAAATATTTAATAATTACTCTTCAAAGATTTGTTTTTGATTGGACACCGATTAAGCTCGAGACACAATTTGAGTTTCCAAAAAATAATATAAATCTAGAAGTACTTAATAGAACACACAATGAACATAATGAAAATGTAGTAGAAGTAAAAGAAGAAGATAAGAAAGAATCAGACGAAGAAGACTATCCATTTAATACTTCTGCTCTAAATACCTTAATCAGCAATGGTGTCCCAGAAACATCTGCCAAACAAGCTTTATTCAATACAGGTAATAGCGATGTAGATGCTGCACTTACTTGGTTTTATATGAATCTTGAAAATCCCCACCTTAATGACCCTGTCCCTAAGATAAAGAAGAAGTCGCAAAGTAGAAACTCATTTGAAGTAAACACTGAACATTTGGCAAATTTAGTATCATTTGGGTATGAAGAGGGTAAAGCAAAATATGCGCTAAAGAAGTGTAAGAATAACTTTGAACAAGCGTTAGAAATGTTCTTTACTAATCCAGATTTTGAAGTTATACGTAAGTTAAATTATATTATTTATATTATTAGAAGAGGATGATAATGTAATAATGCAAGAAGTTACCCAGGATAAGAATATTAATCAAGGAAATTCGAGTGTTTATAACTTATACAGTAAGTTTATATAAATTATATTAATATATTAGGTTTTATTACTCATTTGGGAGTTTCAACCTCTTCAGGACATTATGTGTGTCACATTTTAAAAAATAAGGAATGGATTTATTATAATGATGCCAGAGTTACTTCGTGTGATAAGCCTCCTTTTGAGAAAGGATTTATTTACTTTTTTAAGAATGAAAAAGCATAACTTAGAATATTCAGTAATAGATAAGTATTAGATAAGTAATTAAAATTACTAATTAAAAATATTAATAAATTAATCCTTATATATTTGTTTATATTAGATTATTTATTATATTATTAAATCTTATTAAAAAAATTTAATTGGAAAAAAAAAATATATATATATCTTAAATACTTAATATCTATAAATAACTAACATATATAATTATACAAAAACTCATTTCCAACTTGAAATGATATTTGGCTTTATTTTTTTAATTACATTTGCATCAATAGAATCTTCCATTAATTTAGTTTTAAATTCTTCGAACTCATTATCATGTCCATGTTCGTCATAATTATTATTATTATTATTATTATTATTATTATTATTATAATTTTGTCTTTCATTCATTTTACAATTGTAATTATTATTAGAATTTTCTTGTTTTGAATTATTTTCCAAATCTTCTTGATCCTTACTAACTTCAATGTAATAGTTATAGTTATCTTTTTCATTACAAACTACCTTTTTTGACTTATTTGCTTCTTTCTTTTTCTTCTTCTTAGCATTTACACCATTCATACTACCATTATTTATACGACAACTGTTTTTTTTATTATCCCCTATAAAATCTAATAGTTCATCCATTCCCATGTCTTGAGTCATACTAAATATTATTAATATTATGTTATTATTTACTTATTATGTTATTATGTTATTATTAAGTTATTAGGAGATTACTTACTATTTATTTGTTTGTTTTGGAGACGATTCACTATTTGTGCAATCAGTATCTACCTTGTTATCATCATGATAGTTCATTGAACTTAGTATATGAGACATATGCATTATTTCATCTTTGGTAGTTGTTTTACCAATTGATTTTTTATCTAATTTATCTATAAAGCTTTGAATCTCCTTAATTTTATCTATCTTAATTATCTTGCCTACCTTATCTATTTTGTCATTTTCTTGATTTTCCTTAGCTTCATTAACTACATTTACATTTTCTTTCCAGTCTTTACTATCCTTACAATCATTACTTTCTTTTATTAGATTATTAATCCTAATTTTATGCTCTAATTTAATAAAAGCAGCCTGATGCTCACTATATACAAATTTATAATAAGAATTCTTCTTAAAACTTTCATGAAACCATTTCAACGTTATTGAAAATGATTTATCACTGGTAGGGTTGCTAATCGAAATTAGATCTACTATTCGACTATTCTTTAAAGCCTCACCCCAGAAATGTGTTTCATTTTGTATATATAATGTATTTATTGCAATAAAAGGATTATTTGACAGAATTTCTTCACAATATAAAGAATTTTGAAAGAAATTACTAAAGTAGTGAACTCGGAAATTAAATATCCATAGAAAGTGACTAATTATTTCTTCGTCTGATTTTAATTTATCCATTTCGTTAAATAAATCAGATATCAATTTTTTCCCGATTATATATAAGTTTTTACGAAGCTCGTAATGGATTTCTTTATCTAAACTACCGAAGTCTCGAATCTATATGTTGAAAATTTTAAATGATATGGTTGTGTTATTAAGTTAATGTTAATAAATGATAGTGTATGCTTACTAATTTAATAAACTCATATTGTTCTTTCGGCACTAAACCTTTTCCTAACTCATTATAAAACGGAATATTCGCATACTTTCTGGCTAAAGCAAAAAACTCAATTACTTTTACCTCCTGATTTTCAGAATATAACGAAAAGGTTGAATGATATCGAACAAACTTAAAAATGCATTTACTAATACCAAAAATTATATCGGTTTGATCATATATAAATAAATCTGATTCATCAAAATTTAAGTATAATTTTTCTATCTCGTCGTCAGTTCGAATATTTCTTAGTAATTTTGAGCAGCATTTACATACTTTTTTACATTCTAACTGTGGAAGAGATGAATTAAGTTTGAGAAATTTAAGAAGATAAGACATTAGAATTGTTTTATGGATCTGCTCCATTTTATGAATAATTTATATTTATTTTAATTGTAATATATGTTAAATTATTAATTTTAAATTTAAGTTTAAATTAATAAATATATTCGTTATTATTATGAATTTAAATAATACAAGTTTAAATTGTAATTTCTTTTATAAAAATTCATTCTTAGTGAAAAACATTATAATATATACTTTATACTAATTTAAATTTTTATAATATTATATTATTTATATATTTATAAGTATGAATTAAAAAAAATATAATATAATATCATATAGTATAATATTAATAATGATTAAGGCAAAATTATCTTGAGAAATAGCGAATAGATTGTTTGGTTCAATTGTATATTATTGTAATATAAAGAATCAACAAATCAATTAGAGAAATCAAACTAAATTAAAATAAATTAGAGAAATTAAAATATTAAAATAATTAAAATAATATGGTATTTAACTTAAAAATCTCAATATTACTACGAATACAAATTCTCATACAAGTAATAGTATTTTCTTATATAAAAAGTGATAATACTAATAATATTATTGCTCGTTATGAGTCATACAAATCCGAACTCCATTCACTTAGTAAATACTTTCTTAATTCAATGACTAATAAATCGGATATCCCACTATCAGATAGCTATGAATATAGTAGTATCGTTTCAAGTTTACTACTTAGTAAGAATATAATCAAAGTAAAAACATTACAGTACAACTCAGCAAACTTTACTATTAAATCTATCTCAAAGACTTCTGTCTATTTTATAACCCCTGAAACACTTTCTCCTATTACAGAAGGTAAATTCGAATATAAATATTTAACAACATCGACTGGGCGTTATGAAGCTAATATTACTACTACTAATTTTCATTTATGGCAGAATTATACTAAAAATGAATCGACTCAGCAGTTGTCTCAAGATTTTTATGTTAAATTTGATATTGATTCAGTTAATATAACAGTAAAAGTGTTTGATTCGTCAGGAAAAAAATACACAGATAAAGTTCTAGAAGAATATATAATTAAAGTATTAAGAGAAAAAGCAATTATTCAATATACTAAAGAATTAGAAAAGTTTGTAAACAGTGAAATTACTTTGTGGGATGATAATGTTACTGAAGGTTTTATGAAAGAAAGAAATTTATTATTTAATTATAAGCCATTGGTAACATATGAAATGAAGCTAGAACCAAGATTTTCTATATTATGGGATGATGGGTATAGTGTATATTATCAAACAGATATAATTAGTAAATCAAGTAATGATACAGATAATACTACATATTCTAACTCAAAGCATATTTCTGTCCTTGACTTCTATACTAATGATACAGGAATAGAAAATAAAAAAG
>Ga0100378_1007082_pt1 | contig 10053 bp, 7 predicted proteins | sample CryGeymeta201502_FD_81535 | JGI IMG/M metagenome (GOLD analysis project Ga0100378, IMG submission 81535) | Groundwater microbial communities from Crystal Geyser aquifers in Utah, USA - Crystal Geyser metaG 2015-02 | ecosystem: Environmental > Aquatic > Deep subsurface > Groundwater | place: USA...
ATGCTTTTCGATACTACAGCTGCGTCTTTAAAATCAGTGCCTGCAAAATTCATACAAGTAGAGCCATCATGCTTAAAAATGCTAATGTGGCATTCCCCTTTACTGTAGAGGCCAGTTCTCACGGATATGGACCGAGGGTGGAGAATAAGCTATTCGATCAAGAGTCTTATAGAGCTGTTGGAGAAAAAATAGCTCACAGCCTGGACACTTTCACAAATATTTTGTTGAAACTGCCAAAAAGATAAGAGATTAAGGAGTAAAAATAAGCTTTGAAAATGAGATCAAAATAAAAAATCAGAAGGGATTCAATAAAATCCCCTTCAAAGGAAGATAGAAAATCAAAGAGGACAGGCATTGACTCAAATTTATTCAACATTGATAAAAGTATCCTAGAGGCACTTTCAGGCGACAAAGATCTTCTTCAATAAATCTTGAAGGACTAGGGCAAGACAAGTGGATAAAACGAAAAAGCGACTAAAACTGACAAAGGATAGTCCTCTGATTCTGACTTTGAGTAAGGTTGCGACTACACTGACAAATAGCTCAAAGTTATGATGAAAGCTGATGCTTCTGATGAAAGTTTAAAGGTCATCAAAAATATTCCAAAAAGAAAGAAGAAAAAGGCAACTGAATAGGCTCAAAAGCCAAATGGAATCATAACTCCTATAAAGTCTCCCATAAAAGAAGGAAAAACCAAGACCCTTCAGAAGTAAAAATCTACCAAGGCTATATAGCGATTATCTCCTGTTAAAGAAAAGATCCAGAGAAAGTTGAAAGTAATCAGTGTCCAGTAGCTCTAGCCACCGACACTTCCAGTATGCAAGAGTTCCATTCTCAACAATACTACAGTAATAGATGGATTATAGGACTCTGATATTTAACTGAACAAAGTTCATTACAAGAATTGGAAAAAGTTTTCAGATCCTTTTGGTTCAGAAGCCTATCCTTACTTTGACATCAACAAAAACAAGCAGCTTAACCAAATCACACTAAGCTATTGTGATGAACTTGAGAAAGAATAGGAATAATTTGGGAAGGAGAGGCAGCAGAGGAAGGAGATGAACCTAAGAGATAGGCGTACAAAGAGAAAAGTATTGAAGGAGAGATAATCAATAAGCAAAAAATCGATAATAGTGGATGACGTATTTTATGTGAAGGAACCGATGCTTCCTGTCCTCAACAGGAACAGTTTCAATGAAAGGAAGGCAAACATATCATTTTTAGAATAACTATTGGAGAAGACAGCAAGCAAAGTTGAGAAACACTATGCTCGGAAAAATCTCAAAATCCTTCATTTTTGATATTAATAATCAGGTCATTACATTCTCATATGTCATTTATTATATGTTGGGTTAGGCATAATAAAGGTAGTTTTGTTTAGATCATTATATTACTCATTGTGACATTGAAAATAGGTTATTCACAAATAATTATATCATAGTAGCTTACCCAACAATAAAATGAACACTCCGGAGGCTGGAAAAAGATAGGAAGTCGGTCCCAAGGTCATCGAAGACATTCAAGAATAACGCATGCCGAAGATGGAAGGAAAAACTGCCGAAAAGGGCAGGGGGACGGAGTTGAGCGAGAGTCAGAAGATACTGATAAGAAACGAACTGTTTTCCCTGTTCAAGCATGAAGGCCTGAGAGGGCGAATAAAGGTACAGGATATACAAAATCTGTCCTAGATCGAGATAATACTGTACCACAAACTAAAGAACAAAGTAGCTAATGAACTAGTTAGAGCATTCAATAAAACATCAGAGTCATTTTCAGCTAAAAATATCCAGAAGAACCTCCCAAGTTGTAAATTCACTCTTGCAATCTTACCCAGCAGCACCCTTAATACATAGTTCCAAATTTCCTTGCCCTCAATGAACTTCTCACCTCCGAAAAGTGGTCCCCGAGTGCCAAAATAGGAGACGTTCTTGCGAAAGTGATGGAGACTATTGAGGACTTTCATATTTCTTAAACTGAAAGGTTAATAGAGCTGAAAGAGGAGATGGATGAGGAGATAGACTCCTGTCAATCTTTAATCATCTAGAAAGGCAAAGACCAGGAGATCCCTGATCAGATCATAAAAAACAGGAGGAAGAGTTCGAACATGACAGGCTGTGCTGACAAGGAGCTCACTGAAACGAAAAACTTGAACCGTCATTTTAGATCAAAGTTACGCTAAGTTCTTCGAGATTTGGTGTCTTGCCCCGAGGAAGAAACAGAAGATTTTACATTTGTGGATTAGATATTTACGCCAAACAGGGTGGGCTTTGAGGATATTCGCAAAGCATTGAACAATAAGTGGTTTAATGCTGGAGTACGTCGTCAGATGAACTCAGGTCAATTTTTGCACAAGATATTGAGGGGCATGATGGGCATCAAATCGAAGAAGCTGATGATAAAATATTACCACGTGATGGTATCTGCCGTTGAGGAGCCGAGTAGCTTCACCAGGTGGAAATACGACTGATGGGTGGCTTCTTCATAATTTTGATTTATAATAACAACAAAATGAACTCTTACCCATTCGATCATAGGCAAACTTCACCGAAGAGAGTGCATCGTAAGGACAATAATCTTGAGTGCATGAAATTGTATACCATTCGACATTCAGACTAGACAAAGTATATGAAGATGAGAGCAAGAAGAATACCGTCAACCTCATGGATACTCTCAGCAAGATCAAAAGAAAATTATAAAACTTACCTTACAGTTAAGAGCTATAGTGGACAGATACTATGGTTCTCAAGATCAAGGCTTTGCACAAGGCCAAAAAAGAAAAGGAGCTCACTATAGCTCTTAAAACTTTGTTATCAATGAGCAACTAACTTCAAAGTAACATTTAGTCCTATCCAGTTGAGTATGATCAAAAAGCCATTGAAAATGTCATCAAATAGCACTACCATGATAGGTACGGCCGGGGTGTCATCTAGCTCTATGAGAAGGCCGGTTACACCGTCGGGTAGTTCTAAACTCTTGAGTATTAGGATCCCTGGTACTCAAAATTATATGACTCAATCGTAAGCATTTTTTGACAGTGTGAGTCTTGATACTGGTGATTCTATTAAAGACTTATTTCTCAGAAGTGTCTTTCACCATTATTCATTTTCCTTGCCTTATATTATTTAATTCAAATCATCCATGTCAGCTGAAAACCTCAAACAGCTCAAGATCAAGACGGCCATGCTCAAACGGCTGCGAAAGGAATATGAGTCCTATGAAAAATAAACCAAGACCATCGAGTAGAAAATATAAAAACTTGAGGAAGAGCATCAGATCACCAAGGACTAAGAAATCGAAGCCAATCTCCGCAAAAATGTAATTCAGCTATCTAACTCAGAAATAGTTTTTGATTGAGTCTGGAAGCGTTTTGTCCAATGTCAAGCAAAAATTGATTGAAGCATTCGAGGGACTCGCACAGTTCTTGGTATTCCTTTGCTTACATAGAGCGAAAAAGGTGACTCGGAAGGCGTTTCCGAGACGGAGGAGAAGAACGCAGCTGAGAATTTAGTGCTGGAAGTGGAGATATTTTTAGAGAATCTAGGTTGATGGCTTTAGCTCTTTGAGTATTGATAATCTCACTATAATGATTGATAAGCTGGCGATAAATGAATGAGATCAGAAGGTTAGTCCAATGAAGCAATAATATATGTTTAATAAAATAAATTAACACAACGATCCCCACAGGAATCGTCGGACTTTCAGCAGAAACAAAAAAACCAACAGCAAAATCACGTACTTTCGTTGATACTCAGATAGTTCGTCGTCAACAAGATGATCAAGCAGTAAAGCTCAATTGAAATGAACAATCACTACTCCTCATATGTCCTCACCAACATTGTCCCCAAAAGCAGACAACAACCTTAGCATAAACAATCCATCTCCCTCAAAAGAGATTATATAAAGACTTAGCAAGCTGAGCCTCGGCTAGAGTACATTCCCAGGCATTCTAAGACAAGGACCAGGTGGTATTGCTAGCCAAGTCTGGATACTGACATCTCTACTCAGGCAAAGAAAAAGAGCATTAAAAACTACAAAGTGGTCATGGCGGATAGACCATAATAATTTAGAAAGGCTATTGCTGATAGAATTAAAAAAATTGTAAGATCAAACGCCAGATAGAATAATGGATAAAATGAAGACTCTTTGAGAATGGGGAACTTTGGACTTAACATCAGCCAGATCAAGGCAATCGACACTCCCAAACAATAGCTGAAACAGGAAAGGATCAAGGAAAAAGAAAAAAAAATTGTAACCCGAGAAAGTAGTAATAAGACTGACTGTTTTTTAGATGAGTCTTGTAACATTCTCTCCAGGAAGAAAACCACGTCCGACACACCTGCCTGTAACAATAAGGATCTTATGATTAGAAAATTAGATGAAGCTCTCAGATACAAGAAAGGAAAATCGAGGCTTATAACCGAATAAATCAGTTCTTTTCAAAAGAAGATGTTCAAAATGTTTGACTGCCTAGATCTGGTGCTCAACTCTTTTCACTGCAAAATACTTCCCAAACAATAAAATTAGGAAAATGAGGTTGAATAAAATAAAGTAAAGAAGGAAAAACAGCGATACTACTATTACATTGGAGGAGGCAACAACTCCAACTTGGTGAGATCCCTGATGAGGAAACGAGGGTGGTGGGTTGAAGTAAACAATATTGCCAAAGCCCACTTTATCTGGAGCCAACTCAGGATTCCCAGCGTCATAGATAGACTTTAGGCATTCAACGACGAGAGTTGGGTCACAACTGTTATTCCCTATGAGGAAGAATAGACTGAAGTTCCTGAAAGTCCTGGCAATCTTAAGACATCAAAAAGGACAAACAGCACACTATTTTCATAGGCTCCTAAAGCAAGAGAATCTTCTCTAAATCTTATCTTTCACGATCGTCAACATAAACGTTATCACACTAAATTGGACCCAAAATAATCATAATTGCGACTGTAGAAGATTCATGTTCCTGAACTGTTGCACAACCACTATGAACACAATTACATGTTCGGTAATAAAAATGCACTTTACTATAACCTATCGTAGTACTATCGGTTTGTGAAGAAAGATGTGGCTGACGTGGTCCCTCTTACCTTTTACCTCGAAAAAGGAAACAGGAAAACTTTCCTGGAATTTGAAAAAGTTTTCAACTAGCCCAAAATAAAAGATAATATTTGGATCCTCAAACCTGCTTAAAATTCAAATAGAGGAATGGGAATCAAACTATCAAACTCCCTTTCCTTTATAAGGTCTGAACTATCCTCAGCCAAAAAGTTAATAGTCCAGTCTTATCTCAAAAACATTCTGCTGTACAATTACAGAAAGTTCGACATTCGAACTTACATGATATGCCTAACCATCAACGGCCGTCATAAATTTTACTGGTATGAGGAGGGCTACATCCGAACAGCTTCAGAGCCCTACGATTTATAAAACCTTAAAGATCAGCTGATTCATTTGACCAATGACGCTGTTCAGAAAAATGGATAAAATTACGGGAAATATTAAGATGGAAACAAACTCAACTATAGCGAGTTTCAAAGGTACCTCGATCACAAATTTCCAAGATCGAGCTGGCAAATGTCTTCTCTTCACTAAAAAATGAAATTACTGGCTATTGAAGCCATTAAAGCGACCTATTCGAGAATAGATTCTTCGAGAAAAAAATATGGATTCTAGCTGTTTGGACTAGACTTCATTATCGACAATCAGTTCAAGCCCTACCTGATCGAGATCAACACAAACCCCTGCCTAGAGCTCTGCTCAAGAGTTTTAGAGAGACTGATTCCAAGAATGATGGAAAACATGTTTCGAATATGTGTGGATCCACTCTTTAGGCCGAGCATCGATCATTTTTACTCAAAGAACGAGTCATACTATCTCTACGATGAGAGCTTCCTGGATCGGAACAGATTCACCTTGATGTTTGACTAAAAGTACGATTGTGATTTTGAGTGGGAAGAAAGATGCCAGAAACTGAGAGGGTGGTAGTGGAGCGAATGTTAAGCTGAGGAGTTTATGGATGAGGGAAGTATAATTTTGGTTGATTATTGATATTTAGTGAGAGAATAGTCAATATTATTGTTATTTGGTATAAGCTGAAGACATGAACCAAGATCGAGAGAATCAGCATCATCCCTTAAAAGGTAGTGTCTTCCTCACACAGGCAGCAGCCACCCTGCTTCAAAATAAATACGAATACGAATTTAGCTTTTTTGTGGTCAAGGGCATCAATAACATCATCTACCACAAAAATAGTGAGCAATCGAGAAACTACACAGATCTATTAGACTATGTTGAAGAGGTTGAGTACCTCAAGAAATACTATAATGAGAGAAAAAACAATGGGAAGGAGGAGATCAAGGACCGTATGAAGCTATTGAAAAGTAACTACCGGTCTAGACAGATTTTTATAGTACAGCCCACCTACTTACCTATGAACATCCTATGATGGTCATCCATGATATGAAGGACATCTTTCTAAAAAGGCATCAAAGGAAAGGAAAAATAATTTAATAATCTTAGCTATAAGACTCATAGGGTCAAAATTAGAAAAGCTCCAGTCTAAGCCTGCCAATATATGAAAAACAGTTCACAAACAAAGAAAAGTACATTTAGGACATGGACTGGAGTGATATCATCATTGGTAAATTTGAGGAAGAGCATTCATCAGCAGAGTCTACTCATTCAAAAGATGAAATATAGTATTCAGATGAGGAGTACTGTATATTTGAAAGTGAAAAAGCTGTTAGAAAGAAAGACTTTCTTTCAATCCTTGGAGTCAGAAAATTTGATTATGAAGTTGAGTTTTAATCCTTAGATGAGATAGGTTAATCGAGTGTTAGCCACCTGATTATGGATTTTGATGACCTTGATAGAGAGCATATCATCAAACAGTACGATAAACTTTCAAACAAAGAAAACGCCAGTCATCTCAACGTTAATAGGTTACATATTCCAACCGAAAAAAGGTACAAAAGTTTTCTGGATATAAAGAAACCACTGAGTGATAGCATGTTCGTGAACGGCTAAGATTCTGGCTACTCAACTCCTGAAAGCAAGAAAGGGGACAACATTCTGATGCAGTCGATGATGATAGGCAGCAGATAATAAAGATTTCAAGAAAGACAGATAATGAAAAGATCATCTTTGGTTTAAACAGGAAACAAACATTTTTCATTCAATGAAGATTATATTATCACTGAGAGCGATGGAGAAGATTCACCGATGCTGGGAAACATTGGCAAAGTTAAAGCAGGAGGGGTCAATCTGTTTTCCTAATACAGCCGATAATTTGAAAAACAATAAATTAACTAGTTCATAAAGCACCGTGAATGTATTGAAAAATAAAGCAAAAACATTCAGAGAAAAGGAAGCCTTCAGATTCTGAAAGAAGAGCTAAAGTTAATCAAAGAAATAAATCTCGAATTATTCAGTTCATAGAATGCCCAACCGCCTTATAAAAGCTCAAAAAATCCAACTCGAAAGGTATAGTCGCAGAAATAGACTAGCCAACATCTATCTGAAACGACTGAGCTGACTCCAAAGGCAATTATTAAGACAAACAGCTTTCATGTGATTGAGGACAAGTATGGTCAAGCCGGAGGTTCAAGGTTTGGCCCTCAAACATGATGATTTTACAGTAAGTAATATATATTGGAATGTTAAGTTAAATAGAAATCATTGCTTCTTCTTGGCAAGCTTTGCGAGCTCTTTTTGTCTGATTTCGATTTTCTTCTGAACTCTGTCCTTTCTCTGCTTGTTGGTGAGTCTCTTGTTTTGGAATTTGGCGTGGTCTCTCTTAGGGTTCTGCTTGACAGCCCTCTTCTTGTGCTCGGGGCTCTTTCTGATCTCAGCGTGGATCTTCTTGTATAGTTCCTCAACTGACTTGGAGCCAGTATTCTTGAGGCACTCGAGCCACTTGCTGAATTGAACGTTTTCTTTTTCTGTTCCCTTAAGTTCCTTGAGATATTTGTCGACATGAACACCAAGAATTCTTTCTCTGAGGACCTTGTTGTCGGCATTCTCATCTTCAGGGTTGAAGCCAGGGAATCTAGAGTTGGAGTGAGGAATGAAGACACCTCCATCAGCAACACCCTTGAGGACTGAGAAGACTTTTGAGCCGGTGGAAGTGGATTTCAGACCGACATCAAGGTTGACCTTGAAGGGTCTTCTTTCCTTCTCATCCTGACTGGCGTCGTAACTCTTTTCGTAGGCCTTGTTTCCGTCGTACATGGTGTCGAGACCAACTTTTTTGAGGAGTCTTCTGGCGATGAGGAGACCAGTTGCGTAAGCGGAAGCATAGTTGGCGAGACCAGCGGTGAGGCCGAAGCTTCTGAGCTCGTTAGAGTCAGCGGCACAGAAGACCTTATCACCTTGGATGGTGGCGTAGACGACCTGAGCAATGACTCTGGTGCAGGTGAATCTGACGACGAGCCTGTACTTGGGGGTGTTGTATTTGTCCTTATCCTGGAGGACGAGTCTCTTTCTGGCGAAGTAGTCGGTCTTACCGGTGTGTCTTCTTTTGAACTTGGTCTGGTAGCGCATGAAATAGGCTTTGTTCTTGACGAGCTTGACGAATGCCATTTATGGATAGGAAAATATTATATTAAATAAGCCAATTAATAAATAAATCAGACCCTCGAAACACCCACCTCAACCAACCCCCTGCCAATGAAAAATATAATAGCAATTTCCACCATGCAACCACTTTAATAAAGCAAGGAATAATAGATTGACAAACACTCAAAATAATCAATTTTATCTGCAGCACTTAAAACAGCTACAGGCTGTTCCTTTGATTTAATCTTTAAGCTCAAGGCATTCTGAACAGTATAAGAGTTGATCGTTGCATGACTCGATCAGGAAAGTAGCAAGGCAGAAGCTAGTGAGAGTGGTAAGAGCACACCAGACCCAGGTGAACTCATTGGCTTCCAATCTGCGAATGCTGCATGTCTACTTATCACATGTCCTGCAAAATATTTTTTTCCTGAAGAACTTGTCCCTAGATTGAAGGAGGATATTGTGATAACCGCTGACCTCCACAACATGGCTTCTGCCTTACTCATCTCTCGACCTCGATCTCGATCTGGAGCGTGACCTTGACTTGTTTATTTTGCTGTTGTTGTTATCCTCTTCGTGCTCTTCCTATCGGGTGACTTTCCTCATCGGTTTAATATTTGAGTTATAGAGAATGAGAATAGATAGTAATATTCACATCAGAAGGATATTAACAGACAGAGGGTTCTGACTGTGGTTGTCCAGCATCATTTGCAGCCAGGGACTGTTAGATCTGCTCACTTTATTCTGCATTTTTGATAGTAAGTAGCTTCCTGCAGCTTCATTAATTGTCTCTATCTTCTCAACGACCTTCAAGTATTGTTCAGCTGCACTCTTCCTGACTCCTTATTCTTACTCTTTACTAACGATTTCTAAAAGGTTGTCAAAATATCCTTTGTAGGCCAGATTCAGTAGTTGGCTCCAGTCGAGTTCGTGATTGACCAACATTTGAACTAGTTTAATGGCTATGAATTGATTGAAAGGATGAATAGTTGTGATGGCTTCAATCAGGCGTTGCTTGTGAGATGCTTCGATATATTTGAAAGTAGATTGGGTAAAGGAAATGATGGTGGATTAGTGAAGTGGGTGGTGCAGGTTAGTAGGTGAAGCAGTTTCTATGAGGTAGGGAATGAAGCTTGAGGATGCCACATGGATGGCCAGAGCAGGAAAGAGAGCCACCAGATGATGTAGATAGTCCAGAATGTAGTAAGAATGGTACTAATGAATATGCCTGGGATAGGCACTGATCAGAAGCTTGACTACTCGACCTTCTTGAATATCTCTGAGGTTGAGGGTGACCTTGTTCTTCTCATTGCGAAGGTAGACCAATAGGTTGAGAAGGGTGGTTTCGTGCTCGATGGACTAGAAGTTGTTGAAAATGCTACTGACTATCAGCTTTTTGAGTTTAGGATTATTCTTGCGGTTCGAAAGATACACAATTGCTATTCCGTAAAATTTGGACATCCGCTTGTCCTGAGGAAGCTTTAGCCTCAGAAGGGATGA
>Ga0100378_1007084_pt1 | contig 10052 bp, 10 predicted proteins | sample CryGeymeta201502_FD_81535 | JGI IMG/M metagenome (GOLD analysis project Ga0100378, IMG submission 81535) | Groundwater microbial communities from Crystal Geyser aquifers in Utah, USA - Crystal Geyser metaG 2015-02 | ecosystem: Environmental > Aquatic > Deep subsurface > Groundwater | place: USA...
CTGATCGTCAGATCTCGATCAGTCAACTGTCTTTCGACTGGTAGCTATTCCATCTTATCCAGTTCTTCTTCCTCCTAGAGCTCCTTCTCCTCGCTAGGCTCATTTTTGTAGGTACTGTTAAATTCATTGACTTAGGACGGAGGAGTTTACTCTGGCTATACAGCGTACATTTGGTAATAAACTTATAGCAGCTATTCAGCCTGGACTATATTGAAGCTATTCTTCAATGATGGCCTTCTCTTGTGGTGGCTGCTTGATCTGGACGAATAAAGGCTATTTTTAAGCATGAGACCAATTAAATTATCAAAGCTATTAGATCAATTGATGGCGACTGAGTGTATATTAATTTCCAGACGAATCGAACATTCGGGACAACTTAGTCCTTTTGAGCATAGGAAGGTCTTACTGCAGGATCCACAAGTGATTGTAAGTAAATCGATCAAGATTGGAGATTTTTTCAGTTCCTAACCTTCATAGGTATCAACGATTGCTGATTAGGGTAGTCTAATTTTACATAGGGGGAATTTAGCGAATTGATAGTTGCTCAGATATTCAGAGTTTCCTCGATATGAATTGGGAAGCATTTGGATGTAGTGGATGTATTATTCGTTGCAAGTGGGATTGCCATTTCTGTCTTTGGTGACCCGAATGTTAGCCTACTTGTATGGTCTTACTACGAACCTCTTCACTCTCATCACCTTGATATTTCCCTTGTACTTAAATGTGACTTACACTCGACGAAAGTTGTACTTCATAAAATACATGAGGTCGAATACCTCTAAATGGGCTTCATCAGATTAGTTTGCATCATCCTTATTATATTTGATTGATTCAGGTTAATAATGTTCAATTTGGAGTGACTATTGTGCAGATTTTGTTTAAAATAGGAATATTTTGTTGCTTTTGGGCTTTTTACACTTCTTTACCTTAGGCTATTAGAATTTTTAGATAAACACTTCTTTGATTTCAGACTATTCCAAGGTAGCAGTTGGATCGGACTCAACTGTACCTTCCTAAGCAGTATTCGCGATGAAAATCACTTATTTGACTTCAGGCCTCGATTCTGTATAGAAGGGAGGATCTTATTGATCGATGCCTGGCTCTTGGCCCATTTAGCACTAGTCAACTGAAGTGAAATTATCGGTATTTTTATGACTGTTGTGACAATTAATCTCACTTTTGCCCGCTTCCTACACTTTAGATGAGCTTCTTTCTTGTTTCTCTTCGCTATTTTTCTACTCTTATACAGTTTCCTCAGCTTTTTGTTCCATTTCCTCCTTCGGTCGATACCTAACCTTCTCACGATACTCTTTCTTTTTCTATTGATATTTTGTGGGAGCTCTTTCGTTTATGTAGGATTCGTTTCTGTTATTAAACCTCCTGTGGGATGAGTTCTGATAGTAGGGATACTTATTGTTTAGCCATTGGTAGTGTGTGGATGCCTTTCTTTGAGACTCAACGCTTTTTCGTTATTTTTCGAGGTGGATATAGTGCATTTTAGGCTCCTAGCTGACAAGGATGCTCAGATCAGTTTACTATTCTCCCATATAGTATTACTCCTCAAGCTGCAAATCACTACTCATTTATATATGCCGCCTTTGCACACAAACTTCAATTATATATTTTGGAACTCACTACAACCACCTAATACATTATTAACATTCTGGTAAATCATTTTATCATGCAAGCCTTTGTATGATATGTGAAATCATTATATAATTGTTTGAATATCAATATGCAAGCCAGCCCTCGAGCTAACAGTTCCGATGAGTCTTTTTACTCCATTGACAACAGCAGAACAGATTTCACCGTCATCGAAACACCTTCACCCGAAATCAAAAAGACCACGTCTTCTAAATTAGTCAACTTGTACGGAATCAAAGAGTCCTCGGCAGTCATGGAGATGTCTTCAGAGAAAGATGCCAACGACTCGATGCACACAATCTACAATGCCTTGGCAAATGAATTTCTAAACATGAATATACACTAGATCTCAGGTATCAATCAAACGGACACCAATCGCAATGAGTCTTCAGATTACCTGTAAAAATAAATAAACGTAAGTGTTACTTGACTCAGTGTTTGACAGTTAAGAATGAGCCTTCTGTTGAGGAAATTCAGGAGCTATAGGAGAAAATTTAGTATGTGAAAACTGATCAGACGATGATTAAACAGCAAATTGAGTCCTTTCAGGGAATGATGAACCCTGGTGGAATTCCCAACGAGCAAAATATGCAATAATACATTGAGGAAAATGGACTCATGAAGAAAAAATCAGAAAAAAATACAACTGTCGTGGCTCCCTTTGACTTCCAATGGCCAGATCCCCAGCAATTAACCATCAAAGCTTAATCAAGCCCCTCATCCATTAGATCTCCAAATCGATAACCTACTTACAAGCACTATGACATTCGACCGAACCAAAGTAGAAGCCAGGAAGAGCAACGCCTCAACAGCATATACAAAAGAGCCTCCTTCAATAGTCATGTAACTATTCTAGACGACCCTGATAACTAATATCGAGTGGAGGTGACCTATGCCGAGGAAGAGCTGATGATCGATGTGATTAACTACTCCAAAGGTGAGACCAATTTCGTTTATGCTGTCAAAATCAACTAGGACCTGGATGAAGGTAACCAGCGTATAAGTGAAAAATTGACCTACCCGATGAGCCAGTATGTCAAGAAAAAATTCACACTTTCCCTCAATATATTGCTCCTTCTCTTTGAATAGCACAAACCTAAAGAAGAAGCCTATTTGCTGAAAATAGATTAAATTAGAACAGTTTCCGCTCCTTTCCCTCTGACCTATCTCATTGATCGCAGATTTATTCATACTCCTGCCAAAGAACAGCTCATGGCTAAACTCAAGACCAAACTCCACATTTATGATATCACCATCGCCTATGGAATTGATCTATAGGCCTACGAAAAGCTCTCTACCCTACCGTGGGTTATCAATAGATGGATTTCGCTTAAAGGATCATCAAAAATGCTTTCCGTCTAGTTAGGACAACTGACTAAAGGCAAATAGGGCCAAGCCAGCGTGACATTCAAGATTGGCGCTCGTGAGCCCTAGTGTCAGGAGGCAATCGATCTCATTGAATACCTCTGCTTCATGCTGGTCATGTGATGACATTAAAGAGCAACTAGAATGTGTGAACTAGATATACTATGATATTATGGAATTTTATAGAATATCTTTATGAATCGAAGAGATTCAAGGAGAGGCTGCTAGTCTGGAAGGGAAAGAGTGGATGCTAGAGGAGGAAGACTTGGGAAGCAGGAATTGTGGAGGGAAGAGGTGTTGGTTATTCCGCTGAATTATTTTTACTTTAATGCGCTGACTGGACTGGAACATTATAATTACAATGAAAACGACATTCGTAGCCCTAGCCTTACTCTTATTCACCGCCAACTCCATCATCAACGACGGCTCTTTCGCCAACTGCCCAGCTGGTGGAGTTCCCGCAGTTGCTGGCCGCCTGACCATCAGCTCCAGCGACCAAATAACTCTCTCCAACAGCAGTGATGTCCAATGCTATAACCACACCCTTACCAAAGCATTCGACTGCCCTCCTAGCGTAGCCATCGGTACAATTCTATTTATTCAGGCGTCAACCATCTTGAAAGTGCTCCCAGTAACAACTTATTCTTTTCGATCAAGGCTCTCCAATCCGACAGCAATGGAGTAATTCCCTTTGTCGTCAGAACCCAGTGGGCATACACCCGGTGGACCAAAATAAGCTTCTACTATCTTGCTGAAGCTTCCGATCTGATCAACGCTGGATACTACCAAATTGATACTGCCACTCTGTCAGCCTGCTCATCTGGCAAGCAAATCATTGCTTATATTCCCACTCAACCCAGGAGCAACAACTGGAAAGCTCTCACTTTCCTCAACGGATTCTAAATCACTTCTGTTAACCCTAATGGCAACTTCTACACTCCTTATGATGTTTAATTGACTGTCAAAAACATATCCACCACCTGTGTTACTTTGCTCATCTCCACCACCTCAGCAACTCAGGTTCACGCTCTTTTTGTTTCCTACATTGTCTATGACCCCTCCATCAGCGGTGTCTGGGGTGACAACGTACTTTATGATTAATATGTTGGCACTCTCAGCAATCAGTACACCACCTCAGCTGCATCAGATGCCTCAATCCACCTTCTCTTCTGGGGTGTCAACAGCTTCATCATTTCCAACACTGGATCAACTTTCAGCCTGTCCATTGCCACAAACAACCAAGGATTCCAAGTGAACACAGCCTCCAACTTCTTCTACCTCAGTTATGGCATTTTCGCCCTTACTGGAGGAAAATGTGGACAATGCAGCTCATACAGCATCTATTACAATGGATAATGCGTTGCCAGCTGCCCTCCTTCCTCCTACTACAATGGAAGTACCTGTGTTACATGCACCTCTAGTCAGGTCTGGAATGGAACTGCATGTGTTACTAGACCCACCATTCCTACAACCCCCACTACTCCTACCACTCCCACTATCACCTGCCCAACTGGTACCTGGTGGGATAACCAGCAATTGAGATGTCTACCCTGCCCAGCTGGATGCTCTAGTTGCCCCGATTGCTACTATTGCGATTCCTGCAGTCTTGGCTTCTACAAACCTACAGGCAGTGATCTCTGCTCCTAGGTGTGTGGTGATGGCATGAAATTCATTCTCGGTTGTGATGATGGAAACACTATCAGTGGTGACGGATGTAGCAGGACCTGTGAGGTTGAATCTGGCTTCACTTGTGCTGGAGGATCACCCTCATCTAAGGATACTTGTAGTAGAGGCATTCCTTCAGCTTTGGAAATCAGCTCAACCGGACAATCTAGAGTATGGGGTAAGGTGATTGTCAATGTCAGACTTAATTACCTGCCTCAAGCTTTGATCGACAGCGCCACCGACTGCGCAAACGGATGCAACAACGTTCTTGCAGTCAACATTATCAGCGGTGATCGTTCAGCCGTCTCTATCGTTGCCAAATACATTCCCACCACCAGATATTCCTTCTCAATTGAGGTCGACTTCTCCAAGGAGCCTGTTGGCATGTTTGTCCTCAATGTCGGCCTGAGGCAGTCGATTGCCAGCAAGTACTTCACAAACATGGACACCTCCAAACAGCTCACTGTCAATGTCAACCCCGCCTACTTCGCAGTTCAGGGTACCAACGACATCCTCTGAGGTGATTTTAGATTTATCTTTATAATTTTCAATCATTTTAACTCAAAAAGGCATCATTCTCTCGCAAGCTTAGAACTGTCTAATTAATTTTTGAAATCCATTATTAACCAAGAATGTCGATCAGCCCCGAAATCCACAATGATCCACCTTTGTACACCATAAAAATTCTGTTGCTGGGAGAGTCCTCAGTCGGTAAGAGCAGCATAGTCAACCGCTACACTAACCATACCTTCCAGTCCAATGGCCTCCTCACCATCGGCATCGAAGTCAAAAAAATTATCAAGAACATTCAAGGAAAAAAGGTACGACTCGAATGTATACTACTCTTTATTTAGTATGGGACACCGCTGGCCAGGAAAAATACCGTACCCTCCCCTCACAATACTACAGAGGCATTCAGGGTATCCTCCTGGTCTACGATATCACCAATGGAGACTCCTTTGCCCGAATCTAGGAGTGGTTCAGGAAGATAGACGAGAATTGCAAAGTATAACAGTTGGTCTTGACGCTAGTTGGCAATAAAGTAGACCTCTAAGATCACCGACAAGTCTAGCAGGAAGATGCTAGCTAGTTCGCAAGGCTACACCATGTACCTTTGGTTTGATGAGAGATGCAATTCGGGGAGACCAGTGCCAAGACTGCAGCAAATATTGAGGAAACTGTTGAAGTCATGATGGGAAATATCATATAGAAGGGACTTGTTGAGGTAAAGGACGACAAAATGAAGATAAAACCTGTGATTGATCGAAAGAAGGAAAATGACAGCTGCTGTGGGTGAGCTCCAGATAGCCAATTTCACATCATTTATTCGCTTTATATCTATTAGCAATACTCTCTATCACTCATACCTTAAATCACCTCCGGAAAGATTGAAAATAGCAGATTGTAATGTATTGATTGTTGACCAATTTATTGACAATATATCGAGGTTATGGTTGTTATGTTGTAAAGAAGCGCACATCACTCTGCAGGCCTCTCCATAAAATCCTCCTTGGTGTAGTAGTCGTCATCTACGACATTCTCGTTGAAGTCAGCGTATTTCCACTCGTTGATATTGAAATACTCGAACTTGCTGTCCTTTCTTCTCACCCAAATCTTGTACCGCTTGTGGTAGTTGAGGCCTTTACTCATCCTAAATAACATATTATTTACAAGTTTCGGCCTGCTTGCAGCTGCAATCGCTCGTCAATGACATTGTAAAAAATGTATATAAAGGACTCCTCCATCAGCCGATTGTTGACTTTGTCTAGCTGAAAGTCGAAGGTCGTAAAACCTTCGGGGATCTCAGTGATCAGAGGATGTGGTCTTTGCTGGTCCTCTTAATAGGGTGAGATAAAGTTGTGGTAGAGACTACCTAGCTCAAGCAGTACGGTTTTTCAGAGGAGAGGTCGAACCCCAATTTAGAGATATCCGTCTTGTTGAGCTCAAACTTGGCCCCGCTTTATTTTTATTTCTCCTTGCCAGCCTGCTACATTAAAATATATGCAAATCATAACAAAGCACTCAACTTTATCGGATATACCTGCCCTTTCCTCAGCAGCCATAGCTCCTTTCGAACAGAGTTGCATATCTTCAAACAACTCTCCACTTAGCTGAAAGATTCGTCAGTTATTTTTTTAATGAGAGCTATTGAATGGGTGTGGTAGTCAGGACTGCCCTTGTTGTAGACTGCGTAGTCAAAGCCATAGATTGAGTCTGGTTGAATTGTGTAGCCTTACATATTTAGTTTCTCCTGCTCCATGTAATTAGGTTTATTGCAACAAAAAATGATATAAGGCACAACAATAAGCTCTGGAAATGTCAATTATTGCACTTAAACTTCTGAATGATGATATGTAATTAATTAATTGGTATTGTTCGCTATCGTTCTCCGGCACTGTGGAAAGAGTATTCTTCAAGGCATTTAGGAACCTTCAATCTGTAAGCATTGGCTCCCGAGATGATACTTTAATGGTTAACAGGTTCATTATCTTTTCAGGATGATTTTTAGTTCATAAAGCTCCCACTGACTGGTGTATAATATAAAAGAAATTCTCGGAAGGTCTGTTGATTTCTGATGCCTGCTGCCCCCTTAAGTCGCTATTCTTTTATATTTTATTTGAACCTTTTAACATTAACAATGACGAACTACAGCAATGACACACAATACAGCAGCACCCAAAACCAATCTTTCAACTTCTTCAGGCTTAAATACTGTCGGTAATGTCTTCTGCATGACTGTTGATAGCCATCACAGTCATGAGAATAGCAGTGCCTAATCATCAGTTTCCACACTCTCCACCTTCATCGACTAAATTACCCTAGAGGATAAAGTTCACAAGAAAAAGGAAAAAAAAATCGTGAAGAACAAGAAAACTATGGCCTACTGGTGCAAAACAGAAATCCACACTTTGGTTGCCCTCTTGAGAAAATACGGCAGCGACTTCACCATGATTGCTACTCAGATGAACAAAACAAGGGACCAGATCAAAAGGAAGTTCAAGGTTTTGGAGAAGAAAAATCCTGCCTTGACTAATGCCATTTTCGAGACTTCCACTGCTCCCTAGGCCTTGAACGGACTTTCTGAGGAAATTTAAGTTGAGGAGAACGAGTTCTTTGCTGAGTGACTGATGATTAGAATCTGATGTTTATATTCTCGAACATTATACCCGGTCAATAAAATAGATATTAAAACAATCGATAGTGCTTATCAGTGAACCCTCATATAGGTGAGATCCCTAATGTAGTCTTAGTTGTGTTCGTTCAGCTCAGCAATTCTTCTGCAGACACCTAAATCCACAGCTTTGGCCTGACTGAGGTAGTTGTCCCTTCTTACTCCGGGGGCCTATCTGTAGGCAAATTCTTCCAGTCTCTTTTTTTCCTTTTTCTTTCCCTCACATTTTTTCTCCAGTTCCATCAGATACTACCGGTCGATAATCATTTCTGACTATTTTTTGAACCTGGGGTCTTTGATGTCTTAGAAGTATTGCTGTGAAGCGTAAAAGTCAACGTTGAGAATGGGTGTTTTCTGCTTGTATTTGTGCTCAGAAGTGGGAAGGCTTGAAAAGCTAGGTCCTGCTTTGAAGACAGAGCCGAAGAACATGGAACCTAGCACCACAAGAATGATGATGTTGATGATACTCAAGCCGCCTTGCTGTTGCTGATTTTGAGCCTGACCTTGATTGGCACCTCCGAAAGTATAGTGAAAGCTAGGTAATTGTATTCTTACGTGCGGAAATTTCCATTTCCTCTTCTCATATTCTGCATCGGAACGCCTCCAAAGAAGGCCCTGAAAATTTCATCATACTAATTGTACTCGTAATCATCCTGAGAATTTTGTCTTCTTCGAGGACTGGGCCGATCTTCTTAGGGACCGAAACGATCATAGTGATCTCTTTTTTCAGCATCGATCAAGACCGAATAGGCATGTGATACTTTTTTGAACACTTCCTTTGCGCCTAAACTAGCTAATGGTTTACCTTAGACCTGATTTTTGTCAGGATGAAACCTGAGTGCCAGCATACGATAGGCCTTCTTGATGTCTCCATCGGTGGCAGTCTTCTGGATGCCCAGTACATCATAATAATCCTTTCTGGTCAGGAAGGATGCGATTTACTATTGCATTTCTTGCTATTTCTTGTCTGCCATCAATGACGTATGAAAAATACCTCAATATTCAATTATAAGGGCAGTGTTGAAAATTCTTGTTGAGGAATGATTGAATAGCTTTATACTCATGTTTGCTCAATATTTGAAACAGAGTTGATGAAATAGATGGTTGATTTTCAAAGAAACTATCGATGGTGGGAGAAAAAACTTCAAAAAAATGTTTAATGCTCTTATGACCATCAGCATGTAGCTAGCATGTTAGCAAATCTGTTCATACCTGCAAAAGTATCTGGTTTGTTAATTTTACTTGAGTTTTGGATAAAATCAGTTAATTGTTTTCCTTGTATATGGATTTCACCAAATAATCACTGTCCTCCTCTAATACAGATTTCTTCCCACGCCTAGTCTCTCTACTGGTGATAAATTGTCATCCAAGCTTGTCCCCTCATAGGTCAGCTTTATCCAACGTTTTAATGACCTTTTTTCTATTGACTTCGAATGATGTTTGGATAGTTTGCAGAGTAAATCGAACCTGATGTGATGGACTTCAACTGTTGGTTTTGTGCTCCAGCCAAATGGAACTTCAGCTCTTTCTACCCTCCACAAAGGTACTTTTACTGATGGACTTCTTTAGCAAGAATAAAGGGTGCAATCAAGAGTAGAGGGCAGAATGGTTGCCCTAGTTAGTCTATCTACTGGGGAAAAGCCAAATCCAATACCGCTGCGGACATGTGATGAGTTTTTGAGATATAATATTAACTTAAATCTATAGAACAACCAATGCCTTCAACCGACTACGCAATCTATAACTCTTATCGCAGGTACTCTGATACCAACTACCAAAAAATAACCATATAGGTAATTATTCCCATCATTCAGACCAGAAAAGAGCTTATCAAACTTGTCATCGAATAAGAGATAAGCGTCTACAGAGCTGCAAAAATCCTCAACATCAACAACTCTACAGCCAAAGCCATCATTCGCAAATACAGGGCTACTGGGCATATTTTCATGCGCAAGGCTGAGAAACCGACCACTTAAGTGGAAATTGAAGGTTTCAACGAAGTTGAATCGAATAAATCTGAAGAGGGGAGTATGAGACAATCCAGTGGGATGCCTCTATGCCCATAAGCCTCTATTCCACTAGTGAACCCTTACTGGATATACTGGTGCCCTTAGACTCCCTACATCCAGGTTCCTCAGTGTTATTTAATTCCGTTTTAGTGATTGTGTTAACAAATGTTGGTGTATCATAATTCAGTAAGGACAAA
>Ga0100378_1007091_pt1 | contig 10049 bp, 14 predicted proteins | sample CryGeymeta201502_FD_81535 | JGI IMG/M metagenome (GOLD analysis project Ga0100378, IMG submission 81535) | Groundwater microbial communities from Crystal Geyser aquifers in Utah, USA - Crystal Geyser metaG 2015-02 | ecosystem: Environmental > Aquatic > Deep subsurface > Groundwater | place: USA...
AACTCAAACAAAATAATATTCTAAAGAAAGTATCAAATTTCTCTTCTAATCAATCTTCATTCAATAACTTCAATACAGTCCATAACGTTATTGGTAAAAGAAATATTAATTCAAATACATGTATTCTTAATTCCAACCTTCTTCCTGGTAATAATGAAACAATGAATGAAGTTAAAAATTCAAATAGTAATACAGTCTCTGAAAAAATTAAATTGAAACGCAAAGAAACAATTGAAAGTATTTTAAAGAATGTTATACTAAATACTAATTCTAATGAGTTGATATTTAGTAATAAAACTAGTTATAAAAATAGTAAATCAAATAGTGTATTTAATAATGATGAAAAAAACGATGAATTTGTTCATGTATCAAATAAAAATGAATTAAAAGTCAAATTTAATGACGATAATATAGATAATAAGTTAAAAATAGTAAATGAAGTGAGTATAACAAATGATAATATTATTACTAATGATAATAATAAAAATAATGAATCTAATAACGAGGCTAAACATAATAGAAGTAAATCTTTTTCAAATATAGAAATGTTAACAGATAACAACATTATTAATTCAAAATTAAATAGTAATAAATCTCTATTTACTGATTTTGATAGCGGACTAGATTTTAATAATAAGCATAATCGTAACAAAAGTATAGAGATAAAAAGTCTAAGAAAGCCTAAAATAAATTATAAAGTTAAATTTATAGCAAATATTAAAGACAATAAAGAAAGCAAATATAGCAAAGATCCTAAAAGTAACAAGGACAATTCAAATCCAAAAAGCAAAAAAGTTTATAGAGATAAAAGTACAATCTCTAACCCTAAATCACCTAAAAAAGATGTCAAAATCAATAATAATAATAAATATAAACTTCTAAAACTCAATACAGAAGATATTAACTATCAGAAATTTGATAAAAGAGGTACTAAGTTAATTGATCTAATGCATTATGAAGAAAGTTTTGATAAATTAAATATGTCAGGTATGATAGAAACTCAACAAGAAAAGTACTATTCAAAGCTTTCAAAAAGTCAAGAAATCTTCGATGATATTAATAACAAGCTGAAAAATGACTTTTTAAAGAAGTATATTGATATAGTAATCAAAGTAAAGAAAGATAAAGAAAGTAATATTTATATTAATATTTAATCTAACCATTATATAATCTTTTGTAGAACACTTAAAAAATCAAATATTAAGTATTAAGGAGATTAACAAGCTTTGTGATTCTCAAAAGTCCTTTGGAGTTCGAAGACTAATTTATAAATATAAAAAGGAAGACATTAGAAACTTCTTAACGTATAGTCCAACTAAAATGAAAAAGTCAGATTTATTGATTGCTAATGTAAATTTATATTTATAACTATTATTTATTTATAATTTAGATTAAATATACCTTGAATAATGGAAAAAGTTTAGGAAGAATTGAAGATAAGTTAATAGAGTAAAAATTATAACTAATTACTTTCACTAAAACATTAAAATTACTCATTTATTATTTAGGTATAAAAAGAGAAGTATTGTGAAAAATAAGCTAACAAAGGTTTATGATGAATATTATAAAAATATGGATGATGAAGCAATTTACTAATAAGAAGTAAACATTAAGTATATACTATTAACTAAATAGATAATAGATACTATATATACCTATAATTGTAAATGATTTAGTATTAATAAATCATAAATGATTTGATTTAAATAATTTATTTGTAGACTTTATTAAATTAAATATAAAACTGATATTAATAAAAAATAAATAACTAATTACTAATTACTAATAATTAAATAAATGAATTCATTAAAAGTGTCTACAGTCCAAACAGAGGAATCTGTTAATAATGATAAAGTATTAGCTCCTAAATTAGTAAGCGAGTTTAAATCAATACTAAATATAGAGAAAATTAAAAATTTCAATTCTTTATGCAAAACAAGTAAAATTAATTTAAATAATATTTAAAAACATTAATTCAACTTACTATCCATTTATCACAAATTAACTAATTCAATTATAAATAGAACATTTGGAATCAAAAAACCACGGCAAAGACGGTGAAAATAAAATTAACAAAATATTCTTCCTTCAATCTATGCGGTTAATTTTTAATTCTTCTTACCCAGATATGGAAAAAATATATGAAAAAATATTTCAACGATTTAAAGTACAAAAATGTCAAATTAATCATGAGCCTAGAATAGATGAGAAAGATAAAAGAAACCCAGAAAATGGTAAAAATAATATTATATTACTTATTTTACTTACTTATATTCCTTACTTAATCCTCTTTAGACAGAGCGAGGGCTTACATCTCAGATATCTTAAGCGAAGAAAAGGAAACTATTGATGTGTATGAACTTATCATTGCTTTATGCATATTTATACAACTTGAATTTAAAGATAGATTACTATTGTTGTTTGATGTAACTGATGTCGATAATGATGGTTATATTAATGAAAAGGAAATTAAAAAGCTTATATATACTGTTAATTTAAATTTCGCTGAAGAGGATAGACCCATTAATACTTACTCTAGTATACTTAATCAATCATTGGCTAGTGTTAAAGCAAAGAATATTTATGAGTCTGTTTTGTATTATGTATGTATTGTTTATATAATAAGTTTGTAACTTTATATTAATGTTTATTATGTATGTTTATTTTGTTTTTAGCCTGGTGAGTTAAGTAAGATAATTGATAAAGAGAAGTATGTGCAGTTTACTCAGTTTTATGGTGCAATAACTAATATACCCAATTATAAATTTAAGGTTATTCCAACATTTGTAGACATCGGCAATTCGTTAAGTATAGTAAAAAGCGAACCAGAATATGAACTAGATAGCAAATCATTAGAAGAATTTTTATCAATAACTCAAGAAATAGTTAATGTTGTCAAAACGAACAATGACATACTTAAAAAGACAAAAGACACAAAGAAGTCTACATTAAAAAAGAAAAATAACGAGTCAGAAACTACCTTTTTAACATACAATAAAGTATTAAATTTCGAAGCCCAACCAGGAAGATTTAAAGTAAAACATGATATTATTACTAATGAAAGTAAATTAAAATAAATTAAATATAATTAGATAAAAACAGTAATTTAAAATCAAACGTAAAGGAGTTAACAAATGCTAAAGAATTTAATACTGGTTTAATCATAAAGAAAAAAGAGAAGATAAAATCGCTTGAAGAGGTATTAGAAGAAATATCTTCAGTCAATAATAAGCATAAAAGCAAAAAAGATCCTGATTTTGATGAATTAGATAGAATGTATAAGCATACATATGATATTCATGTAAGTCTTAGAGGGAAAATAGATAAGCCTCCTCCAAAGAAAGATACTGATTTTGAGGAATTGAAAAAGATGTATAAGATGGCTTATGATATACATCTAAAAATTTAATTGTTTATTCATAGAGATTGTAATTGTAAGTGAGATAAAATAAAAGAAAAATATGGATAATTACTTATAACTTACAATCAATTATATACAATTGATTTAAATAATCAACAATATAAAATTTGAATGTAAATTTATTTATTTAAAATAATCATTAAATAACTTATTAAATATCTAATCTTATTATTTTATTACTTTTTATTGTGATTAAATTATTATTTTAACTTATACTGATATTCATTTATAACCATTGATTTTCCCATAAAACATGATCAAACCATTCACCTTCTTTGTATGAATTTTCTAATTTTAGTAATGGATGTTGAACGCCCTATTGTAAAAGTGTTAATTTGAAAAGAAAATTTAGTATATTAATAAGTATTAATATAAAGCATTAATTTTTATGTTTATATTTACTGATTTATTCCAAGTTCCTTTTTGATCAAAACAGTAAATATTGAGTTGCTTTCTATTTGCATATAACATATCCATATCGACAAAGAAAGGAGGTCGACTTCTTAGTAATAAATGTCTAACTTTGAAGTCTTCTGGTGTAATAGGAATTATATCCTCTAATGGTTCATAAAATGTATGTATTCCTTTTATACATTTTAAATAAATAATTACCTGATAACATAGAACATTGAAATTTCATATGTTTTGAATCTGGGTAAAGTTCCATATTTAAAATAAATTTCTTTTTGGCTTGTTGAGTTTGTCTATCTTCAACACAAAAAGGGATCAAACCAAAATATTTTTTCTTAAATGAAGAACTCATAACTACATTTTCCCAAACATTATGCATTAAGTCTTCATCTTCGTCAGATTTAGGTATAATATTAAAATAATTTTTCTCTTTTAGTAAACTACTAAGTTCATTCCATTCAGGAGCTTGATAAACTTGTACACTTTCTCCTTTTGTTATTTCTGAAGTATTAGGCTGCATCGTAAAATAAAATCCATGTATTTTTTTCGAATTAATCTTATATAATGAAGCAGTTATTTTTGGTAAACGTTTAAAGTACATTTTATTTCTTTAATATTATTAATAATTTAATAAATTAATAAAATATTTATACACAATTCAACATTATTCAATATAATTCAATTAACTTATCAAAGTTTTAGATTATTATTAATATTTGAAAATAAAAAGTCTATAAATTTAAGCTATGCTATATTAATCTATTTTAAACAGTTTTAAAATTTTCAGTCAAGGCTGTACTTTTGTTTTCTAAATGCCTTATAGAATTCAATGAATTATTTTTTTCAAGTTGTGATTTTATTTCAGAAGTAAATACTTTATTGTTATTGTTATTTTCATTAGTATTAGAACTACATTTTGCTTCAGTTGAAAACCTAATAATTTATTAATAATATATCTATATTTACTTCCATGCAGGTGAATTCGATCTTACATTTGACGAATATTGTCCTGGACCTGGAGTAATAGTTTGAATACTTATCGGTTGCTTTTTTGATGTTCCAAATGCATAAGAAGGTGATTTACTTTTATCTAAATAATTAGGAGTATAATCTGTAGGGCCAGGTGTAATATCTTTGTTTATTGAGAATATATTATTTTCTCTTGTTGATGTTCCAATACTAATATATATTACAGTTATGTATTAATGAGTATATGTTTATAGATTTAAATGTTTATATGTTATGTTTCATTTATATCTGTTTAATTTACGAATAGGTAGGTGATTTCGGCTTTGTCAAATTATATTGATAATTCAGAGGGTTGTTAATAAAAGGAGATCTTCTATAAACATTATTATCATTGCTATCTTCTTTTTGCTTTCTTATTTGGTAATTACTAGAATAATTGACATGATCAGAAGAATGAGAATTATTTCCCCAAAGATTATCTAGTCTTCTTTTAGCTTTTCCGAAACTTATTGATTAAGTATTAAATATTAAGTAATATTTAATAAGATTAGCATTAATATTTTATAAATTAGTCTTACATGCAACTTGGCGACTTATCTATATTAAACTTTCCATAATTTGTATTGTATAATCCTGGTCCAGGAGATACATCTCTAGATTTAAAAATATCTCGTTTTGAATTTCCTATTGTACAAGATGCTGAATGAGCTCTAAGTTTATCGTATTGAGGAGAATATGTTGAAGGTCCAGGACTTTTACTAGCGTTATTTTGATTATAATTATAATTAGGAAACATTGAGCCGATATCTTTTTTAGCATTTCCGATACTAATATTATTTAATATAGGTTAAATATATGTTATAGGTTATTCAAAATAAATACGTGCAGTTAGGTGATCTTTTTAAATTAATTGTTGTTAAATTTGTACTATATGGTCCAGGTGTTAAATCTCTTGAATTAAACATGGAATCTATACTTTTCTTCGCATTTCCGATGCTATTGAAATAAATTAATTTAGTATTATATTAATAATATTAAAGAAATGTTAACTTACATGCAACAAGGAGAATGTTTTCTATTAATATAAGTTAATGTTGTATTATATGGTCCCGGTGTAATATCTCTGATGGCAAACATTGATCCTAATTCCTTTTTACCATCTCCAATACTAATAATATTAATTACATATAATGAATTAATAATATTTTAAATTACATGCAACAAGGTGAGTGTTTTCTATTAATATTTGTTAATGTAGAATTATATGGTCCTGGAGTAATATCTCTTGTTACAAACATTGATCCTAATTCTTTCTTCCCATTTCCAATACTAAATTAAGTGATTTAAATAAATTAGTAAATCTTACATGCAACAAGGCGTGTGCTTTTTATCAATTTCCGTTAAAGCTGTATTATATGGTCCTGGTGAAATATCTCTTATTTTAAACATTGATCCAAGTTCCTTTTTTCCATCTCCAATTCTATTTAGATGATAATTAATTTATATATTTATATTACATGCAACAAGGTGAATGCTTTCTGTTAATATCAGTTAATGTTGTATTATATGGCCCTGGAGTAATGTCTCTTGTTACAAACATTGATCCTAATTCTTTCTTTGCATCCCCAATACTACATAAATTGTTATTTATAAAGTTAAATTTATTATTACATGCAACAAGGAGAATGTTTTTTTATTTCTGTTAACGTTGTATTATAAGGACCTGGAGTAGTATCTCTTGTAACAAACATTGAACCTATTTCCTTTTTAGCATCTCCTATTCTTTATTTTACTATTATAATAATATTACATGCAACAAGGAGAATGTTTACTATTAATTTCAGTTAATGGACAATTATATGCATTTAATTCATTAACACTTTTATAAATATTTTTATTTGGTTTTGTAATGCTATGATCTGAATTCTTATACTGAGGATATTGAGAGTTCTGAGAATACTGAGAGTAGTTAGGATATTGAGGAATTTGATTTTCTTTTGCAATATTATTATTTTGATAATTATTTTGATTATTGACATTATATTCCTGAGTAACTAATTCTTTTTTAGGTAATTCAATCACTACTTTACGATTATCACTATTATCTCGATTGTCTTTAATCACTCTATCAGATTCTCTATCACTAACCCTATACCTATCACTAACCCTATCACTAACCCTATACCGATCACTAACTCTATCGTCACTAACTCTTTCACTAACTCCTTCTTTATCTATTACTTTCTCTTCTTGTTTATTTCTATTAGTATCATCTATAATATCATCTCTCTGAGTTTTTCTTACACTACATCATATTTATAAGTAATATTTCTACCTAACTAAATTTTCATAGTTATTATCATTGTTTTTCATATTTGTAATAATGTTCTTCATTTTTATTGAATTATCATTTATTATAGTATTATGTTCATATTTTTTCTCTTCTTTTTTTGTATCTTTAAAGTTTCTATATAATAGTAAAATATTATATTTATAATTATTGATTACGTAAGTGTATTATTTGTTGATCTGATATACTCATTATCACTAACCTCCGAATTTATTCTATTATTATTACTTATTGTGTCTGATATCTTCTTCTCTTTCTTTTTTGTATTCTTAATATTATAGGTAATCATTTTATTATTGGTGGTTATTTCATTATTCTCATCATTAGTTCTATATTTAATATTTAAATATAATAATCATTACACAAAAGTGGGAGAAGGAGCATTGTATGGAGTTGGTATTGGTGGTGTTGTAGTTAAAGTACTTGGAATTGGTGAATAATCTCTATTTATAGAGGTTGCATTCATTGTTTTTGGATATGTTCTTTATATTAAATAAATGGAATTGTTAATGAAATTATATACTTATTTAGTGAGGTATTGATAGAGGTTTTAAAATTACTATCTCTATTATTAGTATTGTTTCCATTATTATCAGTGTTATTTCTGTTGCTTCCTGTGTTATTATTGATAGAATTTGGTCGAAATGTTTGTACTTCCGGAGTTAATTTAGTATTTAATCTCGGAGATAATTTTTGTGATCTATAAGCTTTATCACTTTTATTAGGATTTAGACTTAATTCACTATTTTTAATATCATACAAAGTATTATTAGCATTATAAGTATTATTTGCATTAAGGTCTGTAACATTATTAGTATTCCTATTTTCATAAAATTCATTATTGCAATCAGTATTGTAATTTTCATTCCTATAATAAATTTCAAATTATAAGATTATATTTATTTATATTACTTTTTATTCTTCATATTACATAGATAATTATTGTATTTAATAATCGACTGTTGAGATTTGGACAAGAGAGAGGAATTAGATAAAGTTCTTGTTCTAGTTGAGTTAGAAAGTGTGCTAATACGAGATAAGGTAGATTCTTTCTTCATTACAGGCACTTGATCAGGAATTTTAATATACTGACTCATATACTCTAAGTATCTTTTTCCTTTCTTCACACTTATAGAATATTTTGGAACTTGTTTAGGAAAATTAGTAAAGGAATTTCTTCTATTAATTAATAAGTTAGAATTTAAAGCAGAACTTGTCTTATACATTTTTGCCATTCTCTCGTTAGAAGTTCTAAAACCATTATTTAATCATTAATTAGATTTTAAAAGATTTATCATACCTTTGACTTGGGAAGCTTGGACTTGTATTAGTTCTATCTTTTTGAGGGGAATATTTTGAAGAATTCCCTAAATTCCCAAGATTAGAGTTTGAACTGCTATTATTTCTATATAATTTTATTAGATGAATATTATGTGAATGTATTTATTAATATTACCCTTCATTTTGTATGTAAGATTTGGTTAAGTTATTTTTGATATAAGAAATCTTCATATTTATTAGAGTTATTTAATTTATATAAATTATTATATGTATATAGAATTGCAATTAATTTTAGATAAACTTTAATTAATTATTAATAAGTTAAATTAATTCTATGTAAATTATTACTTCAATTAATAATATTAATTTTATATTTTGTATGTTATTCTCATTTGTTTTCTTGTATATAAATACTTATAAAACTAATTACAATTACTTTTATTACTTTATATATAGTTTTTATTAACTTATATAAATGTACTAGTAATGATAAGTATTGACAAAGATTAATAGATAATTTATTTATTACATAATATTAATATAGTTATATACTTATATAGTTTGTTAAAATACTCGCTTCCAAACTCAATGAATTAGCTAAAGTTACTTGAATCAGTAGAAGTTGTAATATATGCGTCTAAGTTCAAATTTAAGAATCCACTATTAATTAATATTTTATTATTATTATGAATATCATCATCACTATCATCACTATCTTCACTATCTTCATTAACATCTATTCTATTTCCTTCTTGTCTATATAAATTTTCTCTTTCAAATGCTTTATTTCCATAAACATTCTTTGAATCTGTATTTAACATAGCATAAGTATTATCAACATCTTCCATGTCTTCCATATCTTCTTTATCTTCTTTATCTCCTAGGTCTTCCTTCTCAGTTTTACCTTCAATGTCTTCTGGGAATACTTCCTTATCTTCATCCATATTATCTTCTTCTATATCCTCATTATCATCTTCTTTTATTTTATTTTCTGTACAATCTGAACTATCAGCATTATGTGTACTATCTAAACTACCATTCTGATCGGCATCTCCTGCTGTATGCTCTACCCCTACTGCATCATCCTTATTATCTTTTGCTGAATACTCAAAATGTGATACTAAAGTTTCAAGCTCCTGTTCAGTTAAATCTTGAACATCTGTGTCTTTTAACTTATCAATATAACTTCCGATTAAATCGTCTTCTATACCATTCATTGGCCTTGTAATACGTACTGTTGATACTAATAAAAGTAAATTAGAGCAAAGTAATATAAGTAAATATGAACTGATTAGTAATATAATTTTGGTAAACTTCATTGTATAAATTATAATATTTATTTATTTTTTAATTAATATTAAATTTGACTATTTGACAATGTAAGTAATATAAAATTAAGTAAAAATTTTAAGTAGTAATAAATATTTAAAATAAGTAATGTTATATTATTTTATAATATATAATGAATATGCTTAGTTCAGGTGCTAAAAATAAATACATAAAAGTCAACTATTTTCTTAATGATCAAGAGTCAACACTTTCTTTTTTATCTTCTAAAAGTGTAGGAGATTTAAAAAAAATAATTGAGCTCAGTCTCAACATAAATATTAATAAATA
>Ga0100378_1007093_pt1 | contig 10046 bp, 7 predicted proteins | sample CryGeymeta201502_FD_81535 | JGI IMG/M metagenome (GOLD analysis project Ga0100378, IMG submission 81535) | Groundwater microbial communities from Crystal Geyser aquifers in Utah, USA - Crystal Geyser metaG 2015-02 | ecosystem: Environmental > Aquatic > Deep subsurface > Groundwater | place: USA...
AATTAGAGCAACTTAATTCTAAATATATAGAGAACTCAATTAATAATGAAATTAAAAAGATCAAAGGAAATATAATGATTGATAGTGTTCAAGAAAAAATAGGAAATAAAAAAGAACCAAAGGACTACTTACAATCAAAAAGAGAATTGCGAGAGAAGGAAAATAAAATGAATGAGATTAATGGGGAGTTGTTGGTAAGATTTTATTATAATATATTTATTATTATTTATTGTTTAAATGCTATTTTTTAATATAGTTATTGTGATTAATAACATTTTTAAATTTTAGAGACTTCCATATAAAGAACCAGATCAATACGAAATTGATCAAATATACAACCAATTATCAGATAAATATGCTCTAGATCCGGAAAGATACATTGAAGAACAAAATTATAAAGTCCAGGGAGATTTAAATTGCAACAGAATGACCGACTTACTAAAAGAAACAGAAGAATTATTACAAGCAACAAAATCTGGAATTTACGACTATGAAATTAAAATGGAAAAAGAAGAAATTGAAATAGAAAAAGAAAATGTATAAAATTATAATACTTACATAAAATTACATACATTTTTACCTTTTACTACATAAATAGAAATTAAAGTCAGAAGAAATTGAAAAAGAGTTTGCTCCCAAGTATGAAAACTTAGCTTTGAAAATAGACCTTGAACTTGAAGCTTCTAAACCTTTATATGATAATATTGATAAATTATATTTAAAATTGGGAAAAGAAGAAGAAAATATAAAAGCAAGACAAAGTAAAAAATATATTATATAATTCTTATTATCTTTTTGTTTATAGAAAAATTGGATAATATAAAAGCTGAATCAGAATTATATGAAATAAATTTTAAAAAGTACGAAGCTGAGTTGTTCCAAAATAACAAAGATGATATTGATAATGATAATAAAAATAATGTAGATGACATTGACAATAATGATATACAAAACAGTTTAGTGGATATTCATAATGAAAGTTATATGAAATTTTTAAAAGAGACTGAGGAAGAAGATAGAGAAGAAAGAGAGAAGGAAGATTTGAGAATTGAGGTATTATTCAAAGAAAACAGAAAAGCAATAGAAAATGCAAGAAAAGAACTTAATGAGTTATTAATTTACAGTGAACAGAATAAAAACATCGAAATTTAAACAATACAAGAGTATAAAACATAAGAATTAAATATAAATATAAGATTTATGTAAATGAGATCAAATTTACTTAGTATTACTATATTAATAAATAAAATAATATGTATATTTCTTTAATTATATTATTTATGCTATACTATTTTATAAAATAAGTAAAATTATTAAATAATTCTTAATTAATTATACAATAAGCAAATACAAAATTAATAAAATTACACTTAAATTACTTAAATTACTTAAATTACTTAAATTACTTAAATTACTTAAATTACTTAAATTTATTAAATATATCATATAATATAATTAAAGATTATACAAATAATTACTTAATTATTAACAAAAGGTCTAACATCATCTCCTAAATGCCTTCTTTTACAAGTTCTATAGCAAACATAGCATACAATAACAAGGAATAAGATTCCTAAAAAACAAACTATTAGCCAAGTTAAGTACATAACTCTATTAGCTTGAAATTGATGTATTTTATTTTCCCATGCAAGAACTTCTTCGGTAAAGTTCGTTTTATGACCGCCGAAAAATGAAACTTTTTTATTATCTTTGTCGAATATCGTTGTGAATTTGGTAAGAAAGACTTGTCCGAAAACCCAAACAGTGCTATTATCATCAGTAAATCTTATCATAAATTCAACTTCTTTTTTATCATTACTTACTTTAAAAAGGGCATCATGAGAAATTTCATGTGCGAAGCTACCTAAAACAAATGAAAATTTTATTGATTCTAAAAATTTAGCATTATTTGTGCATATAATATATGTATCTCCATTGGTATCTTCTTTTTCTTTACAATCTTCTAATTTTGAAATTAGTTTTAGTTTATAGATAATCAAAAATCGTTTGGGAGCCAATATGTACTTATAACCAGAATAAAACGCAGCATAACCATCTATTTCAAAAGTATTATTAAAATTAATTTGATGACCTAGTAAGCCATGAGTTAGGTCACATAACCATTTATTTTTAAACTCATCTTCTTTTATTTCATCAATTTCTTTAGTTATATAACAAGAACTTAGTAGATGAGGATTAGCTTCTACTTCAGGAGGGTAATCTCCTATATAAAATCTCCATTTATTACTAAGTTTACTCTCATTTTGACTTACACTGACTAATAGACCAGTTTCTTTGTAGCTATCTAAGTTATAAAAACTGAATATTCTTCTATAAATAATTTTATTATTTTTCATATAGTCAAGCAAATTCAAATCCCTATCATTAGCTCTATCCTTAACCATATTTTCAGAACTAAATGCATTAAATCCTAGTCCCAATACTGCTGAGTTATACATAGAATTATCATCAAGCGTTAAATTATTTAGATTTACTAAAGAAGGATCTAAACTTGTTATTAAACCAAACTCATAGTTATTTGGTGAAGGTATTAAACTTCCTATTTTAAATATATCGGAAGAGAGTCTTCCTTCAATACCTTTTAATTTTTTTTGTTTAAATATGTCTAGAGTTGTATTTAAGACATTTGAAAATGATTCGGATTTTGATTCGTCAAACTTGATTGAATTTTCGTGAGTGTCATTGATTTCTTTACATTTATTTGAGTGTATATATGAAAAACTACTTCCAGTATCAAGCAATACTTTTAATGTCTGTAAAGGTGTTCCTAAATGTATTTCCATATAAAATACATCATTAGAATAAGTAATTGGAACTTCATCTTCATAAGTTTTTTCTAATTTTCTTAATCCATCATTAATATTTTCTATAGAATAATTGCTATTTAATCGTCTTAAATGTCTAAAATAATTATAATCTTTATAAAGTTCACTTTTTTGCTTTTCTTCTTGTAATAATTTATAATTTATTTTTGAAGTAGCTACTGAATTAGTTACTATAAATATAATCGTTTCTAAAACACTTAAAATTGAAATAATTCTAATTCTAATAGTCATTATTATTATTATAATAATTATAATAATATATTAAATGATAATAATCATTATTATATAAATAATATAGAATAATATAATATTAACAATATAATATTATATAATATTATTATATAACAAAGAAAATAATATTATAAAATTAAAGAAAAGTTTAAAAAATTAAAAAGCCTTAGTTAATAAAAAGCTCTTCTATCTAATACGAAGAATCATCTAAATACCAAACTTTACTCCGAATCCCATTCCTGCTTTTCCTCCATTGCTTGCATTAGCATTGAATCCTCCGCCGATATTTGAATTAAAGCCTCCACCGACGTGTGCATTATTGTTTCCTCCTACTTTAACTCCGAAGCCAACTCCTCCACCTACATTAGCGTTTTGATGTCCACGGTTATCGTGATGGTCACGGTTATCGCGATGGTCATGATTATCGTGATTGTCACGATGGTTTCTGTGTTCGTTACTTGAATGACTACTATGGCTATGATGTTTTTTGTGGCCGTGTTTGTGGTCTCCTCCTACATTAACTGTGAATCCGCCTCCCATTCCACCTCCCATATTTCCATCTAGATTAGCATTATAATCTCCTCCTACATTTCCTCCTAAGCCAATATTTGTTTCTACATTAGGGTTTACTTCAACGTTTACATTGACATCAACTCCATCATCTCCATCATCGTTGAATACGTTATTTATATCATCAAGGTCTTCGTCATAGTATTCAATAACATCATCAACGTCTGAGTCGTATCTGCTAACATCTTCTTCTTCTAAGTCTTCGTCGTAATTAACATCACCTCCATCAGCTGTATTACCTTCTAGTCTTACATTACCATTACCATTTACGTTTAAATCAATATTAGCATCGAGTCTACCTTGGTTGTTAAAGTCATCATTAATTCCAATATTTACTCCGTTATTGAAATTAACGTCCATTCTGTCATTTCTTCCTAAGTCTACGTTAACATTCATATTATTGTTAAAGTTATCTCCCATATTTAGATTAACATCGGTATTTCCTCTATATCCAGTATCTAAGCCGAGATTTGTATTTGTATTAACTCCTCCGAAGTTTACATCTACATTTGTATTGGGATTAACACCGAAGTTAACATCTCCTCCTACTCTTGTGTTAATTCCTCCCATATTTCCGCTAGTTTTTGATGAGACACCTACTCCTCCGCCGATTCCAACGTTTGTATTAACTCCTCCGCTAAGTTTGGAATTAAATCCAGAGTTTCCTCCGAAATTAACATTTGTGTTTAAGCCAGTGTTTCCTCCGACATTGACATTGGTATTTAGACCTGTGTTTACTCCAGTGTTGAGGTTTACCCCAGTGTTTACTCCAGTGTTGAGGTTTACTCCAGTGTTTAAGCCAGTGTTGAGGTTAACTCCAGTGTTGAAGCCAGTGTTTCCACCAGTGTTTAGGTTAACTCCAGTGTTGAAGCCAGTATTTCCACCAGTGTTTAGGTTTAGTCCAGTGTTTAAGCCAGTATTTCCACCGAGATTGACATTTGTGTTTAAGCCAGTGTTTCCACCTACAGTGACATTAGTCTTTAAACCAGTGTTTAAGCCTGAGTTTCCTCCTAGATTGACATTTAAGCCAGTGTTTCCACCAGTGTTTAAGTTTAAGCCAGTGTTTAGTCCAGAGTTTCCTCCTAGATTGATATTAGTGTTTAAGCCAGTGTTTAGTCCAGTGTTTCCTCCGAGATTGACATTTGTATTTAAGCCTCCACCGATTTTGTTTGAGTTTCCGATGTTTATATCAGCTCCTCCGCCAATAGTTCCAACGTTTACATTTACTCCTCCTCCAATATTACTTCCTCCGCCAATACCTCCGCTAAGTCCAATATTTAAGTTGTCATTGGTATTTCCTTTAATTGTTAAACCTGTATCTAAATCTCCTCCAACTTTAACATCTCCTCCAACTTTAACATCTCCTCCAATTTTAACATCAGTGTTTAAGCCTCCACCTATTCCTCCTACTTTAACATTTGTATTTAATCCTGTATTTCCTCCGATTTTTACATTTGTGTCAAGACCAGTTCCAATTTTAACATCAGTTTTAACGCCACTTCCTACTAAACCACCGTCAAGTTTGACGTCTGAATTTATTCCTCCTCCGATTTTAGCATTAGTACTTACAATTCCAGTTCCAACTGTAAGTTTAGCATGTGATGAAGGAGCACAGCAAGCAGCACTAACTTTAACATTTCCACCAGTATGTACTTTAACATCAGTATCTGGGACTTTGGCATCAACTTTAAGTCCAGCACCGGAAGTTCCTAATCCAGCTCCGATTTTAACATCTCCTCCTAATTTAGCATCCCCTCCTATTTTAACTCCTCCTCCAAGACCGGTATTTAATTTAACATCAGGAGTTTTAACATCTACTTTAACATCGGGAGTTTTAACATCTACTTTAACATTGGGGGTTTTAACATCAAGTTTAGCATCTGGAGTATTGACTTTGAGATTTACGTCTCCTCCTACTTTAACATTAGCACCTGTATTGAGACCTACACCTGTATTGAGACCTACACCTGTATTGAGGCCTACACCTGTATTGAGACCTACTCCTGTATTGAGGCCTACACCTGTATTGAGGCCTACACCTGTATTGAGGCCTACACCTGTATTGAGGCCTACACCTGTATTAATTTTAACATCTGGGACTTTGACATCGACTCTAGCTTCTGGTGTTTTGACATCTAATTTAACATCTGGAGTTTTAACATCTAATTTAGCACCACCTCCTAATCCGGCTCCTAATTTAACATCTCCTCCTACTTTGACACTAGCATCTGTTTTTAATCCTATATCTCCTCCTACTTTAATACTAGCATCAGTTTTGAGACCAGCATCGGTACTTTGAATTCCTCCGACTTTTAAGTCAGCTTTATGGCCTGATGGGGCGCAACAGGCAACGTTAACTTTAACAGGTTTTACATCAACTTTAACATCTGGAGTGTTTACTTTAACATCTAATGAGGCTCCCTTTCCTGAAGTTTTAAGTCCTCCTCCTAAGCCTGCTCCAATTTTAACATCACCTCCAATATTTCCTCCGATTTTAACATCTGGAGTGGATACTTTAACCTCAGGAACTTTGATATCTACTCTAGCATCTGGACCTTTTACATCTAAGCCTCCTCCGATTTTGACATCAGTTTTAACCCCGCCTCCAATTCCAACGTTTAATCCGGTGTTTAGTTTTACTTCTGGGGCTTTGACATCAACTTTTACGTCTGGGACATGTACTTCGGCTTTTACTACTGGTACATTAACATCTAATCTTGCTTCTGGGAGTTTTACATCAGTTTTAATTCCTCCGCTGATTCCTCCTCCTAATCCTACATTGGTATTTACTTTGACATCTGGAACTTTAATGTCTACTCTGGCTTCAGGAACATGGACATCTAATTTAGCTCCACCACCAACTTTGAGATCAGCTCCAGTTCCGAGTCCTCCTCCGATTTTTACATCAGTTTTTACTCCTCCGCCAAGTCCTCCTCCGATTTTGACATCAGATTTAATTCCAGTATCAAGTTTGGCATCTGTTTTAATTCCTACCATACCCGAAGTTCCAACATGAACGTCATCTCTTTTAGCATTTGATCCACAGCATGCAGCACCAGCTTTTACTTCGACTTTAGCTTTTGGTAATGTGACATCTACATTTCCTCCTGTTGTTAGGTTTCCTCCGGTTGTGATTTTTACATCTCCTCCAACTTTAGGTCCTTTTAGGTCAGCACCAGCTCCAAGTCCTGTATGGATTTTTACATCTCCTCCTAATTTTACATCAGGAGTTTTGACATCAATTTTAACATCTGGAGTTTTTACATCGACTTTTCCTCCAACGCTGAGTCCTCCTCCTACTTTAACATCGGCACCTCCTCCAATACCTCCACCTAACCCGGCATTGAGTTTTACTTCAGGTACTTTAACATCTACTCTTGCTTCAGGAACTTTAACATCAATTTTAGCTCCGGTATTGAGTCCTCCTCCTATTTTAACATCAGCACCACCACCAATTCCTCCGCTTAAACCAGTATTTACTTTTACATCAGGTACTTTAACATCAACTTTAACATCAGGAACTTTAGCATCTACTTTGACAACTGGAGTTTTTACATTGAGATTTACATCAGCTCCGGCTCCTAAACCTCCTCCGATTTTTACGTCTCCTCCAATTTTTGCTCCTCCACTAACTTTTAGGCCAGTATCAGTTGAAACCATTCCAGAAGTTCCAATGTGAACATCGTCTTTTTTTGCATTTGACCCACAGCATGCTGCACCAGTTGATACTTTTACTGCTGGTGCTGTTATTTGGACATCTGGAGTTGTTACTTTTACATCTCCTCCAACTTTTAATCCTCCTCCTACTTTGACATCAGCTTTTACATCTGGGGTTGTAATTTTAACATCAGGGGTTGTGACTTTGACATCTCCTCCAACTTTAACGGTTGGTGTAGCTATTTTAACATCTCCTCCAACATTTAGACCTCCTCCTATTTTGACATCTGATTTGACAGCTGGAACTGTAACTTTGACGTCTGGGGTTGTAACTTTGATATCAGCTCCTACTCCTCCGCCAACTTTAACATCTCCTCCAACATTTCCTCCTACTTTAACGGATGGGGTAGCTACTTTAACATCACCTCCTAATTTGACGTCTCCTCCAACTTTTACATTTGCATCTGTTCCAACTATGCCAGAAGTTCCTACATGTACGTTATCTTTTTTTGCATTTGCTCCACAGCATGCAACAGCTTTTAATTCTACTTTTAGGTCGATTGGTTTAGTATCAATTCTAATAGGTTCGAAATGAATTGGTTTTACATCGAGTGATCCTCCTACTTTAACATCTGAGTGTACGTGAGATGAAGTTCCAAGACCTGCTCCGATTTTTACGTCTCCTCCGGTATGTACGTGTCCATCTACGTCTCCTCCTACATGAAGTCCTCCTCCGACTTTAACGTCTGAATCTACATCAAGATCTCCTCCAACTTTTACAGTGGTAGTTGGGGCTTCTACTTTTACACTAACTCCAGTTCCGACTCCTCCACCAAGTCCTCCGCTAATTCCTCCGCTAACTCCAACTCCACCTCCAACTCCTCCGCTAACTCCGCTTCCTCCGCTGAGTCCGACTGAGGCTCCTCCTCCGATTCCTCCTGAAGTTCCTACTTTAACTCCTCCTGAAGATCCTCCACCGATTCCAACACTAGCACCTGTATTTAATCCTCCTCCTACGCTAACTCCTGCGTTATGTGAGGTTGAGACTCCTCCTCCAAGTGATGAACTGAATCCTCCACCGAGGTTAACTCCTCCTCCATATCCTCCTCCGATTGATGAACTTCCACCATATCCTCCTCCGACATTAACTCCAACTCCACCTCCAACTCCACCTCCAAGATGTCCATTGGAATTTGTGCTGCCTCCAATACCTATAATAAACGTTTAAATTTAAAAATATACTTATGCCAAATCCTGCTCCAACGTTTTGAGTTTCTGAAGGAATACTGATATCCAATCTTCTCATTGAATCTTCTGGTTCTACCTTTGCTTTGACATTAAACATATCATCAAAAGAGTAATTTCCTTTGATTATTCTGTCGGCATTGCCACCTAAGCTAATTTTCATATTAGTCGCTCCCATTTAATTTTTTATTATATAAGATTTATTAAATACAATTAATTTATACAAATTGAATTTTATTATTTCTTCATAAACATACATAATTTAACGTAATATAACGTAATATAATTCAGTTTAATTAATTAATATTTAATATTTAAATACATATGTAGTTTATAAGAGTTAAATAATATTATATAAACTATTGTTAAATAAGAAACTTCTATTAAGATAATAAGAATAGATTGTAGTTTGTTTGTTATATTTTAAATTAAGTAATAATTTGAAATTTTAGACTGTCAATATATAAATAATAAAAAAATATAATAATTTCATAAAGGAAATATTATATTACTTAAGTTATATCTATAAAATATACGACTTTATATAAAATAATTTAACTTTATTATCACTAATACAACTTATTACTGAGTAAATAACTTAATATATTTTCGTCATATTAATTTGATAATCCATTTCAATATTTCATTTAATATAAACCAATATATTTAATTATATGACTCAATAGATTAGTGTCTCCGAATACCTTATATGAAAGCATATTTGTTAGGGCAAGCATAAACCTAATATAATAAATAAAATGAAATATAAAAATACAAAAATATAACAATATAGCAATATAACAATATAGCAACTTAATTAGTAATATAATACTTTAACAAACAGAGAGCCAATAAGAGCAAATAGTACACGAATTTAATTTTATAAACAAATGCATAGGAACTTAACTTCTTCTTGTCTTCTCCTAGACTAACATATATTCTATGACTGCCTTCATAATAACTAAAATTAAATCAATTATTATTAAAATTACAATTTAGCATTATAAACTAAAACTGGAAGACAAATTATAAACTGTATCCAACTTCCAGCAATATAAGCAATTAAAGCAACCAAAATATGAAGAATAAACTCTATTGGATAAAACTTATATTTTTGTTAAAGAATTATTGAACTATTATACTGTTTTCATTGTATCACTAAGTTCTATACTCTTTTCAGGCTTAAGATCTAGCTCGTCGGCTAAACAGAACTATCTAATAAAAAGACAATCTATTACGATAAATATGCTTAAAGTACAATTGAAAAGACTTATTAGAAAATTTATAAAAGAAAGAATAGTTTGCATTTAATTCAATTATATAATAATTAATATAATAATAATTTAATAAATAAGAATTATAAGTATTAGAATTATTATGTATTATTATGATGTATAATTATATTTTGCTTTTCATAAGTATAGTAATTAGGGGATTGGGGATTGGGGATTGGGGATTGGGCCCAATCCCCAATCCCCAATCCCCAATCCCCATATA
>Ga0100378_1007094_pt1 | contig 10046 bp, 16 predicted proteins | sample CryGeymeta201502_FD_81535 | JGI IMG/M metagenome (GOLD analysis project Ga0100378, IMG submission 81535) | Groundwater microbial communities from Crystal Geyser aquifers in Utah, USA - Crystal Geyser metaG 2015-02 | ecosystem: Environmental > Aquatic > Deep subsurface > Groundwater | place: USA...
AAACAATTAATAAACAATATAAATTATAGAAAATATATAAACAACTAATAAACAATACTATTAATTAATAAAAATATACAAAACAATACCTAAACAATACTAATTATTTAATAAATATAAATAATTTAATAATTAATATTATTCAATGATAAATAAAAAAAGAAAACGAAGTCCAAACTTTTATGATCAAAATTCAGATGTCGAAGTCTCAGAGGAGGAATGCGACGAAATTAGAAAAAGAATAAGAGCATTATTTAAAACATTTTACGGATACACTGATGATAATAATCCATTTGGAGATCCAGAATTAAGTAAACCATTTTTCTGGAAGAAGAAAATACAAAAGTTAAAATCAATGGGTTTAGAGCCAAAGACTGATAGTCAAACAGTGATTTTAAAACTTAAAATATGCAAAAAGGAAATAGACCGTACCAGAAAAAGAAGAGTAGAAAGAGATGAGATAAAAGAATCAATAGAACAGGAAAAAAATAAAAACATGAAGGAAAAGGAAGAGTTGAATTATGAAGAATGGAGACTAAAAGATGAAAAGTTTCATCTTGCTCAAGAAAAATTAAGAACAGAAATTAGAATAAAACAAGGCCGTGAAAAACCAGTAGATTTTATAAATAAGGTAGCACTTATTTGGAGGAATTTATATAAGATTCCAAATGATTTTTTTGAAATTCCTGAATATCAACAGCCATACTTACTATATGAGTTACTAGACGAAGAAAGTTTAAAAGAGCTTTACTCTGAACTAAAAACTCAACTTGCAATTGATAGAGAACGTCTAGCAAATAGAAAATTTGTTTGTTTTTATATAGACATCGCAAGTAACTTTAAACAATTTCATGATTTAAACGAGCAAGATTTAGAAGAATTTGTTAAATATTGGGAATCAATGATAGTAATTATCGAAAGTTACATATACCCAGAAAAGAATATTAAAAATCTTGCTCCCGAACTACGAGAAGAAATCGAAAAAATATTAACGAAGAAAACATATGAAGAATTAGATGAACTTGAATTAGAAATTCAAAAGAATATGGATGATCAAGTGTTATCTATGGATATTCAATTTTGGAGTAATGTTTTATATAACTTAAGAATTCATCGATGCAAAATGGTCCTTGATGACCTTTATTTAAAGTTTAAAGGACAAAATCTTGAACTATTAGACTCATTAAAAAAAACCTCTGATCAACTAGCTCGTACTACTCTATCAATGGGAGAAGGAGTAAGAGCTAAAATAAAATACGAAGAAGAAGGCTGTTTATCACCAGTAATGTATGAATCAGATGAAGAAGTAAGGAAGTTAGCGTTATGTGAACATGATTACTTAATTAGAATTGCTGAATCTAGAAAGTTATTACTTAATGAACAGTTGAGTAAATGGCAAAATGAAGCTGTTAAAGGGAAATTAATCCAATTAAAACAAGAAAGAAAAGAGTTAATGGAGATAAAAAATCTTAATAATCCTCCTCTTAATAAAGTAAAAGAGAAAATAGTCAAGGAGGTAAAAGAAGAAAAAGAAGATAAACCAAAAGTAGACTTAATTAGAGGTAATGAAATCGACAACAATAACGATGAAATTTTAGAAGTTATTGAAGAAGAGGAAATAATTGAACCTAACGACAAAGACTCAGCCGAAAATGATTCCGAAGAAGAAATGAAAAAATTCTTAGCTAAACCAAAACCAGGAAAAGGTAAAGGAAAACAACAACAAACTTCAATTGCAGAAATGAATAATAAAAACCAAATGGATTTATTAATGACTATTTCTCATCCTGTTAATACTTTAAGGGCATCTAGATTTTACTTAAAAGAAGATGATATGTATGACTTTAACTTATCACACGAAATGAAAGAGATTGAATCCCAAGAGCTAGGAGAGGGTGAGGCTATTTTTAATGATATTGTTCCTTTAGGAAATAATAATAATTACCTATGGGCGTCGAAGTATAAACCTAGAAAGCCTAGATTCTTCAATAGAGTAAGAACTGGATATGAATGGAATAAGTATAATCAAGCGCATTATGATTATGAAAATCCACCTCCAAAGGTAATCCAAGGATATAAATTTAATATATTCTTTCCGGATCTTATTGATAAAACAAAGGCTCCCCAGTATTCGTTAGATAGATCTGATACAACTGATACTTGTATATTGAAATTCCATTCTGGACCCCCTTATGAAGATATTGCATTTAAAATTGTTAATAGAGAATGGGATATGACTGAGAAAGCTGGTTTTAAAAATGTATTTGATAGAGGAATTTTATATTTGTATTTTAATTTCAAGAGATATAGATATAAAAGATAATTAATTTAATTGATATAAGAATTAATTTGAATAACATTATATATGAAATATAAAACATTAAGTTTATTTTGTTTAGAATATTCATATTTATTTAGTTAAATTTATAATTATATTATATATTTAAGTATAGTTACATTCATTTTTAATAATAAATTATTAAATAATAAATGGAATATAAGAAAAGCAGCAAAAGAATAATAATAACCGCGAATAATATGAAAAAATCAAAACAACAGCTATTAGGAAAGGCAGATTTAGATATAATGCTTTATAAATTGAAAAATTATTATGACTTTATTCAAATAATGAAAGAAAACAAAAAGAAAAAAATGGAAGATTTAAATTTTAAATACGATACATATGATCAAACAGTCAAAGAAGTTCATAATTTGGGAAATATTGAAGTTGAACAATTTAACCAACCATTCAAAGTCTCAATATTAAATTCAAAAACGACAAAAGAGTCAAAAGAATCAATTCAAGAAAAGTAACTTAATAAAACAATATAATACAAATAATATATAAACAACAAATAATATAAACATTACAAATAATAAACTAAAATTAGATTAATAGTCCTAAATGAAGAACGAGAAAAAGTATATAAAAAGTATCAAGATGAATTAAATTATTCAGACATATTAGAAGGAATGATTGAAGCTGATAAAGACATATTTGTATTAATAAAACTTTACCAATGTTTAACAATTAATAGATTAAAACTAATAATGAAATACTTACTATTGGTAGAAAACTCAGATCGATAGAAGTATCTAAGAAGAATTTAGATATAAATCAAACAACAGCAGATAAAAAAGTAGTAAACTACAACCTTGTTCAGAAAAATTTAAAAGCAGAACTAAAGAAGATGAATGAAATATTATATATTCAAGAAAAAGGACGTAATGAAATAGATACACAACTTCATGAGAAAAATTACGAGCTCGAACATAGAGTTAAAAGGTACGAGGAAAAAAGTATATTCTTAGAGAAAGATGCTAAATCTCAGAAAAGTTTAATACAAAAGGATTATGCTCTTTACTTAGAAAAAGTAAATGCAAAAGTTAAAAAAGAAAACACTAATATTAAAATGATACTTGGTGTTTATATTCTTCAAAAGTAAAATACAAAACTTATAAAAACTTATAAAAACATATAAAATCCTATTAAATCTTATAAAAACATTTAAAAAACTTATATCAAAATTTAATAATAATATAGATATTTCATCCACGCAGATCCAGAGGGCAATTTCGATGACGGCATTTTTAAACTTAACTCAGATTTTAAGCAATTCGAAAGTGACAGAGTATTAGTCGTAGATGAAAAAGATAAAATTGTCAGTACTATCGACTACCCAAAAGAACATTGTTTCAGTACTCCTGGTACTCATACCCGAGAAGATTTTCATATATCTCCTTTCGGTAAAATAACATTGGCTAGTCTAAAATTAAAGCACGATGAGATAAATATGGTTTATAGTGAACTTTTTGAGTTTTATAAGAAATTGACAAGTAAAAATGAATCGTTAAAGCATAGTATGAATAATCTAAATCTTAAGGTAGATAAATTATTTAAAATATAGCAAATAAACTTAGAAATAATAAAAGATAGAAATGTTCGTCGTGTTAATGACATTTTAACTAAAAATAAAGATAATAATTTAAATTTAGTAAAGCTATTCGAACAGAATTCTAAATTTAATAATTTTATGACTACATTTAAAATTCAACCAAGAGACTATTCAAAAGAGTTAAATGAATTAATTGCGAATAATGAACTAAAAACCTTAGAGACAGACTTTTATGATAAGTCAGTAGATTTTATATCAGTGTTCAAAATTGTGTTCGAATCGTTATGCAATGTGTAATTAAATTAAACATATTTATTTATCATACTTCTATTAGACTCAAATTGATTTCAATAGGAAAGATATCTCCGAACTCAATGGAAAAAATAAATGATTATACTAAACTCTCAAGCAAGAATTTTGAATTATTATCAAAGATACCTTTAAAATCTAAACCATTATTTATTGAAGAATTAGTAGAGCACTATTTAAAAATACGAGAGACAGCAGAAATAAACAATAGACTTAAATTACAATTCGATAAATTAGTTGTAAGTTTAAAATACCTAATAACTCAATTAATTTATATATGAACTTTTATTTATTTTAAAACTTAACATATATTTACTAATTTTAGCTTTTCATTGAGAATAACAAAGACATATTACTTGATCTAAACCTAGGTAACAAACACCTAAAGAATATTTAAACATAACCCTAAACCTATTAATATTTAGACTTCCAAAATCAAGTTTATTTTTCTTACTGCCATGTAGATACTTTCCAAAGTTTTATTATATCAGCCTTAGATTTATATAATACTCTATCTAATGAAATAGATATTCAACTGTATAAAAAACCAAAAATGTCAATTTCAAAGAAAAAGACTATGAAAACAACCGATTTATATTCTCAAGGTATTGAACTTAATACTGAGCCAAATGTGAATGAAAATCAATTAGACAATAGCTATTTAAGTTTGGTATGTTGTCATTATCATCATCTTTTTATGTAGGAAAACGGTAATGAATCTCTAAGAAATAATACAAACACAAGAAAGATTATTAAAGACTTGTTCCTCCAGACTAATTCTACTTTTGCATCAGAAAAGGATTTAATGGCTAGAGGAGGTACAAACAAAAAGGGCTGGATGCGGAAAATATTTACTTCTACTGGAACTAGAAGCAAAAATTATAACTTTATCAACAAATTTTATCAACCTTATGTAGACAAACTTCAGTATAACATTCATTTAAACGAAAATATGTCAGAGATTAAAAGTATGACAAGTCAAGATGCAAAGATTAACAATTATTTAGATAAGAAAAATAAAGAAGTTGCAAAAATATCTCATGATTTAATTATCTATAATAACCCAAGTAATTATATCGCTATATAACTATATCACTATATAACTGTATTACTAATATAATATCACTATATAATATTTACAATATAATGTTTCAACACAGCTATAAACTTAAATTCATTATCAAAAGAGACTTATAATTCATTTATTAGATACATAATGAAAAATCAAAATCCTTCTAATCCACGATCAAATAAAACAAAACTTACCAATAGTAATACAAGTAAAAACCGTAAGAAATAATTAATTATAATTAATTATATTATATATAGTGTCTTCCAAAGGAACATTATCAAAATCAGTAAGAATAAACATAGGAAACATCTAAATGAAATAATAAACTAACTAATGAAACTAACAAAAACTAAGAAATAATAATAAATATTTAAGTATTTATTAAGTACCTATTTAAAGTAATAACAAATAACTTTATTAAATATAATTAAACACATAAATAAGTAATTAATAATCATACTATAAATAAATAATTTCTTTTTAATTTAATTTTAAACTGTTTGAAATTAAACAGGCCTAACAACTAATCAAGGTAATTGAAGGTATAGTATTATTTCGAATTCTCTAGCACCTTTAAAAATGATAGCTTTATAATAAAAGTAACAAACTACACAGGTGCATTATTTTAAATTGTTAAACTAGATTTATATAAAGTCTGTATTATATTTTATTTTTTTGGTTACTGTTATTAACTTATTAATATTAATAATATTAATATTATTAATATTAATTATATTGAGTAGCAGTGTAATTATTATAATTAAAAAAATAAAACAGCAATGAAAGTAAATAGCTTATTAAAAATAGCCGACCTATCAATTAAAACCAAAAAGGAAGGAAGAAAAACAAGTAACCAAAAAAGCAATTATAAATAATAACTACGAAGAAATAATAGCAAATATTATGAAAGAAAAGAGCAAAATTGATAAATCAGAGAAGAATGATAACAATTCAAATAACGAAACAACAAAGCCGCCTCAAGAGATAATAAACTTAGAAAAGATTATTTCAGATGTTAAAATAGATAAGAAGTATATTAACTCTTAAATATCAATTAATAATTAAGAGTAACACCTGAGAAATTAGATACAATCATTAACTTAGATAGAGATAATTCCGATGAAAATATTAGTAAGCCGTTAAAAGAGTCTAAAACTGAAAATAAGATAGAATATAATACTTTACTTACTAGAAAATTAAAAGACAAACTGCAAACTTGTATTAATAACTTACAAGAGATTAAAAATCAAAAAGAAGAAAATAAATCAAATAATTTACATGATCAAGAAGAGTCTGTAAAACAAACAACAACTGAAAAAAAATCAACTAAGAAAGTTATTAGTAAAAACTTAAATGGAGGAGATTCTTTACTTAGTTCTAGTAACACAAGTAACAATAGTAAAGTGCTAAATCATAAAATAAGTACTACAACTTCTAATAAAAATATATTAAATTTGAAAAAGTCTACTTCGAATACTTCAAATATTTCTAATAAAGAAAATAATAATAATTCAATTAAAAATTCAAATAATACCAATTTATATAATAATCAAAAGAAATTTTTCATAAAATGCAACGAAATCGATTTAATAGATCTCAAACCAAAGCATAAGAAAAATATATCGAATTCAAATAAAGACTTAATTAATATAAATAGTCTTGCCTCTTCAAAAGTTATAACTAAAAGTATATCACCATGTACAGACATTAAAAGTAGTAGTAAAAATATAGTAAAACTTGATTTAAAACTTAATAATAATAAAAGTAAGAATATGTCACCATTAAGCGTAAAAAGTTCTAATAAATCACCAAGAAATCATCTAAATTTAAAAACTGCTGATCATTCAATAAGAAGTAACGGTAATATTTAATTATATTAATATATTTATTTTTGTAGAACCAACATCTTGCTTGAATTCTAAACGAGTTAAGATTGACTTAAATAACAAAAAACTTGAAACACCCTCAACAGAAAGCAGCCCACAGGGCAAAATCTCTCAAGACTTCTTAGCTTTCCATTTAAAAAATCGGAATAAGAACCATTTTCATGTTCCAACTGTTAATACAAAGTTATACGATGATGAAAGTTATAGCAATATTAGCGGCGCTGATTCTACAGCTATTGGACATAATTTAATAGAAATGTCTGATAAATCAACTAGCTTACATAGGTACAAAAGATCGATTAGTAGCGCAACCCAATGTTCAAGAATAACTTCATTAAACGAAGCAAGATCGCTAACAAGAAAAGATAGCTCAAAAAGTATTAAAAGTAGTTTAGATAATACTGAAATATTAAACATACAATTGCAAAGAATAAAAGATATAAAAGTGTCATTAAATAAAACTGAAAATTCAAATAATAATTCGAAAAATGATGTATACTATGCAGAAACATCTCCTAATATTAATGTAGAAAATAAACCAATTAAGAATTTTATATTTAAACAGAATACAATAACTAATAAACTATTCCTGGCAAGAGTACAAGCCAAGTTGAACCTAAGCAAAAGTCGATCTGAAGAAATTTCATAAGAATAATTAATCTCGATAATTTATATTTATAATATTTATATAGAATATAATATAATGTAACTATATTAGACTATAGAATAATTATTACTTATATAATATAATATAAATATTATTCTATTATTTTCTTTTATAATACTTCTTTTTCTTCGTTTAGTTTTTTATATTGAGTAGGAGGTGTTACATTATCTTCAGATACGGATTCACCAGCTAATATTGGTGAGGATTTTGATTTAAAATAACAGTAAATCCACGAAATCATTGTGATTAAACCAAATAAATTACCTAAACAAAAATAAACAATAATTATGGTGTTATAAAGCTTTTAATTGTAATTTATATAATTACCCAATAGATTAGGAATAATCATATTCCAGTCCATCTTATTTAATATTCCATATGATAGCCAGCAAGTTGCAGAACACATTCCTATTATTGTAATATGAATTGGTAAAATATTGTAGTCTCCTGTTTTAAACATTTCAAACTAAATATATAGTTTAGTCAATTAGAAATTATATATACAATTTTTTGAGATGGAGCTGCATACATAATTATATTAATTATCATTGCGACTTTGCCTGTTATATCTATTGTTGCGAACTCATAAAATGTTATAAATAAACCCGCTGTTACAACTAAAAGTAGTGAAACTAGACCTATTGAATGTAATACATTTTTCTTAACTAAAAACACAAAGTAAATGCTTAAATATAAAAGATTAAAAAAGCTTCCAATAGAGTTGCAAACCCATACTTGAGTATCTTGTTCAAATTGTAGATAACCATATACAGCCCATAATATGCAATTTCCAATATTTGCCATTAATAATATCCATGGTATTAAATTTATATCTTGTTTTCCTTTTATCAAATTCATCATTAATGTAAATGGGGATATAAAGAAAAATAATGCAAATGCAGTTCCTATCCAACCTAATATTTGCTTACCGATATCATCACCCATTATTATTTAATATATGTAAATTAAATTATTTCTATAAAATATATTAATAATACAAAATTTAAGCATATTATATTAATTTATCATGTAAACATATTTTAATATTAATAAGTATTATAAGGAGTATTAAACTATTATACTTTATTATCAAGAAAAAAAATAATTAGTTATCAGATTTCAAACCTTTATATTCGTGGTCTTCTGCAGTTTCAGTATCTTGATTTTTTACTACATCTCCTTTTTCTTTTCTGGCTTTATTATAGAAAAATATCCAACACATCATAGTGATAATTCCAAATATTTCTCCTAATAAGTTAGGAACTATAATATTCCAGTCTTGTCCATTTAGAATTCCATATAAGAGCCATGAAGTAGAACAAAATAATCCAATAATTGTAATATGAATTGGTAAAATGTTATAATCTCCACTTTTAAACATATCCATCTAAATAATTAAATTATTATAAATTACATACTATTTTTTGAGATGGTGCAGCATACATAATTATATTGAATCCCATAGCTACTTTTCCTACTATTGCAAAATCAACATATAAGAAAAATAATACAAAAACTAAAGCACATATACCAAGAGTAAGAATAACAACCCCGATTGACTGAATTACTCTTTTATTAACTAAGTGAATAAAATAAATGCATAAGTAAATTATATTTATAACACTTCCGATTGAATTACAAGCCCAAACTTGAACCTTATCATCAAGTTGTTGAAATCCGTAGACAGCCCATAATAAACAATTACCAGTGTTGGCAATTAATAAAATCCACGGAATTATGTCAATCTTTATAGTTCCTTTTATAAGTCCCCACATTAAAGTTACAGGAGATATAAAAAAGAAAAGAGCTATACTGGTTCCGACCCAGCCAAATACTTCCATAGCAACACTTCCAGTCATTTTTTTCTTATATATTTAAAATATTTAATTTGGTGATTTAATTTAGTAATTTAATTGTAGAATTAGAAATAATAAATAATTTAATATTAGTTAGTAATTTAGTGGAAATATTATGGGGGATTGTGGATTGGGGATTGGGGATTGGTCCCAATCCCCAATCCCCAATCCCCAATCCCCAATTAAATATAATAATTATACTACTTTGTTTTACATATATTAATGTTATTAATTATTTTATAGTTTAATATTGTTATGAAATTGGGGATTGGGGATTGGGGATTGGGGATTGGGCCCAATCCCCCATCCCCAATACCCAATCCCCTAACATCATAATATTTCCATTAAATTAATAACTAA
>Ga0100378_1007097_pt1 | contig 10044 bp, 6 predicted proteins | sample CryGeymeta201502_FD_81535 | JGI IMG/M metagenome (GOLD analysis project Ga0100378, IMG submission 81535) | Groundwater microbial communities from Crystal Geyser aquifers in Utah, USA - Crystal Geyser metaG 2015-02 | ecosystem: Environmental > Aquatic > Deep subsurface > Groundwater | place: USA...
CACGATTTTGACGAGAAATCAGCTAGCGAGCATACCAGACGACCGATAAGTGGATGGCATTCCAAAGGAGCGGGAGAAAAATTTGAGCTTGTCGATAATCTAGGAATGAATCGACTTGCAGACGACACCCAACAACAAATAAGTGAATTGCTCACCCAAACATTTCGAGAGGTCGTAAGCGATAGTGAGCGAGACAAACTTAACCCTGGATTTTTTAATAAAGATCAAGCCACAGAATTTGCCGCAAAGTGGTGGGAACGTCAAAAAGGTACTCAAAGTATTAGCGAAGAAAGTTTATCGAAAGTAATTGCAGGTTTACTTACGGCTGAAGCCACCAAAAAAGAGGGATGGACATTACAGGATATTTATAACATCACTGAAATTATTGAGTGTAAAGGTCCGAATCAGAGATATCTATCGGGCAGGATGGTTGGTTATCAGTATGCTCAACTAGCTGAGGCTATCGCGATCCCACTCAATGAACACGTTGCTGACGCTTCACAACCTGGGCGTACAGAAATTTTAGAAATAGTCCTATCAAGACTAAAGAATAATCCAGATGGTAATATTTATGGATATGAACGGTGGTTTAAGAAGGCTAACGGCGTCAAATGATATCAACTCCGAAGAGAAGATAAATAATGCAACCGTGCTCAATAGTGTTTTCCTTTTGTCGATACCCTGAGATAGATGAGAAGAAGTTGGGGTATACTTGATTGATGAATAGTGATCGATCAATTTCTCCAGACATACACCATGCAGAATATGTATACCAAAATGACTTAACTGAGGTAAGCAAAGTTGAGGACAAAACACTAACCAAACTATTGAATGGTATCGCTAAGGACGTTGATTCACATTCAGATTATTATCATTAACTTCAGAACATGAGACCAATGAATCCGGATTTGATATTACTGGAACTCCATTACTTGAGTATATTCAAGCATTTCGGCGTATGGCAACAACACGTCAGGTTGGCGAGGGTAAAGCTACTGAAAATACTAGTGCGGGACTTGCAGAGAGTCATGGGACAGTTATATTGCCACGAGAAATAAGAACACAGATTGCACTAAGGAGAGAGTACTATCAAGTGATTACTTTAGGTAGAGAGGCCGGGAAAAGTAGGCTAAGTCAAATGTCTGATGGTTTGCAGGTTGGTGGTCCTGGGGAAGCTACAATCAGAATGCGTAAGGAGTATGGAGATAAGATAGTTCAAATTCACAACCATCCCGAACAATCATCTGCTAGTTTGGTAGATCTCGTTGCTCTTGATGCTGCAGTAGATGCTGAAATAATTACTACTCCTGATAGATTTTTGATTGTAAAAAGAGTAGGTGAGGAACGAGACTATGACAAAGCACCAACCGATTGGTTCAACCAGGAGAATGCTGCAGAGGTCATAAATAAGCTGTACGATATATTTGAGAGCAATGGTTGTAAGGTAACTAAATTCGTTGATGATGAAGATATTATTAATACATACGGGTTAGAGATGTTCTACTCTGTGTTTAGCTTTGCAGCAGCAAAGATAATGGAGAAAGAAATATTGTTTTCAACAAATGAATCTCCTGGAGAATTTAGAGTTGCCTCTTTACCGAGCAATATTCTACCTTCGTTAAAGCAGCGGATGTACGGCAAAAATACTAATGAGAATAAGCTTTTTCAGGAAATTTTGGATTTGGTCAAAGAACAAGATGTAAAGTAGAAAAAGAAATCGAGTAATTTTGCAACTTTTTTTTGGAGTGGCGGATGGAGGGGTCTGGTGTCTCCTAGACAACTACGTGTCTGGAGGCATTTCTCATGTTGCTATGCAACTTGATGTGCAAAGGAAATCCGCCAACGCCAAGTACAAATACCCCGCCGTCGTGATCCCGCCATGGCGGGATCAGCACATGCCTGTTAAAGTCTCTCCCGCCCGCAACTTTGTGATTTTTTGGGGTTCGTCCGCCAAATACAGATAAAAACTCCATATTGTGGCGAGCGGGAGAGATTCCCGCCGTGAGGCGGGACAGAACAGGCGTGTGACCCATGTGAGCCTCACATGGGCGAGACGGCGGGCACCATTTTCTGGGGGTTCATACAATTTGAAAATTGTGAGTTGCTTGTGGGCGCACATATAATCGAACTATGGACCTGTCCGATTCGTCGGACCGTTCTACCTCACTTAGTGGGTCATCTTGGGGTCGAACCAAGTACCTCAGTCTTATCAGGACTGCGCTCTAACCAGTTGAGCTAATGACCCATTATTCACTTGTTATTTAACTCCTGGATTTTACCATGATCTACTGCTTGACCGCTAGGGGGCAAGTAGGTTACAATTACGTTCGCTCAGGAGAGCAATAACCCAAGTATGTTGAAAGATATAATCACAGGCCAAATACTTCGATTGAATCGCCTGCGATAATTCTTTACTTTACATCTGGTTTAGAACTCTCCCGCAAGGGAGATTTTTTTAGCCTCGGGCTCGTAGCTCAGATGGCTAGAGCGCGTCATTTGCAATGACGAGGTAAGGGGTTCGATCCCCCTCGAGTCCACAATAGGATATTGGATTGTAGGAACTAGCCCTAAGCTGGTTTCTACAATCTAGCATCTTATTGCTAGATTTTGTACTTTAACAAGTGAAGAGTAGCAAAGCATCAAATAGCATTAGAAATATTGTTTATTAATTAGTATCAAGCTACTCAAATAAAGCATACGGTGGATGCCTTGGAATAATGTGCCGAAGAAGGACGTATAAGGCCGCGAAAGTCGTCGGTGAGGAGCCATAATCCTTTGACCCGGCGGTGTCCGAATGGGGTAACCCCGCTGCGTATAAACGCAGTGTACCCCCCGCCTTTGGCGGGGAGGTAGGTAACCCGGAGAACTGAAACATCTAAGTACCCGGAGGAAAATAAATCGAATGAGATTCCCCTAGTAAGCGGTGAGCGAAAAGGGAACAGCCTAAACCCCGCCTTTGGCGGGGTGTTGCAGGATCAGACATAACGTATGTGAAGGTTAGAAGAACAACGTGGAATAGTTGGCCATAGAACGTGAGAGCCGTGTAATCGAAAACCTTTACATATCAGTTTGACACCTAAGTACGTTGGGAGACGGCAAACTCCCTGCGGAATCCGCCCCGACCACGGGGCAAGGCTAAATACACATTATTACCGATAGTGAACGAGTACCGTGAGGGAAAGGTGAAAAGATGGGTGAGACACCCAGTGAAATAGTACCTGAACCCGTATGCTAACAAACAGACAAAGCTTGTGCGTAGCACAGAGAAATTCAAAGCACGAATATCGAAACTCGAAACAAATCAGAAAATAGAAAATATCAAGCAAATAAAACCTGTTTAGAGTTTTTTTCGAATTTAGAATTTGTTTAGGATTTCGTATTTAGAATTTCGGATTTTTCCGCGCTACGCGCGAGTGATGTCGTGCCTATTGAAGAATGACCCGTCGAGTTTGCATGTACTGCTAGTCTAAGTGATATCGTCACGGAGGCGTAGTGAAAGCGAGGATGAATAGTCCGTTAAGCAGTGCGTCCAAGACCCGAAACCGGTGTGAGCTAACCATGAGCAGGCTGAACCCCAAGTAAAATTGGGGGAAGGGCCGAACCGTTGTGAGCTGCAAATCGCTCGGATGACTTGTGGTTAGGGGTAATATGCCAATCGAACCCGGAGATAGCTGGTTCTCCCCGAAATATATTTAGGTATAGCCTCAAGTGAATGCATGATGGGGGTAGAGCACTGAAAAGGTGCGAGGTCGCAAGGCCTTTCACTTTATCAAACTCCGAATACCATTATGTTCTACTTGGGAGTCAGTCCCTGGGAGCTAAGTTCCAGGGGCAAAAGGGTAACATCCCAGATCGTCAATTAAGGTCTCAAAATCATTACTAAGTGGGTCAAGGAAGTCATTGTCCATAAACAGCTAGGAGGTCGGCTCAGAAGCAGCCATCCTTGAAAGAAAGCGTAACAGCTCACTAGTCGATGGAAGGTGGCGCCGAAGATTCATCGAGGCTCAAGTAATGTACCGAAGTTGCGGATTCCCCGCATTTATGCGGGGTCTGGTAGGGGAGCGTTCTAAGCGCAGTGAAGTCGTTCTGTAAGGAATGGTGGAGCACTTAGAAGTGAGAATGGCGGGATGAGTAGCGAGATGGAGGTGAGAATCCTCCACACCGAATGTTCAAGGTTTCCCACGCAACGTTTGTCGACGTGGGGTTAGGCGGCCCTAAGGTGAGGCTGGTGTAATGCCGGCGTAGCCGATGGATTACAGGTTGATATTCCTGTCCTATAAAATGATCGTTATTAACTGGGGAGGGACGACCGAGGAAAAGCAGAGCCCATTATTGAATTTGGGTCTAAGCGTCGAGACAGTGAAGTATTGGAAAATCCGTACAGCACGTTATTACTCGAGGCGCGATGGGGAATTTCAGCTTCGGCTGGAGTGACTTTGTGTATTTCTGGGCCCAAGAAAATCTTCGCAGTGAGAGTATTTTATAGCCGTACCGCAAACCGACACAGGTGAACTGGTAGAGTATACCAAGGTGGACGAGAGAACCTTCCTTAAGGAACTAGGCAAATTAGCTAGGCGTAACTTAGGGAGATGCCTAACCTGTATGGTAATACTTGTATTACTCATACGGGTCGCAGATAAAGAATTCAAAGTGACTGTTTAACAAAAACACAGGTCTGTGCGAAGGCGTAAGCCGACGTATACGGGCTGAGGCCTGCCCAGTGCCAGAAGGTTAACTGAGAGGATAACCCCGACTTGTTCGGGCTAGTCTTTGATTGAAGCCCTGGTGAACGGCAGCAGTAACTATGAACAAAATTGTAGTTATAAAAGTCGACTATTTGCTGGAATCCCCGTACCGCACAAGCGGTTGTAGTATCTGTCGCTACTATGGTAAATTAATATCATAGTGAAAATGCGTACAGTGCGGAAAATCAGCAGGAAAGACTTGACTCATAGGGATGATGCAATGGGATATTTCCTCGCCGGATTTACAGAAGGTGAAGGGAGTTTCAATGTTTCGCTTCGTAAAAAAGATGACTATGCACTTAAATGGCAAGTAGTGATGAGTTTTAATGTATCTCAAAAAGATCCAGCATTACTCAAATTACTTCAAACCACTTTAGACTGTGGGATCATCAAAGTACGCAAGCGAGATGGACTCTTTTCATACGATGTAACCAATCCGACGGACGTAATATTTAAAGTAATTCCTTTTTTCCAAAAATATCTGCTAGTCTCAAAAACTAAGAAAAGAAATTTTCATATTTTTTGTCTCATAGCCAAAATCATGGAGAATGGGGGTCACAGAAAGATTACAGGTTTACATAAAATCGTTAGGTTGAGAGAAAAGCTCAACCCAGGGATCAGTCGTAAACGAAAATATAACATGAGCGATGTCATCAAATAATTTAAGAATCCTCAGAGACTATATGTCGACGACTCACAAGGTGGGTCATGATATAGTCCGATCTCATGAGCGATCATGAGCTAACACAAATGAACTGTTCTATGGTAGCGAAATTCCTTGTCGGGCAAGTTCCGACCTGCACGAATGGCGTAACAACTTTGGAACTGTCTTGAGGAGGGACTCGGCGAAATTGAAATGGCTGTGAAGATGCGGCCTACTGACAACAGGACAAAAAGACCCCGTGGAGCTTTACTGTACCTTGACACTGAATTTTATGTTTTGACTGTGTAGCATAGGTGGGAGCCGCAAGGCGACAAGTGTAATACCACTCTTTGAAACGTGAAATTCTTACTTATCTCGCTGGATCGCGAGAGAGGACACTGTCTGGGAGGCAGTTTAACTGGGGAGGTTGCTTGCTAAAGAGTACCGCAAGCGCGCAATGGTATCCTAATTCCGGATGGAAATCGGAATGATAGTGCAAGGGCATAAGGATGCCTGACTGTGAGACATACTGGTCAAGCAGAGACGAAAGTCGGACCTAGTGATCCTCGTGTACTTCGTGGGAGGTACCGGGCTTATCGGATAAAAGCTACCCCGGGGATAACAGAGTAGTTGCACCTGAGCGTCCACAGCGACGGTGCAGTTCGCTACCTCAACATATCGGGGTCCATAGATTGTAAAATCTATGTGCTGTTTAGATATGAAATAATCTAAGAAAACTAACTCATAACGGTGAAACCTTCATTCAAACGAACCAATTTGATTTTGCGAACATTGAAAATCAAGTTACTGAATATGGTAATACCGTGGGAAGTCGTTCTGATTTATCGGAATTGACCCCGTATCGACTGGAGACCCCGCTTAGCGGGGTTGAAGATAGGGATATTTATCTCTATAAAACGTTAGCATCCCGCCACAGGCGGTGATGAAGGTATAGTCAAAATTAATTGGAAACAATTAAATCATCAATTGAGCGATGTCGGCTCAGCGCATCCTGGGGCTGGAGAAGGTCCCAAGGGTTGGTCTGTTCGCCCATTAAAGCGCTACGTGAGCTGGGTTCAGACCGTCGTGAGACAGGTCGGTCTCTATCCGTTGTCAGCGTTGGAATTTTGAGGGGGGTTGTCCTCAGTACGAGAGGACCAGGATGAGCCATCCGCTAGTGTTTCTGTTGTCGCCGTCAGGCGCATAGCAGAGTAGCTACGATGGTGAGTGATAACCGCTGAAAGCATCTAAGCGGGAAGCACGCCCCAAGATGAGAATTCCTTGCCCCGCCTCGGCGGGGCGAAAGATCCCTGGAAGACCACCAGGTTATCGGCAGGAAGTGTACGCACAGCAATGTGTTTAGCTAACCTGTTCGCATGATCAAAAGAATAGCTTGATACTGTAATCTTACTCTTCACTTTCTAGAGCACAAAAGTGCTCGACGTCCGCCATAGCTCGCAAGAGCGAAGGCGGATTAGAGAGTTTAACATAATAATATTGGCGACAAAATTGTCTCGGTGATTGGAGCGAGGTGGAACCACCTTTCGTGCCCGCCCGTAGCTCGCAAGAGCGAAGGAGGGTCCCATTCCGAACAGAGTCGTGAAACGCCTTAGCGCCGACGATAGTTGTGGGGCAACTCACTGCGAAAATAAGTCATTGCCGAGGCAATTGTGTCGCCAATACTAGTTGTCAAATCTCTGTAATTGTGACCATAATAGAGTCATGTCGATTATTACAAAGCTCCGCCATTGGTTTACCCCCCATCACACCAACAACTTTCGCGCCAAATTACTCCACAACTCTGGTATTTTTGCGATTATCGGTATTGTCTTGGTTGGCAATCTTTTCCTTCGTCTTCTGGACAATCCAGCTCTCCACATCTTGGGTTTCACCTCTTCAGTCACTATCGACGAGGTAGTGCGATCCACCAATGAGACTAGGGCCGCTCAGGGACTCAAGGCTCTCAGCTACAACGAAAAACTCGCCGATGCCGCCAGGCGCAAAGCCGCCAACATGTTCGAAGAAAACTACTGGGCCCACTACTCTCCTAGTGGCAAGTCACCTTGGGTGTGGTTCAACGCCGCCGGCTATAACTATGTCTACGCCGGAGAAAATCTTGCCAAGGACTTTGGCAGTACCCCCCGTCTTATGCAAGCCTGGATGGACTCACCTACCCACCGTGATAATATAGTCAACAGTAAGTACAGCGAGATCGGTATTGCAGTCGTCCCTGGCACACTACAAGGCGAAGAAACGGTCTTGGTAGTCCAACTCTTTGGTACCCCAAGTAGAGGTTCCATCCCTAAAAAAGCCATCACCCAAGCTACTCCAGTCCCAGTCCAAGTCCCAGTCCAAGTAGCAGAGGTCAAAGGTCAAGAAACAATAGAAATAATTTCACAGCCCAAACTCAACGAATTTAACATCACTAGGGCCCTCAATCTGGGGACCACGGCCCTCTTTATCCTAATTCTAATTATCGATTTTTATCTTGCAGAGTCCCTTAAGCTTACGCGTCGTGTAGGCAACAATTGGGCTCACATCTTGTTTATTAACCTTATCTTGCTGGCGACTGTGATAGTCAACGCCGGCAAGATTATGTAAAGAGTAGTCTTATGTATAGTGTCTTAGTCATCGTAGCCGCCCTTTATCTTGCCACCATCTGGCACTATCAGACATCCCCCAAATATGTTCTTTTCTCAACCGTTATCTTTGCGCTTGTTTATCTCGTCTGGGGAGTCATTCACCACCTCAAATCCAAGAGTTTTCACGCGCGGATTGTGCTAGAATATCTGCTTGTCGCCTCACTCGGGATCGCGATTGTCTCGACATTATTGTTGTAGTAGTAGGGAGGTTTTTATGAAAGGTGTCATTTTAGCAGGGGGCAAAGGGACTAGGCTCTATCCTCTGACTTACGCCACCAATAAACACCTCCTCCCAGTCTATGATCAACCCATGATCTATTACCCCATTCAAACCCTGGTCAATGCCGGTATCACCGAAATCCTCATTGTCACCGGCGACGTCCATGCAGGTGACTTTATCAATGTCATCAAAAATGGCAAAGAACTAGGGCTCACTCACGTCGAGTATGGGTATCAAGAAGGGGGCTCTGTCGGCATCTCAGATGCTCTCAAATACGCCCAAGATTTTGCCGATGGGGGATCCATCGCTGTCATCCTCGGCGACAACACAACCGATGCCAATATCAAACCAGCCGTCACCAGTTTTGTCTCAGGAGCCAAAGTTTTTCTCAAAGAAGTCCCCGACCCACAAAGATTTGGCATCCCCCGCTTCAATCCCGAACACCAGGAAATAGTGGATGAGATCCTCGAAAAACCAGCCAATCCTCCGTGCAATCTGGCAGTCACTGGACTTTATCTCTACGACAGTACCGTTTTTGACAAAATCAGCCACCTCAAACCCTCAGATCGGGGAGAACTAGAAGTCACCGATCTCAACAATGCCTACATTGCACAAGGGGCTCTCACCTGGGAAATACTTGATGGCTTTTGGTCAGATGCAGGCACTTTCGATTCCCTCTACCGCACCAACAAATACTGGGCAGAGAAAAAGAACGCTTGACATGCAACCACTTGCCGATCTCGTAAGACCCACCTCACTCGATACCTATATCGGTCAGTCTCACCTAGTGGGACCTGGTGCTCCTTTACGTGCTGTCGTCGAGTCAGGTGCCCTCCACTCTATGATCTTCTGGGGCCCACCTGGGTGTGGCAAAACTACTCTAGCCAAGATCATCGCTAGCTCTACCCATGCCGAGTTCCATTATCTCTCCGCCGTCTCCGCGAAGAAAGAAGATATCCGCCAGATCATAGAGAGTGACCTAGGGGTCCGTCCCCTAGGTTTAACTGATGATCCTAGGGGACGGACCCCCAAACAGAAAATATTATTCCTCGACGAAATTCACCGTTTTAACAAAGCCCAACAAGATTACCTCTTGCCTTATGTCGAAAATGGTGTCTTGACTCTTATCGGCGCCACCACCGAGAATCCTAGCTTCGAAGTGATAGGCCCTTTGCAGTCTAGGTGCCAAGTATATGTTCTTCAACCACTTTCTTCGGCCGATTTGGCTCAAGTAGTGGACCAAGTTATCAAAAAGTCTAATGGTTCGAACCATCGAACTATTTCTCTCAAAAGCGACGCCCAGGAATTTATCATTACCTATAGCAATGGTGATGCTCGCAAACTCATCAACACTCTCGAAACAGTCCTGGCTCTTCAAAACCCAAAGTTACAAGTCATCACCAAACAAATGATCGTGGATACACTACGCTCTCCATATTTGCGCTATGACCAGGGAGGGAGTGATCACTATGACACAATCTCAGCCTTCATCAAGTCCATGCGTGCCAGTCAAACGGACGCGGCTCTCTACTATCTCTCGCGCATGATCGAAGCAGGGGAAGATCCTATCTTTATCGCGCGGCGGATGGTCATCTTTGCCTCCGAGGACGTGGGGTTAGCTGTTCCCACCGCGCTCGTTGTCGCCAACGCCGTCTTTCGTGCCGTCGAGACTATTGGTTACCCAGAGTGTGCGATCTCGCTCGCCCACGGGGTGACTTACCTCTGTCAGTGCAAAAAATCTCGCGCCAGCTACGAGGCCCTCCGCCTGGCCCAAGAAGATGTGCGAGCGTATGG
>Ga0100378_1007116_pt1 | contig 10030 bp, 5 predicted proteins | sample CryGeymeta201502_FD_81535 | JGI IMG/M metagenome (GOLD analysis project Ga0100378, IMG submission 81535) | Groundwater microbial communities from Crystal Geyser aquifers in Utah, USA - Crystal Geyser metaG 2015-02 | ecosystem: Environmental > Aquatic > Deep subsurface > Groundwater | place: USA...
GGCAATCGCTTCGGCGGCGCGCTGCTGCGAACGATACCCGATCGCGTCGAGATCTTCGCGGGTGAAGCCTTCCATGCTGGCAATCGCATCGCCGCAGATACCCTGGTGCGACTGCGGATGCACCCCTTGCAGCCGTTCATTATAGCTGCCCATCATCGGCGGTTTGATCCCGGCGCGCATTTTTTCCTGCGCCATCGCCGAAGTCAGGCTCATCATTTCGGTGCCGCCGGCAACGACGCAATCCTCCATCCCGCTCATCACCTGCGCGGTGGCAAAGGCGACCGTGGTGATCCCGCCGCCGCAGAACCGGTCAAGCGTGGTGCCGGACGAGGTGATGTCATAGCCTGCGTCCAGCGCCGCCATGCGGCCCATGTCGCCCGCCTGCATCCCGTCCTGCGTCGATACCGACCAGATCACATCGTCGACGGTTGTGGTGTCGAGGTGATTGCGGTCCTTGATCGCTTTCAGCACGGTGGCAGCCAGATGCTGCGGATGCTGCGCCGCCAATGCGCCGCCCTTTCGTTCTCCGGCCCCCTGCTTGCCGATCCCACGCGGGGTGCGCACTGCGTCGATAATGTAAGCGTCTGCCATGATGATCCTCTCTCGATCTAGCGAAATTGCGGTTGACGCATCCGTAAACCCACTGCACCACGCGCACAAGAATTGCGTTTCAAAATGCAATGCCAATTTCGATAGGCCAGAGAGAGGACTTGAACCGTGAGCGAAACCGCTGCCCCCGAAGTGCTGACCACCGTTGAAGACGGCGTCCTGATCGTCACCATCAACCGGCCCGAAGCCAAAAACGCGATGACCCGCGCCGCGGCAGAGGGCATTGCCGCCGCGATGGACCGGTTGGATGCAGACGACGAGCTGCGAGTCGGCATCATCACCGGTGCGGGCGGGACATTTTGTTCGGGCATGGATCTGAAAGGCTTCTTGCGCGGCGAAACCCCCAGCGTCGAAGGGCGCGGGTTTGGCGGCGTGGTGCAGGCTCCGCCGGCCAAGCCGCTGATCGCCGCGGTCGAAGGCTATGCGCTGGCAGGCGGGCTGGAACTGATGATCGCGTGTGATCTGGTGGTGGCGCACGCCAATGCGAAGTTCGGCATCCCCGAAGTGAAGCGCGGCCTTGTCGCGGCCGCTGGCGGGGTGATGATGCTGCCCGACCAGATTCCTGAACGAATCGCGCTCGAACTCGCGCTGACCGGCGATTTCATCGGGGCGACGCGCGCCTACGAACTCGGCCTGATCAACCAGGTGACCGACGGCCCGGCGCTTGACGGTGCCAAGGCGCTCGCCGCGAAAATTGCTGCCAACGGCCCGCTCGCGGTCAAGGTGTCCAAGCAGGTGATGAAGCAATCGCGCGGCTGGGCCATGGAAGATCGCTACGCCAGGCAGGGCCAGCTGATTGGCCCGGTATTCGTCAGCCATGATGCCCGCGAAGGTGCGGCGGCGTTCGCTGAAAAGCGCAAGCCCAACTGGACGGGCAAGTAAGAACAGGCCCGCATTCGCCCCCGGCAGGCGGGGGAAACCCGGTGCCAGGTCGATCTTGACCCCGGTCAGACCCCCGCCTGGTGCCGGCTTGGTTGATGTTTCACGTGAAACATGGTCGCTGGCCGGGCCGCCGCCGGGGTTAGAGCGCGCCAGACGTTTTGAGATTACAGGAGAGAAAAATGCCCGTCATCAATGTGCCGCAGCCAGCCTTCATGGAAGAAGAGGAAATCGCCATTTTCGCCGACGCGGTTGGCAAGTTCTACGCCCAGCACGCGCCCGAAAAACGGGTGCACAAGTGGCGCGAAGACGGTCAGGTTGAACGCGAATTCTGGCGCGAAGCGGGCGCTGCGGGTCTGCTTGGCGTGTCGGTGCCGACCGAATATGGCGGCCACGGCGGCGATTTCCGGCATGACATGGTGGTGATCGACCAGCAGGGCAAACACGGGGTCGAAGGCTTCGGCGCGTCGCTCCACAACACCATTATCCTGCCCTATCTAGTGCGCCACGGCACCGAGGAACAGAAACAGAAATACCTCCCCCGGCTCGTCACCGGCGACCTCGTCAGCGCGATTGCGATGAGCGAGCCTGATGCCGGCTCCGACCTTCAGGCGATCAAAACCACCGCGTTGAAAGACGGCAATGGCTACCGCCTCAACGGGTCAAAAACATGGATTTCCAACGGGCAACTGGCCGATTTCATCATCGTCGTGGCGAAAACCGATCCGACCGAAGGCGCCAAGGGGATTTCGCTGCTGCTGCTCGAAACCGACGGCGCCGAAGGGTTCCAGCGCGGCAAGAAGCTCGACAAGATCGGGCTGGATGCGCAGGATACCAGCGAGCTGTTCTTCGACAACGTGTTCATTCCGGCTGACAATCTGCTCGGCGGGGTCGAAGGGCGCGGGTTTTATCAGCTGATGGGCGAACTGCCGCAGGAACGCCTGGTGATCGCGATGAACGCCATTTCGGGCATTGAAAAGGCGCTCGATGTGACGGTCGAATACGTCAAGAACCGCAAGGCCTTCGGCAAGACCATCTGGGATTTCCAGAACACCCAGTTCGTGCTGGCTGACTTGAAGGCGCGCGGCACGGCGGCGCGGGTGTTTGTGAACGACTGCATCGCCAAACTGCTCGACGGCAAGCTTGATGTCGCCACCGCCAGCATGGCCAAATACTGGGTCACCGAATTGCAGAGCGAAGTGGTCGACAAGTGCCTGCAATTCCACGGCGGCGCGGGCTACATCAATGATTACGCCATCGCCCGGATGTATCGCGACACCCGCATCGCGCGGATTTACGGCGGGTCAAACGAGATCATGAAGATGCTGATCGCGCGTTCCATGTGAACGTGCCCGCCTCCGCGGGCACATCCGCGGCGAGCTGCAGGCCTTGCAGTCGCTGGCGCGACCGTTCCGGCGCGAGGATCGAGGTATGATACCAAAGTTCGATGAGCTTGACCCATCGGACCTTGGTTAAGCCTGTGCGGCGTCTGAGCATTTTCAGCGCATGATGCGTCACCATCTTGGCGCGCTGGTATGAGAAGGCGGCTCTGCGGGGGGCCGCCTTTTTCGTGCCTCCTGCAAAAACCTAGCCCTGTGGCGCTGGCTCGGTCGCAAAGCGACCGGCGAGCCGCCCGCGCGCGAGCCGCAGGCTTGAAACGCGCCGAGGACGCTCGCCCGGAGGGGTGAGCGCAAACCAAAAAAGAAAGGGCGGCTCGCCGTCGCAAGCCGCCCCCTCTCCCGCTCCTTTTCGGAGCTAACTTGCGATGCGCCTCAGAATTTGGCGCGCAGCGTAACGCCGTACTGGCGCGGCGGCAGGACGAAAGCTGACCGCGAATTGGCTGCGCCGCTGCCGCGCAGCGTGGTGTTGAAGGTCACCCCGCGCACCACTTCGTTGGTCAGGTTCGTCACCCAGCCTTCGATCGCATAGGCACCATTGCCAAATTTCAGACCAGCCCGCAGATTCACGAAAGCCTTGCCATCCTGAATGTCCGCTATGATCGGCGGTGCGGCATCAATCGCTTGCTGCAGTCCGCCATTGGCTGCGATTTCCGCTGCGCCCGGCAGAATGATCGCCTGGGTTGAGGTGCGCTGATCGCCTTCCATGCGGACCTGACCGGACAGGAAGAATTCGGTCGAATCGTTGATCGGCTTTTCCCACAACGCGCCCAGCAGCGCGACGATGCTCGGTGCGTTGGTCAGATCATTGCCGCACAGCGACAACACCTGCACCGATGTCTGCGTCCCGGCGCAATCATCGGGATAGCTGGCGTCAAGGAAGGTCGCGCCGAAATTCAAGGTCAGCTCGTCACTGGGACGCAGCAAACCTTCGATCTCGATCCCCTGGGTTTCGGCCACCGGCACGTTGAAGGTCGCAAACGCCGTCCCGGTGAATTCAAGCACCTGGAAGTTGGTGAACTCTTCATAAAATGCCGCAACGTTAACCGTCAGCGCGCCGTTGGCGGTCTGCGCCTTGACCCCGACTTCATAGGCATCAACCTCTTCCGACTTGAAGCTGGGATCAGCGCCGCCCACTGCGGCGGTGGTATCAAGGTTGATCCCGCCTGCCTTGTAGCCGTGGGTGAAGCTGGCATAGGTTTTGACCGATGGGCTGAATTCGTAACCGAGCTTGACCGTGTAGATCAGCTCCTCGTCGTTGAAATTCGACTGGAACGTGCGCACCAGCGGCAAAACGGCGGACTGCGGCAAGTCCGCCGGAGCGGTAAAGCCGAAACAGCCCAGCCCAATGAAGGTTGGCACCAGCCCAGCCGGAACAAGGTTTGCTCCAATCGCGCCAAGCGTCGCAGGGCAGATCGCGTTGTTGGACGCCGTCTGGCTAAACCCGCCTGACTTGTCTTCCCACGAATAGCGCGCCCCCACCGTCAGCTCGAGCCCGTCGGTAATCTCCAGCGAGTTGTGCGTGAAGATTGCGTAGCTCTTGGCATCCTGCTGGAACCGGTTGGTATTGGTGGTGCCGGCCGGATCAACCCCGGTGAACACCGTCAGCGGGTTGGGCCCCAGTGCGCCGCCGGTCGGCACGAACAGCAGCGCCCCGACATTTTCGCCGTAATCCTGCCCCAACGCAAAACTGACCGACTGATCGAGCGTTTCGTCAGAATAGAACCCGCCGACCATGTAATTGAGCTTGCCGCCCATCCCTTCGCCCTGCAGCCGCAGTTCAGCGGTGTAGGTGTCGATCTGAAGGTTCAGCGCATCAACGTTGAAAATGTCGAGCCCAGTGAAATCGGAATCGTATTTTTCAAAGCTTTCGTACTTGCGATACGAACCGATGAATATCAGGTCGGCGCTGTCGGACAGCGGGAATTCGAGCTCACCCGTGATGCCGTAGTTGTCGATATCGGCGCGCGGGGCGAAATTGGCCGAAACCACCCGGTTGTCGAGCGCAGCTTCAAACGCGCCCTGATCGCCGGGTGCGGTGGATACCGAAGGCTGGCCGTTGCCGCCATTCGCCCCCAGCCCGACCGCGGCATAGGCCCCGCCGGTCACCAACGGCGATTGATAGAGTTCGATCGCACCGCAGCAGCTTGACTGGCTGTTCGAATAGTCGGCGATGATCCGTCCGCGCAAGCCGCTGTCGGTATCCCAACCCAGCTGCGCGCGCACCAGATACTGATCGACATCATTGGTTTCGCCAACCTTGGCGCCCGTGCGGTCGACCACATCGAGGAACCCGTCGCGCTGACGGTAAGCCCCGGTCACGCGCACCGCCACCGTATCCTTGACGATCGGCAGGTTGACCGCGCCCTGCACGCTGATTTCATTAAAATTGCCATAGCCAGCATTCACAAAGCCACCGAATTCGGTCACATCGGGCCGGACGTTGGTGACGTTGAGCGCGCCGGCCGAGGTGTTGCGACCAAACAGCGTGCCCTGCGGCCCGCGCAGCACTTCGACCCGTTCGACATCGACGAATTCGCCGAGCGCCACGCCGGGGCGCGATTGGTAGGCGCCGTCGATGAAGATGCCGACCGCGCTTTCAAATCCGATATTGTTCGAGGTGGTCCCAACCCCGCGCACCCGCAGCACGACCGAGCCGGAAGCAAGCTGTGCCTGCGAACTGCTGAAGCTCGGCGCGAGCGAGGTGACTTGCTGGATGTTGACCACGCCCTGATTGTCGAGCTGCTGCGGCGAAATCGCGGTCACTGCCAGCGGAATGTCCTGCACATCCTGCGCCCGGCGGGTGGCGGTCACGATGATGACGTTATCGTTCCGCGCTTCGGGTGAGGCATTCGCCGCATCCTGAGCAAATGCGGGGGTGGTAAGTGCACTGCAGGCCATCAGGCCGCCAGCAAAGGCTGCAATTTTGCGCGTCATGGTTTCCCTCTCTCCACAATCCAGCCGGTCTTTGCGCCGGTCATGGCTTTGTTGTGGCAAACCTATCAGGGTCGCGCCGCCTAACAAGAGTCACAGGCAAAGTTCTGTCGGACAGGTGCGTAAATGCAACAGAGTTTATTGCGACGCAGCATGAATGCGACACAAGGTCCATATGCGCAATATTCTTTCGCTATGCGCTGAAATATCAGAAGCCGTAGCGTAAACCCAGCCACACCGTGCGCGGGATACCGAAATCGATCGATCCGCCCTGATTGCGGGTGATGATCGCCGCGTCGGTGAGATTTTCTGCGCGCAGGACAAACGCCAGCTTGCCGACCAGCGGCGCGGCTATAAATGCGTCGATCGTGGTGGCGGGGGCGAGCGAATCAGTCTCGCGGTCGTCCTCAAACTGCGCCGACACATGACGCAGCGTGGTGGCCACCTGCCAGCCCGGCGCCGGCCGCCAAGCGAGCGTCAGCGTGGCGGCGAATTCGGGGCTTTGGGCCGGGCGGTTGCCGTCGAGTTCGAGCGAGGTGCCTTCCCCGCGCACCTCGGCGTCAGTCCACGTCAGCGATCCATCAAAGCTGATCGTCCCCCACTTGGCCGCTACGCTCGCCTCCACCCCGCGCGCGTCGATCGCAGGCAGATTTTCGCGGTGGCGCAGGTTGGGAGCAATGGTGACGTTGGCGATGGCGTTTTTGACAGTGTTGTCAAACACCGTGACCGACAGCACCAGCGCATTGACCGGCTGCCAGTCCAGTCCGATTTCATACCCTCGGAGCCGTTCGTTCTCCAATGCGGCATTGGCCTGCGTTATGACCGGGAACACCACGAAGGGCCGATAGAGTTCATTCAAGGTCGGCAGGCGCAGCCCGGTATAGGCCGCCGCGCGGACATCCAGCCGCCGGGTGGCATAAACCAGCGCGCCTGCGCGCCAGTTCAGCGCCCAATCGCTGCGATCGGGTGCAATGACCTCGCTGACCGTTACCCCGCTGGGATTGACCGCGCGGTAGAACCCGCCGGTAATACTGGTGCGATCCGCTCGCAGGCCACCGTTCAGCAGCAGTGGGCCAATCTGGAAATCATCTTCGGCAAAAATGCCCAGATTGCTGGTTGCCCCGCCCGCGCGGCGGCGTTCGCTGATGAGGCCAGTAAAGGCGCTGATCGCATCTTCCTGCAATTCACCATCGGCGCGGCGGTAATCGGCGCCGATGCGGAGGTCGTGCCCTTCGGCCAGCAGCGGGCGCAGTTCGAACTTGCCGCCCACCCCGGTTGACGGCGTGCTACGCTGGTCAAGCACCGGGGTGAAGCGGGTCGAGGAAATCACGATATTCGAAAAATCGCGCGCCTGCACATAGGCCAGCGCATCGAACTGCCACGCCCCACGCCCGACGAAGCGGATCGACGCGTCCTGTCCTTGGCTGGTCGAATCTGCCCCGGCAAAGCGCAGCGTGCGGGCATCGCGGAAGGCGGCGACGCGCGCCTGCACCTCGACCGTATCGGTCAGCGGCGCAGCGGTGCGCAGCGCGACGTTCCAGCTATCAAACGCAGCGCGCGCGGTGACAGGGACGCGTTGATCGGCAGGCGTGGTGAAGAACCCCTGCCCCCGATCCCAGCGCCCGCTGGCAACCACAAACCCGCGCCCCAACCGCTGCGTAACCACGCTGGAAAATTCGCTTTCAGCCCGGTCGTTGACCGCCCCGCTTGCCAGCAACGGCCCGGTGGCATCCAGTTCGGCGCTTTCAAGCTCGATCGTGCCTGCCAGTGCGCCCGCGCCAAACGGCCCCGAACCGCCGCCGCGCGTAACCCGGATCGCACCCAATGTTTCCGGCGCAATCGCCGACAGCGGGATATAGCCGAAAAACGGATCGGCCAGCGGCACCCCATCGAGCAGCACCAGCGCACGGCTGGTGGCATTGCCGCCCAAGGCCCGCAGCGTCACCCCTTGCGCGGATGGATTGGATGAGCGGCTGTCTGATCGGCGGAACTGCTGGAACCCCGCTACACCGCGCAGCACATCATCAATCCGGCCCGACGGGCTGGCGATAATCGTTTCGCGTTCAAGGGTGGTGGCAGCGTAAATCCCGCTCGACAGCGCCGCATCCAGCCCGCGCCCGGTGACGATGATTTCGGTCTCGGATTGTTCACCCTCGGCTTGCGCATCCTGGGCCGCCAACGGCGCGGCGATCAGCGCGGCGGGGACAACAGCAAACAACGAAGCGGAAAGGCGCAGTATCTCTTTCATTCCGCAGCGCCTAGCGGGTCAGCCTTCCTGCGTCACCCCAAAGTCAGTTGCAGATTGCCATTCAAGACTCGCTTTTGCGGCACTCCTGTGATTACATCGTGGCGATCACGCGAGAGAGAGACCCACCATGCTTGCAACACCGCCAGATTTCGACGTTTTGATCGTCGGTGCCGGGATTTCCGGGATCGGCATGGCCGCGCATATGCACATGAAGGCGCCGCATCATTCCTATGCGATTGTCGAACGGCGCGACAATCTGGGGGGCACGTGGGATCTGTTCCGCTATCCCGGCATCCGTTCGGACAGCGATATGCACACGCTGGGGTTCGATTTTGAACCGTGGCGGCATGAAAAATCGATCGCCGATGCGCCCGCGATCCTCGATTACCTCGACCGGATTGTCGATGAACGCGGCATCCGCCCGCACATCCGGTTTGGCCACAAGGTGATCAGCGCCGATTTCCGCCACGACGACGCGCGCTGGCACGTCGAGGCAGAGCTGGCTGACGGGTCGCGCACGCACATGACTGCGAATTTCATCTACCTGGGTTCGGGCTACTACGACTACGACGAACCCTATGATCCTGGGTTTGATTTCGGCGCGTTTCAGGGACAGGTGCTGCACCCGCAATTCTGGCCCGAAAACCTCGACTACGCGGGCAAAAACGTGGTGGTGATCGGATCGGGCGCAACCGCGGTGACGATTGTGCCTGCGATGGCAAAGGAAGCGGGCCACGTCACCATGCTCCAGCGCACGCCGACTTGGATGTTCACCCGCCCGGCCAAAGACTGGATCGCCAACGCGCTGCGCAAGGTGCTGCCCGAAAAGCTCGCCTACCGGCTGACCCGGTTCAAGAACATCAAGATGCAGGATTTCAGCTTCAAACTGGCGCGCGACAATCCGCAAAAGGTGAAGGACGCGCTCTACCAGAAAATCGAAGAAGCACTCGGCCCCGATTACGACAAAGCCAACTTTACCCCGCCTTATAACCCATGGGAACAGCGGCTGTGCCTGGTGCCCGACCAGGATCTGTTCACCGCGATGAAGGCGGGTAAGGCCGACATCGTCACCGGCCAGATCGCCAAGTTTGAACAGGGCGGTGTGCGGCTGGCCGATGGGCAATTCCTGCCGGCCGATATTGTGGTGACGGCGACTGGGCTGAAACTGGCAGTGGCGGGCAAGATCGCGATTTCGGTCGATGGCGAACCGGTCGCGTTCAACCAGCGGTTCTATTACAAGGGCTGTATGTTCTCCAACCTGCCCAACCTGGCGGTAGTGTTCGGCTATCTGAATGCCAGTTGGACTTTGCGCGCCGACATCAATTCCGATTACGTCTGCCGGGTGCTGGAACATATGCGCAAGACCGGTACCACCATCGCCACCCCGGTGCTGACCCCGATGGCCGAGGCAGCGATTGTCGAGGATGACGTGTTCGATTTCTCCAGCGGCTATATCCAGCGCGGCAAGCACATCATGCCGCGCAATTCGGTCAGCTATCCGTGGCGGCTCAATCAGGAATATGTGGTCGATCGCAAGCGGATGAAAAACGATCCGCTGACCGATGGCATCCTGACCTTCACCACGCCGGGCGCCAATGCGCGCGGGGCCGAAGAGCAATTGGAGGCGGCCGAATGATCTGCGCAAGCCCCTACGGGCTGCGACTCCCTCGCTCCTGCGACCTGACGGTCGGGTGTGCCGCCTGCGACGGCCCTGCTCTGGGTGCCCTTGCGGTCGCTTCACGCCCGACAGATATATGCAGCAAGGGCGCCATGGACGCTTGAGGCAAATTGCGGAAAGCCCTAACCACACCGCATGACCTCACCTGAAAAAATCTGGACTGCCGGGCTTGTCGTGATCGGTGATGAAATCCTGTCCGGCCGCACGCACGACAAGAATATCGCGCAGGTCGCCAGCTGGCTGCAGGTGCAGGGCATCCGCCTGACCGAAGTGCGGGTGGTGCCC
>Ga0100378_1007119_pt1 | contig 10028 bp, 9 predicted proteins | sample CryGeymeta201502_FD_81535 | JGI IMG/M metagenome (GOLD analysis project Ga0100378, IMG submission 81535) | Groundwater microbial communities from Crystal Geyser aquifers in Utah, USA - Crystal Geyser metaG 2015-02 | ecosystem: Environmental > Aquatic > Deep subsurface > Groundwater | place: USA...
AGGCAGTGGCCTAGGCCTAAAGTGATGGGCTGGTATTTATGAGGGTCAATTAGCGTTATACACATTAATTCTGTTGTATTTTAACTAGGAGCTTAAAAATGACCACCAAAAAGAGAGACTATAAAAAAGAATACAAAGATTACCACGGTACAGCCGAGCAAATTGCTAGGCGGTCCTCTAGAAACAAGGCCCGTAGAAAGCTAAAAGCCCCAAAAGGCTTAGAAGTTGAGCATAAAGATGGAAACGCAAGAAATAATTCTCGTTCTAATCTTTCACTAGTATCAAAGACATTCCAAAGGATTCAAGGAGGTAAAAAATCTAATGGCCGGTAAAAGTAAAGGTTCTGCTAAGTACACTAAGCGTTATGGGGCAAACGGTAAAAGGCCCGGATCTAGGCCTAGCCCAGCGCCTCGCACTACATCACCGACTAAATCTGTAACTAATACTAAAGGTGTTAAAGCAGCCGCATTAGTAACTAAGGGAAAAGCTCCTGTTAAGCTTCCTACCACTACAGGAAGTCGGGCGGTAGCCCCTACAAAACGCCCTAATGCCCTTGTAAAATACAAGCCAACGGCTGTTACTACAACCAAAAGTGGCCCAGTAAGTAGTGGTGCTAAGTCAACAGCAGTTAAGGCGCATGAGCGAGCCTCTGCCGGAAAGCCGGGTATGCGTGCTATTCCTTCTGGTTTGGGCCTTCCGTCCCCTGATAAGCCTACACCACTAAAGTCTAAGGCAAAGAGCTTCTTTTCCCCTAAACTACTTCTACCAAAGGCCCTTGGCGCTATTGGTGCTATTCTTACACCTACCGCAGCAGGTCGTGGTTCAGATATTTATAACAAAAATAACCCACTAAAAAGTTTGCCAGCAAAACCAAAGGAAACTAAAAAGACAGCCTCTACAACTTCACCTGCTCCAACTTCAAGGCCGGCAGTTAAAAAGGCAACAGCAGCGTCTAAGCCCACGTATACTACTCGTGGTGGTGAAAAAGATCTTGACTCTCTTACCATGAATACTCTTGTTAAGGCTGGCTATAGACCGAATCAATTGAACAAGATGTCCAACACTGAAATTCGTAAGTTGTATAATGAGCTGAAGTCAAAGAAATGACAAGAGTAGCCACTATTACTGACATCGAGAGCCCTCCAGCGACACTCCAAGAGCAGGACAAAAGGTTCCTTGAGTTGTTAATGGAAGAGGCTGCCGGGGACCCAAAGCTAGCGAAGAAACTAGCTGGCTACCCACAAAATATGCCTGTTCTTGATATTGTTAATCGTTTAAAGCACCAAATGGTTGAAGTAGCCACAAGCTACATGGCCCTTAAAGTACCTACTGCGATCAAAACACTAAGTAACATTATAGATGGTAAGGATGAGGGCCTTGGAGTTAGTAACAGGATTAAAGCCTCAACAGAGATTTTAGATCGTGTTGGTATCGTCAAGACTGTTAAATCCCAAGTAAGCCATGAGTATAAAGGTGGGGTAGCCTTACTCCCAGCAAAAGAGTAGTAACTAATGGCAAGAAAAGACGATAAGCCTATTGCTAAAACAACTAAAGGAAAAGGCCGACATTATTTAAAGCCCTCAGAAGGCGCTGGAATGACGGCTGCTGGCCGAAAGGCTTATAATGCTAAAAACGGGTCTAACCTAAAAGCCCCTGTAACTGGAAAAGTGACACCTGGATCAAAAGATGCAAAACGAAGAAAATCTTTCTGTGCTAGAAGCCAATCATGGACAGGTGAGCGAGGAAAAGCTGCAAGACGTAGATGGGGCTGTTAAAGAAGAGCCACGTAGATTCTTCGAGCAGCTACCGTCCCACTATGAACTATGCAAAATTTACGCAGATTCTCCACAACTTATTTTGCAAGAGTGCCTAAATACACAAACTTTTCCACGGCCTAGTTGGTCAGAAAAAGAAATTGAGGCCTACCTTGAAAACCCTTGGCTCCCTATTCCCTGGCTTCCTGGTACAGTCCGTAAAATTCCTTTTGGCTACGTTAGGGATGAAGAACAGGCTAAAGGCTTAGGCCTAGACCCAGACAGTATCTTGTTTCCAGTACCTGATGAGCTTTTTGCGCTTCAAGAAGCTAAAAAACTGGTAAAAGAGTACTCTTATCAAAGTGTCACAGACTGGTTAATAAAGAAGACAGGACGGCATCTTACCCAACAGACCCTTCGGAATCGGATTAAAAGTGAAAAAGAACGACAAGCAAGAGCCACCTTCTACCGACGACTCGCAGTCCGAATCTCTAAAGCTCTTATTGCGGCCCAAAAGATTGAAGAACAATACGCGGGGGCCAAAGTCCCGTGGGCAAGACAGTGGGACATCTTCGGAGAGAACAGATTCCAGTTTGGGAGCCCAGAGTGGGCAACCAGCATGTACGAGCTCTTCAAAGCAGCCGACCCAAGGCCCTTCATCAAAACAGTCAAAGAGCGAACATCCAAAAAGTACGGCGTCGAACCAGATACTAACCCCACAAAAATTCCCCTACTTGACTATGAGTTCGGGGGTGGACGAATACGCGGCGACTTTTCACCAGAATATGTCGAGTTCACAGAGCCAAAACCCAAAAAGCGAAAAGCCCGTGTTCGAGCCGAACGAGGGGCCACAGACTGACTTTCTATCTGCTTCCGAACAAGAGTGTCTCTATGGCGGCGCGGCAGGCGGAGGTAAGACAATGGCTATGATTGCCGACCCAATACGTTACTTTCACCACCCTGAATTTAGTGGACTCCTTCTACGCCGCACTACAGATGAGCTTCGTGAAATTCGCCAAAAAAGCCGAGATCTATACTCAAAGGTCTTTGGAAAAGAATTTGTATGGCAAGCAAGGTTAGATAGCTATGTCCATGTTAACGGTGGACGGTTCTGGATCACCTACCTAGACAAAGACGATGACGTTCTTCGTTACCAAGGCCAGGCATTCAACTGGATTGGGTTTGATGAGTTAACTCAATGGCCTACCCCCTACGCTTGGGACTACCTACGATCACGTTTGCGTTCTACTAGTGACCTACCTCTGTTCCAGAGAGCATCGACCAACCCCGGTGGTCCTGGAGCCTGGTGGGTCAAAAGAATGTTTATCGACCCGGCCCCATACAATGAGTCGTTTTGGGCGACTGACATTGAAACAGGGGAAACCCTTGTAGAGCCTGATTCTAATCCTGACGGTTCTGCTAATGAGTTTGCTGGTGAGCCCCTATTCAAACGTCGCTTTATTCCAGCAAAACTAGCCGATAACCCATTCCTTACCAAAGACCGTAGCTATGCCCGTAACCTTATGTCTCTACCAGAGGTCAAAAGAAAGCAGCTACTAGACGGTTCTTGGGAAGCTGCTGAAGGGCTGGCTTTTCAAGAGTGGAACAGAAATCTACACGTTATTGACCCGTTCCCTATTCCTTCTAGTTGGCGTAGGTTCAGGGCCTGTGACTACGGCTATAGCTCTTATTCTGGTGTTGTATGGTTTGCAGTGCGGCCAGATGGACAGTTGATCGTTTACCGAGACCTAGAGGTTCACAGACAATACCCAGACGAACTAGCAGACCTTGTCTACACCATTGAACGCAGCACAGGTGAAAAGGTTGACTATGGGGTTGTAGACGGCTCGATTTTTGACGAGCGTGGTAACAGGGGCCCAAGCCGTGGCGAGCAGCTGAATAAGCACCGCCATTTTAATCGTAGAGCTGATCGTGGCGCTGGGTCTCGTGTTAGTGGTAAAGATATGATACACAAATTACTTGACATCAACCCAGACACAGAGGAGCCTAGCCTTGTATTTTTTTCGACAGCAACAAACTGTGTCTCTCAGATTCCGATGTTGCCACTAGATAAGAATAACCCTGACGATGTAGATACTAGGTCAAGGGACCATATTTATGACGCAGTAAGGTACGGTGTTATGTCACGCCCTAGGCCTTATACGCTACACGAAGACTTTAAACGTCAAGCAGGTTACAGCCAATCATGGGCTCCTTGTGACCCTACATTTGGATATTGAGTATGCCAAAAATTTTAGAAAGACTAGTGCTTCAGCTAAAAGCAAAAGGTAAAAGTGAGAAAGTAGCTTACGCTATAGCTGTTTCTGCCCTTCAAAAGTCAGGTAACCTTAAAAAAGGGTCTTTAAAAGCTACCACTAAGGGAACAAAAAGGGGTAGTATGACGGCAGGAGAAAGGGCAAAAAACCGCCAGGCAAAGTACGACAAAGCTAAGCCCTCAGATTACGTTTACAACAAAAAGACAAACAGAGCTACTAAAAAAGGTACAAAATAACTATGGAAGACGAAACAAATCTAAGTCTTTTTGACGACAATCTAGACTTTGAAACATTCGAGTCAGATGCAGTTTCGTCTGTAAGAGACATTACCAGCGAGTCTTCTGATGATGCACTGGAAAAGAAAAGTGTTCTAGCTAGCTTTGTTGAAGACAAATTTAACAAAGCTGAGGTAAAGCGCCGTGTTGATGAACAGCGTTGGTTAGAGGCCGACTATAATTACCGAGGACTTTATAGCCCAACTGTAAGGTTCCGGGACGACGAGAAGAGCCGTGTCTTTATCAAGGTTACAAAGACAAAAGTTCTAGCGGCTTTTGGGCAGATCGCTGATGTCCTTTTTGGGTCCAACAAGTTTCCCCTTTCTGTCGAGCCTACAATTCTTCCAGATGGTATTACCGAAACAGCCCACATTAACCTAGACCCAGCTATTAACTCCCTACCAGAGGTCAACAAAGCCCTAGAAAGAAAAAACCATCAAGGTTTTCGTTATAAAGGAACAAAAGAAGAGGTCTCGTCTGAGCTAGTTAACAACCCAAACTTTGGTTGGCTAAAAGAGTTTATTGAGCCTATCGAGGACCGTATTGTTGAAGGCCCCGGCACCACTGAAAAGACTATTACGTTCCATCCTGCTATGGTAGCAGCAAAAAAGATGGAAAAGAAAATTCATGACCAGCTAGATGAAACACACGCCAATAAGCATCTTCGTTCAGCGGCCTTTGAAATGGCCTTGTACGGCCACGGTGTTTTAAAGGGGCCTTTCCTAGAGGATAAGGAGTACCCGCGTTGGGACGTTCAAGAACCTGAAACTGAAAGTGAGGAAGACCCTACATTAACAAAAGATGTCTCAACGTATAACCCACTCATCAAGACTGTCCCAAAGATCGAGTATGTCTCCGTCTGGAACTATTACCCAGACCCTGACGCGGACAACCAAGACCAGTGCGAGTTTGTTATTGAACGATGCAAGATGTCGGCCCATGAGCTACGCAAGCTCAAAAACAGGCCCTTTTTCCGTAAGAACGTAATTGAGCAGCTAATCAATGATGGCCCTAACTACACACAGTTGTGGTGGGAGACTACACTTGAAAGTGAAGAAAATTACCAAACTCCTGATCGTTGGGAGGTCCTTGTTTATTGGGGGTATGTCGATAAAGAGATTTTGAAAAGCTGGGACATTGCTCTGCCCAAAGAGTTAAAAGATGCAGAAGAACTGAACTGCAATATTTGGGTCTCAGGTGGAAAAATTCTTCGTGTTGTAGTCAACCCATTCAAACCGTCCCGTATTCCTTACTTCTCTTGCCCTTACGAGCACAACCCTTACAGCTTCTTTGGTATTGGCGTTGCCGAGAACATGAGTGATACTCAGGCTCTTATGAATGGGTTTATGCGCCTATCTGTCGATAACGCTGTTCTTAGTGGTAACCTTGTGTTTGAGGTTGACAAGACCAACCTTGAGCCAGGGGCTGACCTTAATATCTACCCAGGTAAAGTATTTGTGAGGGAGGGTGGTGCTCCTGGGCAGAGTATCTTTGCGACTAGCTTTCCTAACGTCTCTCGTGAAAACATGGAAATGTTTGACGTAGCACGTAGGCTATCAGATGAAAGCACTGGTCTTCCTAGCTACTCACATGGTCAGACAGGTAATCAGGAGCTTGGTCGGACAGCTAGCGGCTTATCTATGCTTATGGGGGCTGCTAACGGGGCGGTCAAGGCCGTTATCAAGAATGTTGACGACTTTATCCTCGCCCCACTAGGAAAGTCATTGTTTTCATTCAACATGCAGTTTGACCCGGACCCATCTATTAAAGGTGACTTAGAAGTTAAGGCCCGTGGTACTGAAAGCCTAATGGCTAATGAGGTTCGCAGTCAGCGTCTAATGCAATTTATGGGTATCACGGTTAGCAACCCAATGACTGCGCCGTTCGCCAAGATTGACTACATCATTCGTGAGATTGCAAAATCACTTGACCTTGATCCTGATAAGGTAACTAACAGCATGGTTGACGCTGCTGTGCAGGCCGAGATACTGAAGAAGTTCGGTCCGCCGCAGCAAGATCCAGCATTCCTTCAGCAGCAGGCTCAGGCTGACCAGCAGGGCAAGCAGCAGCTTATGCAGGCCAAGGCGACAGGGCAAGGGTCCCCCCGTCAGGACGGCTCTCTGCCGGTTCAGCAGGCGCCAGGAACACCAACCCCAACTAGGCAAGTTGCTGGAACACAGGCAAGCGACCCTACAGGGGCCGGTGGTGGTAATATCGGAACAGGTTCTATTCCAAGTCCAGGCTCTCCTGGCTTTAGCGGTAACAGGTAAATATGGCACAGGATGAAACTCTTCAAGCCTTTATTGGGCCCGATACTAGGTCTATAGATAGACCAAAGGAACATGTGTACAGGCCCCTAAAACCAAACGAGCGTAGGGACAATGGGGACGGCACCTACTCAACGGAAGTTACTAGGACTGAAGACTTAGGTGATAACAAATTTTCTGTTTTTCCGTCTTTATGGGCTGACGAGACTGGAAATCTAGTTGAGCTAGAAGTTGAGGACGCAGTTAATGCTGCACGAAATTACGAGGGAAGAACAGGGGCCCGTTTTCCCCGCTTTAACTCTATCGAAGAAGCTAACCAGTTTGCCGCGCAACGGTCTGCTAAAGGTGGGAGGTCACAAGGCCTTCTAGAAGGTTTTGCCGAAGGAGGGCAAGTAAGTATGAATCCTGTTGACCAAGAGATGAGTATGGGGGCGATGCCTCAGCCAAGCCCTAATGAGGTCCACCCAGGTCAGGCCCCAGCACAAGCACTTAACGCACAAACACCAGTAGACCCTGTTAGTGGCAATCCTGTCCCTGTTGGTGCTAAACCTGCTAACGTAAGGGATAATATCCCAGCTAAGCTTAGCGAAGGTGAGTTTGTTATTCCTGCTGATGTAGCTGGTTTTTATGGCATTGACAAGCTCCAGAAAATGATTGCTAAGGCTAGGCGAGCTTTAGCGAGTAACAACACCCAGCAGCAGTCTGGTCCTGAGGATGAGCAGCTTCCTTTTCCGGCTGAAGAACTTATGATGGCGGAAGGTGGACAGGTAAACTTGGACCAGCCAGTAGACTACCGGGCTTTTGCTGTGCAGCCAAACCCTAATGATAATATAGGCCACGCACCGCTTACTCCTGGTGTTGAGTCAAACCAAGTAGAAGTAAAGGTGTTCAGGGACCATACTGGCTTCATTCGTTACGTCCCTTTTGTAAATGGCAACCCGATTGGTGAAGTTCCAGCAGGTAGCACCGAAGTAGGTTCTAGTACTGGTGGGGCTAAAACTGCTAACCCATCCCAAACAGACGGTGGCCCACAAAGGGATAACTACGAGCCTAAACAAGAAGAGAGCTTCTACGACGCTAAAAAACGTAATGATGAAGAGCTCCAAAAAGACTATCGTGGCCAACTCAACCTTGTTGATACCCTCTACAGTCCACAAGGGCAGATTGCGTCTGCGGCGGCTGGACTACTTGCAGGCCCTCTAGCCCCAATGGTGACTATGGCTAAAATGGCCCAAAGGCCTTCTCTTAAAGCCATTGAAAATGAAATGGTTGCTCGGGGCCTTGGTATTCCAGATGCTAAACCTGGGGACTGGACTAAAGACAGTGCGAGAGGGTTCGACAAGTCTTACTACGGCGTTGGGGAGGACGCGCTAAACGCTCCTGGTAACAGGTTTAGTGGGCAGTCCACTGTGGTTTCTGGTGGAAATGCATCAACTAAGCGGGGTGACTGGGACATTAATACCGCCAGAACGCCAACCGAACAAGAACTAAACTCGAAAAAGTCAAATTCTGCTAGCGGGGACTTTGCTGGACGAGACTTTGACAGTAACTTTGGAAGTGATAAAGACTACGGAAGTGTTTCAGGCACTGACACTAGCGACGGCATTTATTAACAAAAGGAAGAAGTTAACTATGACTAACGAAATCGTTACACATGTAGAAGCCCCAAAAGTAATGGGTTCTACGATGGCTACGACACCTCGTCACCAGGCGCGGCTTGATAAGCTTGCTCGTGAAGAAAAAGAACTCGAAGAACTCATTAAAGCCCAAAACTCTCGAAGCAATGGAGTTAGTGAAAATGCACCCGAGGCTGACCAGACTCAAGAAAGCAATGACGAAGATGGATACCAGTCTTCAGAGCTTGAAGTTGGTAACACCGAAGGTAACGAATCACAACAGGCTGATAACACAGAGGAACAGACTGAACAAGTCAGCGAATCCACTGAGGGCAAGACTAAAGAGGTTGATTGGGAAAAGCGTTACAAGGACTTACAGCGAGCCTTTACAAAGTCACAGCAAGACCTGAAGAAGGTAAAGGAGACTGTAGAGAAAGCTAGTGATAAGACTGCTAAGCGCGTCTCGGAAGAAGACGTAAAGGCTTGGATCAACAAGTACCCTAATATTGCGTCTATTGTTGAGCAGATAGCAGAGCAGAAAGCACGTAGTGTTAACCCGGAACTTTCCAAACTGGTAGAGATGCGTGAGAACCTTCTACTGGAAAAAATGGAGGCAAAGGTAGCATCGGTGCATCCTGACTTTGAAGAAGTGAGGGCAAGCGAAAAGTTTACAAAGTGGTTAGAGAAGAAGCCTCAGTGGGTCAAGGACACTCTCTACGATAACCTGGAAGACGCCGACAGCGTGATTGAAGTTATTTCAATGTTTAAAGCTTCTAACCCAACTACAAAAGAGCCGTCTAATAGGGACGCTGCTCGTAGGGTATCCAAGTCTACTGCTTCTTCTTCCACGTCCCCAACTGTAAGGTCTAATGACTACCTATTTAGTGAGTCACAGATTGAGCGTATGAGCATCAAAGAGTATGAGAAGCGTGAAGATGAGATTATGAAAGCCCGCGCTACTGGCCGTATTCGTATGGACATTTCTGGCGGTGCTCGATAACTTTTTTCAAGAAAAGTAAATATTTTTCTTGACAAATAAAAATACTGTGTATAACGTAGTATAGGGTAGAATTATATTCTAACTCAATCAAACACTAAGTATCAATTACTAGTCTGTTATAATACCTATGGTTTACGAGCCAGCTTAGCTGCACCTCACTTTAATCATAGCTTACGACGTGCTAATAAGTTGCTTTACTAGCTGTGTTTGGCTGTTATTGAATAATTCTCGCTAAGTTTAAACGCCAAAATGGAGAAAAGATATGGCATTTCAAGCTGCTGCGGGCTATAACAACCTTCCTCTAGGTAACTTTAGCTCGACAATTTATTCCAAGAAGGCACAGCTTGCCTTCCGTAAGAAGTCCGTCGTTTAAGACGTGACTTCAAGTGAGTACTTCGGAGAGATTTCTGGTCAAGGCGACAGTGTAAAGATTCTACTGGAGCCGACCATCAGTGTTACTCCCTATACTCGTGGGGCTAACATTGTGTCTCAGGACATTATTGACAATGAGTTTACCCTTGTTGTGGATAAGGCTAATGCTTTTAAGTTTGAGACTGATGATCTTGAGAGCAAGCACTCCCATGTAAACTGGGAACAGATGGCCACCAGTCAGGCTGCTTACCGTCTAGCTGATAACTACGACCAGGAAGTTCTTGGTTATATGTGTGGTTACAAGCAGGCTGAAAATCACCAGCCTGCCTCGGTAGCCCGTGTGCTCGCGGACATTCCTGGCACCAAGGCTGTTGCATCCGCTGACGACGACGAGCTTCTGGCGTCTATGAAGATTTCTCGGCCTAGCTTTGGTAACCTTACTACGGCTGGTTCTGCTGGCGACAGTAT
>Ga0100378_1007122_pt1 | contig 10023 bp, 8 predicted proteins | sample CryGeymeta201502_FD_81535 | JGI IMG/M metagenome (GOLD analysis project Ga0100378, IMG submission 81535) | Groundwater microbial communities from Crystal Geyser aquifers in Utah, USA - Crystal Geyser metaG 2015-02 | ecosystem: Environmental > Aquatic > Deep subsurface > Groundwater | place: USA...
CCGGTACGTCATTCCGTACCCGTTCACCGCCGCCGCCGTGGTATTCGGCCAGCCGGTGTTCCTGCCGAAAAAGCTGGAGCGCCAGCAGATGCCCGAGCTGAAGCAGCTCGTCCGCGAGTGCCTGGTCGCGGCCGGCCGGCGGGCTGAGCACCTTCTGTTGGAGGCTTCGTAGTTGACCCCTTACCTGCTGTACAACGTGTTGCTGTGCCTGGCGTCGCCGCTGCTACTGCTCTACTATCTGTACAAAGCAGTAGTGCTTGGCAAGGCGCGCCGCGGGCTCGTACAGCAACTCGGCTTCTACAACCGCGAGGAGCTTGCCGGGCGCCTGGTCGGCGAGCCCCGGATCTGGGTCCACGCTGTTTCGGTGGGTGAGGTCATGGCGGCCGCCGGCCTGGTCGAGGCGCTCCGCCAGGAGTTGCCCGAGGCGAGCCTCATCGTGTCCACCACGACCGACACCGGACAGGAGACGGCCGCCAAGCAACTCAAGTCGGCTAACGCTCTGGTGTATTTCCCTCTGGACTTCGCCTTTGCCGTGCGCGGCGCAATGAAGGCGCTGCGGCCCGACGTCTTCGTCATGATCGAGACCGAGCTGTGGCCCAATGTGCTTCACGCGATGCGACGGGCCGATGTCGGCGCGCTGCTTGCCAATGGGCGCGTCTCGGACCGCAACCTGAAATCGTGGCGCTACCTGACTCCGTTTATGCGCTGGCTGTACGACCACGTGGATGCGTTCGCCATGCGCGCGGAGTTCGATGCCAACCGGCTGCTGGAGCAGGGCGTTGCGCCGGGGCGAGTCTACGTCACCGGCGAGATGAAGATGGATCAGCCGCTCCAGAAACTGGCACCGGAGGAGCGGGCGGAACTCCGTGCCGACCTGCGCCTACCTGACGACGGGCGGCTGCTGCTGGTTGGCAGCACCCACCCGGGCGAAGAGAAGCTGGTGTTAGATGCCTACTGGCGCATCCGCATGAAGCACCCCGAGACGCGGCTGATGCTGGCGCCCCGCCACTTGGACCGGCTCGAGGAAGTGGAAGCGGCGATTCAGTCCCACGGGTTCCGGCCGCTGCGACGCACCGAACTGCAACGGCTGGCACCGGAAGAGGAGTCGGTGGCCGACCGGCCCGCCAGCGTCGAGGAGCCGGTGCTGCTGTTGGACACCATGGGTGAGTTGGCGCGGCTGTACGGCGCGTGCGATATCGCCTGCATCGGCGGCAGCCTGGTGCCGCGTGGCGGGCACAACGTGTTGGAGCCGGCGATCCAGGGCTGTCCCGTGCTCTTCGGGCCCCACATGCAGAACTTCCGCAGCTTGGCTGAACTGCTCCAGAGCAAAGGGGTCGCTTGGGAGGTTGCCACCCCGGAGGACTTGGCCGAACGAGTGTGCCTGCTGTTGGGCGACCCAGCCGAACTGCTGGCTGTCGAAGAGAGGGCGGCTGCCACCATCGCCGAGAACCGCGGTGCGTCGCGCCGGAATGCGCGGCTGATCGCGAAGCTTGCGGGCGGGTGGCGGCCGTGACTTCTGCGGTGTCCTGCCTCGGCCGCCCCGGCGGACCGGAGAGAGCAGTCGCTGCGGTCCGTCGCGGTGACGTTGAGCCGCGCTCGCGGAGGTTCGAGGATACCGAGTTGGCGGCCTACCTGCTGAGGGTCGTTCGCGGGGAGGAGCGCGACGCGTTGGCGGCCGGCGTCCGGTTTGGGCTGTCGGCGCTCTCGCTCGGCTACACCGGCGCCACGGCTGCCCTGCAGGCTGCGTACCGCTGCGGTCTCCGGACCCGGGAACGCCTCCCGGTGCCGGTCATCAGCGTGGGCAACATCGCCCTTGGCGGCTCCGGCAAAACGCCGTTGACTCGGTGGATTGCGCAGCGGCTCACGGCTGCCGGCCTGCGCGTCGGTCTCTTGCTGCGCGGGCACGGCGGCACCCTCGTCCGCGAAGGGGGAATCGTCTCCGTCGGCTCAGGCGTGCTCCTAAGCGCCTCCGAGGCGGGCGACGAGGCGGTCATGCACGCGCGCGCGCTGCCCGCCGTTTCGGTGGCTGTTGGGCGCGACCGGGTGCGGATGGGGAGGCTGCTGATCGGACAGGCGGGCGCCGAGGTGTTGGTGCTCGATGACGGCTTTCAGTATTGGCGCCTTCAGCGCGACCTCGACGTGGCGTTGGTGCCGGCGGACGATCCATTCGGGAACGGCCGGGCGTTGCCGCGCGGTCTGCTTCGGGAGCCGCCCTCGCGGCTGCGTCGAGCGGACGCGCTCTTTGTGACCCACACAGAGCGCGTGTCGGCCGGAGAGGTTGGCTGCACGATCCAGCGGCTGGAGCGTATGGCCCCCGTTGGCACGCCGATCTTCACCTGCCAACTGCGCGCTACTTGTTTCGCGTCTCTGTCCACGGGCACCACTGTGCCGCTTGACGAACTGCGAGACCGGCGCGTCTACCTGTTTTCCGCCATCGCAGCCAACGAGCAGTTTGCCTGCACAGCGGCAAGCCTGGGGCTGACGGTCGTCGGCCACCGTCAGTTGCCGGACCACTTCGCCTACGACCGACAGGCGCTGCCGGGCGTGGACGACGACGCGCGGCGGCTGGACGCCGACGCCCTCGTTACGACCGAGAAGGACGCAGCCAAGCTGAAGCCTGACTGCGTGCGGACGCCGACCTACGTCCTGCGCATGGAACTGGACATTTGTGGGCAGAGCGCCTTCGAGGCCTGCCTGCTGTCCGCGGCAAGGAGCCTCGTGGTCTGAGCATCGAACCAACGACAACCGAACCTAACAGCGAGTGGAGCGACACTCACTTTGGAGCCGAAGCGGCCTTGGTGCGCTTTGCCCGAAGTGTCGTGCCGCGCCTTCCTTGGGCTACACTGTACGCGCTCGGCGACCTGGCCGGAGCGGCGCTCTACCATGCAGCCGGGGGGCGCCGACAAGTGGCGATGCACAATCTCGCGGTGGCCCTCGGTGACCGCTTCACCCCGTCTCAGCGGCAGGTACTGGCTCGGCGGTCGTGTCAGCATCTGCTCAAGACGTTACTCGAGTTCGTCCGCCTGCCGGAGTTGACCGCCGACGAGTTGAGAGCGCGGGTGCCGTTGGTCGGCGCCGAACATCTCTCTGCCGGGTTGGCTGCGGGGCGCGGGCTGATTCTGGTGACCCCACACCTGGGGAACTGGGAGTACATGGCCGCCCGCGTGGCGCTGGAGGGCTTCCCCTTGAGCGTCATCGGGCGCGACTCGGCCAATCCAGCCGTGGCGCGCGAGGTGACGACGCTGCGCAGAAGCGGCGGCGTCGAGGTGCTCTCCAAGGCCCGCTCGCTGCGCCAGGCACTGAACGCGCTGCAGGAGAACCGGATCCTCGGGATCCTGCCCGATCAGCACGCCGGCGTCAGCGGCATGCCTCTTGAGTTCTTCGGGCGACGCACGCCCATGCACCCGATCCCTGCCCTGCTGGCAAGGCGCACCGGCGCTTCCCTCCTCGCCGGTTGCGCCACCCGAAACGCGAAGAACGAGCTTTGCGCCGTCATCGGGCCGCCGCTGAGGGTGTCGCGCACCGCCGACCGCAAGACCGATGTGGCGGTAGGTATGCGGGAACTGGTCGACGCGATGGAACGCCAGATCCGGCGGCATCCGGACCAGTGGCTGTGGATGCACAAGCGCTTCCGCGACTCGGACGAATCCCTCGCGGCCCGCTGAGGGGGGCCCACTCGGACCCGCAATGCGCCTGAACCTCGAATGCGACAACGCCGCCTTCAGCCGCTCTCCGGTGGCACAGAGGCTGCGGGCCAGGATCTCCGAGCGCCCCAATGTTCTTCTTGTGCGGCTGACCTCCATCGGGGACTGCGTGCTGGCCTCCTCCGTCAGCCAGGCGCTCAAACGGGCGCTTCCCGAGGCGCGCCTGTCCTGGGTGGTTCAGGACAGGTGCCGGGCCGTCGTGGAGGGGAACCGCCACTTGGAGCGCGTGTTCGTTGCACCGCTCAGCCACTCGCCCTATTTGGGCTACCTGCGGACGCTCACCGCCTTGCGGCGGCACCGGTTCGACCTGGCCCTGGACCTGCACGGGATGCTCCGGGCCAGCCTGCTGGGGAAGCTGTCCGGGGCGACGGTGTGCGCGACGCTGTCCAGCTCCCGCAGGGCCTCGCGCCTGTTGGCGGATGTCGTGGTGGATCCGGGGATAGCGCGGCAGCCGGAGCTGCACCTCGTGGAGCGCTATCAGCGGCTGCTGTGGGCGCTGGGCATCGAGGGGGCTGAGCCGGAGCTGGTGTTGCCGGTCAGCGACGAGGAGCGCGCGTGGGCCGCGCGGACGCTCGCGGAAGCCGGGCTCGGGAGCGACCGCCCGGCAGTGGCTCTGGTCCTCGGGACGTCAGACCCCAAGCGCGTCTGGCCGCTCGCTCACTTCGCCCGAGTGCTGGAATGGGTGTCGGCAGATCTGCGCACGCCGCCCCTCCTCATTGGCGGCCCGCTCGAACGCGCGGCTGCCGAGGAGCTTGTCCGGTTGACGCCGGCCAACGCCGTCAACCTCGTCGGTCGCACAACACTGCCCCAACTGGGCGCCCTGCTGTCGCGCTGCGCGGCTGCCGTCACGGGCAACACAGGTCCCATGCACCTAGCCGTGGCGGCCAAGTGCCCGGTGGTGGCCGTGATGAACCGCGACCGCTACTGGCACCTGCGCCCGTACGGAGCGGCGCACACCATCCTGCTCCCCGATCCTCGGGAAGCCGCTGGGCTGCCCGACGCGCAGGCGTTGGCAACGATCTCGCCGGACCGGGTCATCGCCTCGTTGCGGGAGGTTGTGTCGCCCCGCGGGGTTGCCTTCCCCGCGCCAGCAGCGCTTCCGCCGCCTCAACCACCGCCTCCACGGTGATCTCGTCCATGCATGGTCTTCCCTCTCCGCGTTTACATTTCTCGGCGGGCTGGCAGTGGCGGAACTTGCAGGGCGAGGCGAGCGTGACGGCTGTGTCCGCCTTCGGCCCGTTCCGCAACGGACTGGGACCCAACAGGCAGACTAGGGGCACCCCCAAAGCGAGAGAGTAGTGGATCAGCCCGGTGTCCGCGCCGATCGCCAGGTCGCACCGGCTAAGCAGTGCCGCAGCTTCCCCCAGCGTGGTCCGGCCGGCAAGAGAGCGCGGCCGGCACTGCATCCGCGCGATGAGCGCCTCGGCGCGCGAAACCTCGGCCTTGCTGCCGGGCACCAGACACGTGGCGCCCACCCGCTCGCTCAGCAGGTCGCCCACCTGGGCGAACCGGTCCGCGCTCCACTCGCGGGTGGGTTCGGCCGAAAAGGCGATGAGCGCGACGACGGGCTTGCGGCCCTCCAGCCCCAGTTCCTGCCACAGGGCGGCGGCGCGTTGGTGGTCGTCGGCTGCCAGGTGCAACTCCGGCACGTAGTCGTCAACGTCAAGCCCCAGGTCCGCGCATTGCTCGAGGTACTGCTGAGAGATGTACGTCTGGTTCATGTGTGTCGGCATCAGCCGGGTGTAGCACCGGCGGCTGCCGCCGCGGGCATCCTGCCTGCCAATGCGCACGGGCGCGGCCGTGAGGCGCGTGAGTAAGCCGCTCTTCAGCAGGCACTGCGCGTCGACAACTATGTCGAAGCGCTTGCGCAGCCGCCGGATCGCCGCCAGCCAGGCGCGAGGTTCGGGCGAGTCGATGGTGACAATCTCATCCACGTGGGGGTTGTGCGCGATGCCGGGAAGCGCCTTCCGCTCAATGACCCACGCCAGGTGGCAGTCGGGGTGCTGGCGACGGATTTGGCGGGCGATCGGAGTGGTCTGGATCACGTCCCCGGCTGCAGACAGGCGGACGATCAGGATCTTTGACAAGGAGGGTTCTCCGTAGTACGATATACCCGCGGGGACCTGACCTCCGGGTGACGAGCTTCGGGTTCGTGCGGGGCCTGCATGCGTGCGCGTGCGGTGGCTCCATTCTCACACAAATCCGGCAGTCGAACAACGTGCCCCCGCTACCCCATGTGCCAACAGCCGCTCCGTGTTCTGCAGGTCATCACTCAGTCCAGAGTGTCCGGCGCCGAGATTAACATGATCCGGCTGTGCCGGGGGCTGCTGGACCGCGGGCACGCAGTTCTGGTCGTGACCAGACCCGGATCGCTCATGCGCGAGTCCCTGGCTCGGCAAGGCGTCCCGTCTCGTGAGTTGTCGATTCACGGCAAGGCGAACTTGGTGGCGCCGAGGCGGCTGGCAGCAGTCATCCGCGAGTGGCAGCCCGACCTCGTGAACACCCACAACTCGACGGCAAGCCTGTGGGGCGGGCTGGCGGCACGGCTGGCGCGGACGCCGGTGGTGGCGCACGTGCAGGGCCTCCACTACAGTTGCACCCTCTGGTCGTGCTACGGGGCCGCGGACGGTCTGATCGCCTGCTCCGACGCGGTGCGGCGCTATACCGTCGGGGTCGGGTTTGCGCCGCACCGGGTGCGCCGCGTATACAACGCCGTCGACCCTGCCGAGTTCGTGCCGAAGCGCCCCCGCGAGGCCGTGCGGCAGGCACTGGGTCTGGCTCGCGACGAGTTGGCCGTGGGGGCCTTCGCCCACCTCTCGCGGAAGAAGGGCCACGCCGACTTGCTCGAGGCTGTGGCGAAGGTGCCGATTGACGTGCCATTCCGGCTCTTCTGCGTCGGCAACGGCCCGTGCCGGGACGCGCTGCAGCGGCAGGCGAGCGGGTTGGGGATCGCGGGCCGAGTCCACTTCCTTGACTACCGCCGTGACGTTGCAAACCTGATGTGCGCGATGGATGCCATGGCGCTGCCCTCTCACCGCGAGCCCTTTGGGATCGTCTATGTGGAGGCTATGCTGGCACGTCTCCCGGTGATTGCCTGCAACGCCGGAGGCGCGCCGGAGGTTGTCGAGGAGGGGGTGACGGGTTACCTCGTGCCGCCGCACGATCCGGACCGCTTGGCCGCAGCCCTGACCGCATTGCTCACGTCGCCCGCGCGGAGGCGGCGGATGGGCGAAGCCGGCAGGAACCGCGCAGTGGAGCGGTTCAGCCTGGACAGGATGGTGACAGAGACGGAGTCCATGTACAGAGAGGTCATCCGCAGTCGGCCGCTCCCGAGACGGACGCCGAGGAGCTGACCCGTGGCACTGAACCTGACCCGAGACCAATTGACCGCGGCAACGGTTCGCGTTGTGCACTCGGCGAAGGGGCTTCGGCCCGAAGTGCGCGTCATCCGGTGCAACGGCGGGCTGGCTGTGTTGAAGGACTACTTTGGGTGTCCTGGTCTGCAGCGCGAGGTCGTCGGCCGATGGCTGGCACGACGCGAGTACTGGGCCTACCGCCAGGTGGATGGTGTGGAGGGCGTTCCGAGACCACTGGGTATGCTCGACCCCTATGCGTTTGCTTGCGAGTACATCGAAGCCACCTGCGGCAGCCTGTTCGAACCCGGCGAACTGTCAGCGGAGTTCTTTGCCCGGTTCCGGGCGCTGGTCGAGACCATCCACCAGCACGGCATCGCCCACGGCGACCTCAAACGCCGCCGGAACATCCTGGTGGACGGCGAGCTGCGGCCCTACCTGATCGACTTCGCCTCCGCTGTCTCCCGGCGGCCCGGCTGGGACGTGTTCGGCAACGGGCTCTTCCGGCAACTGTGCCAGATCGACCTCAACGCCATCGCAAAACTGAAGCGCCGCCTCTCCCCGCAGTGGCTGACCGAGGACGAAGAACGGAACCTGCTGTTCCCCACCTTCTTGGAGCGCTGGGCCAAGCGGGTGTTGGGACGATGAAGCGGATTGCAGATTGCGGATTACGGATTGCGGATTTGGGGACTCGACCCGCGGCGGGGGGGGGCGCGCCTCGGCTGCTGATCGTCCGCCTCAGCTCTCTCGGCGATGTCGTCAACGCTCTGCCAGCAGCCCACGCCTTGCGCGGCACCTTCCCCCACGCCTTTCTCGCCTGGGTGGTCGATGGTCCCCTTGCGCCGCTGCTTCGCCGGTCAAACCTGCTGGATGAAGTCCTCCCACTGCCAGTTCCCAACGGCCAGACCGTCCGCTGGGATGACCTCCTCCGCGCTCCGGCGCTCTACACCGACTTCCGCCGGTTCGTCCGGTGTCTCCAGCGTCTCCGGTTCGACACCGCGCTGGAACTCCAGGGGCTCCTCCGGAGCGCCGCCACGGCCTACCTCAGCAAGGCGCCGGAACGGCTCGGCTTCGTCGACGAGCTTCGCGAGCTGAACCACGTCTTCGTCAATCGGCGAGTGCCCCCCGCCGGCCGGCATGCCGTCGACCGCTTCCGGTCCATGGCCGAAGCTGCTGGCGCGCACAAGGCGCCACCCTCCTGGGGCGCGCTTACCTGGCCCGAAGACGAGACCGCCGTCGCTCAACTGCTGGAGCCGCTTCCCCCTCGCTACCCGCTGATCGCCCTCAACCCCGGCGCCTCGGCAGCCTACAAACGCTGGCCGGCCGAACGGTACGCCCGCGCCGCGGACGAGATCCGTCGCCAGGGAGAGGCGGCATTCGTCGTCATTGGCTCGCCCCCCGAACGCGCCCTCGCCCAGACCATCTGTGACGCCACCTCCGCCCCGACCCTCAACCTTGCCGGCCGCACCACGCTCCCTCAACTGGCCGCTCTGCTCAAACGCTGCACCTGCGTCGTCACTGGCGACACAGGACCGATGCACTTGGCGGTAGCAGTCGGCACCACCGTCGTGGCCATCATGGGCCCCACCGACGCCTCCATCACCGGCCCCTACGGCGTCCGGGCCGTCGTGATCCAGGCCGAGGGAATGCGGCGGGCGGCATGGGGCCAGAGCAAGTTACGGGACCCGAAGCTGATGCTGGAGATAAGTCCGGCAATGGTGGCGGAGGCGAGCTGCCGGGCCTTGGCGCTGACTCCGGATGCGTGGGCTCTGAGAGCGGGGTCTCTGCATGCCGAGATTCCTCGCGGGGGCACCCCTATTCGACGAGCAGAGTCGCGTCGACCCGGTTCGCCTCCCCTTCGCCCAGTACCATCAGCGGGGCAGACGACAGCTTCACGCCAGGCGCTCCGTTGGCGGTGGCGACCTCGACGCGGTATTCGCCTTCCCAGACTCCGCTGAATGGGGCCGCTCCGTCGTCGCCGACGGACTGCGGGGCGGGACGAGGCGCCGGGTTCTCGGCAAGCACTCCTCGCCAGTCGCCGACGCCGGCCTCCTGCAGGCGCTTCAGTGCCTGGACGGCAAGCGGCTCCGCCGTAGGCGCCAGGCTGAGAACGGTCCCGCCCGCCAGCAGCTCCGGTTGACCGTCCCCTCGACGCATTGCCTTGACGGATACCTCGAAGGTGCGAATGGCGCGCAGCACCTGGCGCGCCGTTAGCAGCGACCGCAGGTGCACGACGGCGTCTCCGGTACCGTCACTCAAGGGGATACGGGCCTTGATGGGCGTGAGTCCGGGCAGGTGGACCGCCAAGTCGTACGTCCCCACCGGGAGATCCCGACAGACGAGGCAGTTCCCCTCGCGGGTAGCGGCGAATAGCCTGGGCTCTCCCCCTCCGCGGTCGCAGTGGGGCACCCGCCCCCGCACCGGTCTGAGTGTGCACACCAACCCCTCCACGGCGGGCGCTACGCGGAGCGTCCTCCGCAGGAATCCGTCCGGGGAGTCTGCGGGACGCACCACGTCCTTGATCAGCCGACCGTGCCAGAACTCCAGGTCGCCCTGCCGAACGACGACTTCCTCCCCTTTGCCGAGGGAGTCGTTGAGCGGAAGTCGCCCCGCCCACAGCTCCGCCTCTGTGCCATCCACGAGTACTTGAGCGCCTGATCCTGCCGGCACTGTGAAGGGGAGCGTGGCGAATCGCCCATTGGACTGGAAGGCGTGCCCGGCCGGGCCGGCAAGAGGCGGCAGCGCCAGTGGCTCATGCGGCATTCCTGTGGCCCTTGTCGTGAGCGCTCTCTCGGCGGTCGGCGCTGGCGGGGCGGCCTCGCTGGCGCCGGTGGTGCCCGGCGTCGGCACGAGGGCCGGCAAAGTCAACGGCACCGTCAGTCGCGGCAGGGCGTAGCGGTGGTCCGGGGTCTGGGCAGGGAGCTTGGCGAAGCCGTCGGCATCGGCGGGAAGGAGCGGCGGGCGAG
>Ga0100378_1007127_pt1 | contig 10019 bp, 13 predicted proteins | sample CryGeymeta201502_FD_81535 | JGI IMG/M metagenome (GOLD analysis project Ga0100378, IMG submission 81535) | Groundwater microbial communities from Crystal Geyser aquifers in Utah, USA - Crystal Geyser metaG 2015-02 | ecosystem: Environmental > Aquatic > Deep subsurface > Groundwater | place: USA...
GCTAAAATACGCTGCAATTACAGCGAATTATCTATTAATACAGAACAAAGATACATAAAAAATCTTCAATAAATTACTTTATTTATAAATAGAAGACGAATAATAGTGTCAAATGAACAAAAAGTTTCATTAAATCATCAAGATATTCCAATCGAAAATCTCATTCCTTACGCCAGAAACGCACGTGTCCATACCGATGGTCACATTGCTCAACTTGCCGCCTCCATTCGTGAATTCGGATTTAAAAATCCAATATTAGTTGACGCTGAAAACAATGTCATTGCAGGGCATGGACGACTCCTGGCGGCACGTAAACTTGAAATGGAGAGTGTGCCTTGTGTTGTAATAGATGATCTGTCAGCGGCGCAAAAACGAGCATTCATTCTTGCCGACAATAAGTTGCATGATAATTCATCCTTTGATTACGAAATGCTTCAAATCGAACTTGATGATTTGAAGTTGGAAGGCTTTGACCTCAATATTGCCGGTTTTGAAAATTTTGAAATAAGCTCCGATGATAATTCACCATACAATGACTCATTGCCGGAGCCTGGTGATTCTTATTCTGACATTACAAGTGATATGTGGGGCGTAATTGTCACTTTAAAAAATGAAGAAGAGCAAGTGACACTTCTCCAGCGACTTGTTGATGAGGGATATAAATGCAAAGCGTTGATATAATAAAAAGTTCGGTCATTGATCGAACTCCCAGAGTAATGCAGATTGAATCAATGTTTGATGTGCCGGTTGAAGAGAAATCCACGGTTACATGGAATGTTGATTTGCCGATTCAAGATATGAATTGGAATATTGGCTTGATTGTCGGGCCTTCGGGCGCTGGCAAAACGACGGTTGCTAAAGAAATGTTCGGTAAAAACATTGTCTCCGGTTTCGATTGGAACAGAGACAAAGCAATTGTTGACAGCTTCCCGGCTGGCATGGGCATAAAGGACATTATAAAATGTCTTACATCGGTCGGTTTCAATACAATCCCATCATGGTTAAGGCCGTTTCATGTTCTTTCAAACGGTGAACAATTCAGAGTAACGATAGCCAGAGCAATGGCTGAATCCAAAGAAATGCTGGTTGTCGATGAGTTTACCAGTGTTGTGGATCGAAATGTCGCCAAAGTCGCATCTCATGCAATTCAAAAAACCATCCGCAGGCAGGAACGAAAGCTCATTGCCGTCTCCTGTCATTACGACATAATCGATTGGCTGCAACCTGACTGGATCTATGAACCGCACACCGGTTCTTTCCAGGGGAGGTCTCTTCGGCGACACCCAGAGCTCAACTTGGACATTCGAGAGATTGACAAAACCGCTTGGCGAGAGTTTAGGAAACATCATTATCTGAGCGGCAATTTGCATACCGCATCAAAATGTTTTGGTGCGTTTTATGGGGATCAGTGCATTGCATTTTCCGCTTATAGGCAATTTCCTCACCCGAAAACTCGAAACATAAAAATGAACCATCGACTTGTTGTTCTCCCTGATTATCAAGGGATCGGCATTGGCGGCCTATTTAGTGACTGGGTGGGTCAATATTTGTATGAAAGAAAATTTCGCTATCATAATGTCATCGCTCACCCGGCAATGATCAATTATTACAGCAATTCTCCCAGGTGGAAATTGCTTCGACATGACAGATTTACCGCATTGCCAACAAAAAACGCTGTCAAATCGATTGCTAAAAAACAAGTAGAATTTTCATTGCAAAGAATCAGTGCATCTTTCTGCTATTCACCACCTGTAAACAAACAAGAATCACTCAATGATAAAGGAATAATTGTCTTATGAAATCGTTCGTATCTGCAAAAATTCACGGCATAAGGGTTACCGACAAATCCATTCAATATAACGGCTCGGTATCCATTTGCCCGAAGCTCATGAAAGCGGCCGGCATTCAACAATTTGAAAAGGTGCAAGTCATCAATCTCACCAATGGGAACAGGTGGGAAACATATGCGATTGAAACAGCGATCAAAGGCTTCACGCTAAACGGCGGTGGCGCTCGCCTGGGCGAAATCGGGGATGAGTGCGTTATAATCACTTATGCAACGTCGGAAACGTTTCAACCCGCCAATGTTGTGTTCGTAAACAAGGATAATGATATTTCAAGGACAATGCGCTACGAACAATGAAAATACTTGAAATAGGTAATTATATCATCCCCGCTTACGCTGGGATGATTCTCGCTGAACAGGGCCATGAAGTCATCAAATGGACAAACGGCAATGATCCAACTTTGTCACTCAATGACGGCGACAAACTGTGGTCATGGCTCAATCAAGGAAAAAATATCGTCAATAAAAATTTCAGTGAGATCCCCAGCGCCTTGGATGAGTTTGACGCCGTCATTGACAATGTAAAAGAAAGTTCACTGAGGCGTCTTGGCATCGATCCCGCAGCTCTTGCAGCAAAGCATCAAGTACGATGGATAAGCATGAGGAGCGAGTCAGAAGATGAAATAAGTTTCGATATAATCGCTCAGGCAAGAAGCTGGATGCAATACGCCGATTGGATTCCGTTTTACGTTGGTGACACGACCGGCGGCCTCTGGCTTGCATTCAAGCTCCTCGCCAGCAATAAACCAGAGCATGCAGTCATCTATCAAGCAAGCGCAATGCAAAAGCTGGTTGAAGGAGAACTCATTCATACTCCCGACCGCAACCGCAACCAAATACCATGGGATAATGAACCGTATGAATTCAAAGACGGCAAAGCAATTGTCCAGTACAAAAACAAAACCTATGAAGAAAGCATCAAGAACACAGAGTGGAAATTAAAACATTTAAAACACATTAATGGCAGAATAACAATCTGATTAAAAGGAGTTATCAAGTAGTTTATTGATTAAATAGCAATGGAAAAGACAAAACTCAAAAGAGGACGACCCAAAGGCTCAGTCACTAAATTAACAAAGGATGTCATTGAAAAAATAGCACTCGGTATCTCCGCAGGCTTAACATTTTCAGGTGCTTACGTAAATGCTGGAGTATCTAAAGCGACGTATTACAAATGGCGAGAACTTGGAAAAGACGCAACAGGTGGAATCTACAAAGAATTTTTGGACTCCATCCAAGAAGCGCAGGATAAAGCCCTTGCCAGATTGGAGGTTGCAATCAACAAATCCGCCCTTGGTGGATACAAAGTAATTGAGACAAAAACGATCACCAGACCGGACGGCTCCACTGAAACGGCAATAACCGAAAAGGTTGCAGAACCGGACGGACGATTGATGTTGATGATGCTGGAAAGAAGGAACCCAGCTGATTGGGCCAAAAAAGAAAAATTGGAGATATTCACCGACAAACCACTTGATGTTCACCTTTTTGGCGACATTGATCTTGGTACCGATGGCTTTGAAGAATGAATCCAACGTTCGACCCCATAAAAGACCTTCATCCGAAACAACAACTGGCTTTCAGATCAAGCGCAACAGAAACTCTATTTGGCGGCGCGGCTGGCCCCGGGAAAAGCCATTTTCTCAGGTATCTTGCCGTATTTTGTGCTTTTGCCGTTCCGGGTATTCAAATTTATCTTTTTCGAAGAACTTCACCAGATCTTGAAAAGAATCATATTCAAGGCCCCACTGGCTTCCCCGCTGTTCTTGCTAATTATATAGCTGCCGGAATTGTAAAATATAATCAGCAAAAAGGAATGTTTACGTTTCCAGGAGGCGGCAGAATTTTCCTTTGTCACTGTCAATATGAAAAGGATCTTGCGAATTATCAGGGCGCTGAGATTCATTTGCTGTTGATAGATGAACTCACTCACTTCACTGAAACAATGTATCGATATTTACGCGGTCGTGTTCGTCTTGGTGGATGGAGACCGCGTAATGGAAAATACAAGAAAATATTCCCTAAAATAATGTGCGGAAGCAACCCGGGCGGCATTGGGCACAACTGGGTTAAAGGAACTTTTGTCACGTATCAACCGTGGTATGAAATTAAACGAACGCCAAAGAAGGATGGCGGAATGCTCAGGCAATACATTCCCGCCAAACTTGAAGACAATCCGACGATGAATTTAAACGATCCGGATTATGCAAATCGTCTCAGTGGTCTTGGCAGTGCAGCGCTCGTTAAGGCAATGCTTGACGGTGATTGGGATATTGTCGCCGGTGGCGCATTTGATGACGTTTGGGAATTAGCCAAACACGCTCTCCAGCCGTTTGATGTTCCGAAGAACTGGAGAATAGACAGAAGTTTTGACTGGGGATCATCTCACCCGTTCTCGGTTGGTTGGTGGGCAAAGGCAAACGGCGAAGAAGTAAAATTAAAAGATGGGACAAGAAGAAGCTTTTATCCAGGAACATTAATCAGAATTGCTGAGTGGTACGGCTGGGACGGAACGGCAGATCATGGCTGCAAGATGCTTGCAAAGGATATCGCCAAAGGAATCGTCAAAAGAGAAAACGACGGATTGCTCAAAAATCTTAACGTTAAACCAGGCCCGGCGGACAATTCCATTTTCGATGTTGAGAACGGCGTTTGTATTGCAAAAGACATGGAAGCAGAGAAAGTGCGTTGGACAAGATCAAATAAAAATCCCGGCAGCAGAATAAACGGGCTTGAACTTGTGCGTGGCCTGCTTTCTGCGGCAACAAAGCATCCGCAAGAATCTCCAGGAATGTATGTTTTCAATAACTGCAATGATGGATTCATTCGCACAATTCCCGTATTGCCAAGAAGCCCCATCAATAGCGATGACATAGATACGAAATCGGAAGATCATGCGTGGGACGAAGTTCGTTATCGCGCTTTAGACACGGCACGTATTACAACAACTCAGGAGATTTAAAATGGCAGTAACAATGACAATTACGACTGGTGATGATATCAGTTATCCACTTGCGGCATATAGCAATTCCAGAATAATGATGAAACTACCGGACGCATTATCTGGCGGAACGGAAACAATGAGGTTGGCCGGAACGGAATATCTCCCTCAAGAGGCCGGTGAATCGGATGAAAAATATCAGATCAGATTGAAACGATCCGTACTGCTTGAAGTGTATTCACGAACCATTGAAAAAATGGTTGGAGAGATGTTCAAGACAAAAATCGCAATCAGCGATGATGTTGATGAAGATGTAAAAAATTGGCTGAATGACATTGATCGGCAAGGAAATGACATCACTGTTTTTATGTCCAAAATTGCCGCGACAGCAATTGACGAAGGGATCAGTCACATACTGGTTGAATATCCCCGGTCTCCCGGGAAAACGCTCGCTGATCATAAAGCGGCCGGAGCACAGCCTTATTTTGTGCATATCAAACCGGCCAGTGTCATTGGCTGGAGATTTGATGATAGTTTGAAGACAGGTAAAAAACTCATGCAGCTTCGCATCAAAGAAGCACATACTGCTTCAGATGGCCTTTATGGACAAAAGGAAGTGGAACGAATCCGATTTTTAACTCCCGGTGCATGGGCGGTATATGAGGAAAAAGAAGGCAGTTGGACAATCGCGACAGACGATGATGGACAATTAATGGAGGGGCGGACAAATCTTGATTACATCCCGTTGATTACATTCTGGTTTGGCGAAGAAGTAAGCGAATTGACCGCCCGACCGCCGCTCATGCCACTTGCTCACCTGAATTGCACACATTGGCAGTCATCCAGCGATCAGCGCAATATTCTTCATTACGCTCGGCTGGTGACATGGTTTGGCAAAATGCTTGAAGAGGATGAAGGGGGCCAAATATTGATCGGTGCCAATCGATTAGTGAAAAGCAACAGTGAAGGAGGTGACCTGAAAATTGTTGAACATTCAGGGGCGGCGATCGGAGCAGGCAGACAGGATCTTGAGGATCTCAAAACCGAGATGGCATTGTTCGGCCTTTCGTTATTGATCAGCAAAACAGGGACGGTTACGGCAACAGAGAAAGGAATTGATAAAGGTGAAAGTGATTCGGCAATTCACCGTTGGGCTCGAATCGTTAATTCAGGCATGGAACAAGCATTCCGGTATATGCATAAATATCTCGGCAAGGAAGTAAAAGGAACGATCACGGCAAATGATGACTTCAGCGGAGCACTCAATGATCAGGATTCAGCGCTTCTTGTCAAAGCATTTGAATCAGGATTGCTGCCGAGAAGTATTGTCGTGGATGAACTGAAATCGAGAGGCGTGATAAAGGGCGAAATCGACTTGATTGATTTGGTTGCCCAACTGGCGGAAGATCAGAAAGCAACAGCTTCACAAACGCCGCTTTCCGGAACATTATCAGCAAACCCGCTTGCCTCGCTGCAAATGTAACGCGATAATGATAAAAATAATGCCTTGATAAGCCGTGACGAAACTTTCAGGGCATTACCTATGCAATGACACATATGATCAAGGAAATTCCGTCACGGGTCAAGAAAGGGCATAAAACCATTTATTGCCTTTTCTTTGTATCTGGCAATGGCGACATCGATTCTTGCGGACTCCAAAACGATGATTTCACGCGACAGAAGCAGATCAAGTTTAGGAACGAAAGATTTTTTTCTTTCCGGAATATGCAATTTGTATATTTTCCCCATAAAACCCAAATACAATGAAACAAACAAATGAGTCAACAGAAAAAGATATTCTGACGCCAAAACAAAGAGAAATTTATGACCTTTATTTGGTAAGCAACTACGATGAAAAAGAAGTTGCCAAAATTTTAAACATCAATGTTGATAGCGTTAAAAAAACGCTTTTCCTGGCCGGGAAGAAAGGCGCTTACCTGGTCCCTGATAAATTCTGCCCTGTCGCACCCGTCGGGTTCGAGACATTCTATTCGACCATTCACACTAAAGACGGCGAAGAGGTGGAGCGCTGGGACAGAGTGAAACCATTCTCTCAAAGCCTTGATTCACTCATTGCTTATCTTGAAAAACGCATCCCATCTGTTCCGACAACGTCAATAATCCAATCGAACAACATACAGAATGAAGTTTGCTTGGAGTGGACGCTTGCTGATTTCCATTATGGCCTATTGGCCTGGGATAAGGAAACTGGTGACGATTATGACATGAACATTGCCAGAGATTTGTTGGTCAATTCAGCAAACGAAATTTTCTCCAGGGCGGGAATGGTCGACACGGTTGTTTTGGCTCTAATGGGTGATAATTTCCATACCGATTTCTTTGCCAACATGACTGAGGCATCAAAGCATCCGCTCTCTGTTGATTCGAGATATCCCAAAATAGTTCATACCGGGGCCGAAATATTCATTTCAGCAATCGAAATATGTCTCCGACATGCCCGTCATGTCAAGGTAATAACTCTGTACGGCAATCACGATAAACAGACCAGCGTTAATCTTCAACTCATTTTGCATTATGCATTCCGCAATGAACCGAGAGTGGAGATTGATCTTGGCGTATCCAAAACCAGATATCATGTCTGGGGAATCACCGCGACGGCATATCATCATGGCGACATGACCAAGCCCTCTCGTCTTTGTTCCGAACTGGTGCGACATGTGGCAATCAATGACATTCAAGGCGTCAGAGAGTTTTACGCCAAACAAGGTCATCTGCATAAAGAGTTGGTGCAGAATATTGACGGCGTCACATTTGAAATTGTTATGAGCCCCGTAGCAAGGGATGGTCACGCCGCAGGAAGCAATTATGCGTCGAAGCGAGCAACCGTGGCCACCACTTATCATAAAGAATACGGTCAATTGTCCAGATACATTATTACGGCCGCATCTCTTTTGCGAAAAACAAAAATAATCGAAAATACTTGTTGCAATACCGTTGGTGATACTTTATAACATTAATCAAGTGATTGATTGATTTATCAAACAAAACAAGGAGAATGACAATGGCAAAGAACACACCCGCAGCAGCAAAGAATGAAATCAACAAAATGCTCAGAATCACAACCAGCGGCTTGCATGAGGATGATTGCTGGCTGCCGATATATGCCGCTTTCGATAAGATCCGTCAGCTTGGCTACGAATTGACCATAACCGAATCCAAATACTCCCAGGACGTCAACGGGAACCCAAGTTGCAAAACTTGGAAATATGAAATTCTTTTCCCATTCGGCAAGAAACCTTTATTTGGCGTCATCAATGCTCATGGTGCCGGAACCGTAGCTGACCCGCTCAGTCGGTATGATATATCTGCTTATGTCAGTTGATTCTCATTCAATCAACCGTTTGTCTTCATCAATCGGTTGATTGATTCATTGTTAGGTACATTAAACACTCTACACCGAACGAAAGAACCTAAGTGATTGATTTATCGTCCGGTGTAAAAAACAGATGTTTTCACAAATGGAGCGGCAAAATGACAAAAACTATATTCGTGATAACCGTGATTTCCAGCTTTTACATTTTGGTCGGATATGTTGAGGCGATGATATGAAAACTTACAAAGTGCATTTGAAATCAACGTCGCCGTATTCCCAGGCAAAAGCGATCAACGAATTGCGACCGGCGACCGAAACGCATGAAGAATTTGAAAAAAGAAATCTGCGACGGAGAATTCATGCCGATCAAGATGGCATCGTGTTCATTCCGCCGCAATCAATCAAAAGCGCCATGTGTGACATTATTGGCGATGACAAAGGCATTACCGTTGGTCGTCTTTCTCTCGGTATAAAAGCAGATGATGTCCAGGGAGAATGGCTTTGTGTCCCTGAGAGTGGGAGGCGAGGCGACATGAAAAGAGTCAATAAATGTTTCCCGGTAATTCCCGAGTGGGAAGGAACAGTTGATGTTTATGTCAATGAAGAATTCACCAAATCTGACATCTATACGGCCATTCAGGCGGCAGGGAAAGCAATAGGCATAGGAAGGCATAGGCCCGCAAAAAATGGTTACTACGGGTGCTTTGAAGTTGTCAGTATAGAGGAACAATTATGATTTTTGCACAAAAGCAAACATTATGGGACGCTGCGCTTGAGGCGACGGATGAAGAGGTCAGGGCGCTGCCGCTTAAAGAATATAAGTGCGCTGACAATGGCGGATTCCTGATAGGTTGCTGCAGAATTTGCGGGAAAGTCCCGGACGTTGGTTGAGGCCGTAATGATATTCACATCGTATTATGGAAATTGGCGGAAGTTCCCGGCTGGATTTACCCTGGTGTCGATCTCCCAGTCTTGCCCTCCCGGCGTCGCATGTTTGAAGGCTCCGCTGCTGGCACCAAGTAAATCTCTGCTCGCCGACTACAAGGGCGGCAAGGTTGACGAAGGCGAATATGAAGACCGCTACCTGTCCGAGCTTGGCATGAAGAGGGATTATCTTGCCGGGGTGCTCACGGCCATGAAGGGCAAAGACGTCATTTTGCTCTGCTATGAGAAAAGCAGCGACTTCTGCCACCGCCATCTTTTCAGAAAGTATGTCGAGCAAACATTTCCAGAAATCGGCATCCAGATAGAAGAACTGTAAAGATCGCTATAAACAGAGTCGGTTGAGCGTGTAGAGTTAGGATAATTAACAACTTACTAACTTATCTGGAGGTCTAACATGCTGAAAATAAGGAGGGAAAATGATAAAAAATGAGACGATCTCGAAGATCAAAAGCAGCTTCGCCCTCGACATAAACGGAGTTCACGGGCTGGGTCACTGGGCAAGGGTGCTGGACAACGGAATGAAGATTGCAGAGACCAATGGTGCCAACGTCAAGGTCATCCAGGCTTTCGCCCTGTTGCACGATTGCTGTAGGGAAAATGAATATGGCGATTCCAAACACGGTTTCCGTGCGGCTCAATTGATTTGCAAATATTTCAAGAATTCACTGAACAATTTTGAATCATATTTGCTTTACGAGGCCTGCTCGTTGCACACGCAAGACAGGACACATTTAAACTTGACCGTGCGTACCTGCTTTGATGCTGACCGGCTGTCCTTGCCAAGGGTAGGCATTGCTGTTGACCCGAAGCAATTGTGCACTGACGAAAGCAAGAAGCTTATTCCCTGGGCAACCGAAAACTCTTTGTCCGGAACAATTCCCGATAACATTTTGGGGTGGGCAATATGAGCACATCTGCAAGAGATCTCTACAAAATGTGTCTCGTCGAAGGTA
>Ga0100378_1007128_pt1 | contig 10019 bp, 10 predicted proteins | sample CryGeymeta201502_FD_81535 | JGI IMG/M metagenome (GOLD analysis project Ga0100378, IMG submission 81535) | Groundwater microbial communities from Crystal Geyser aquifers in Utah, USA - Crystal Geyser metaG 2015-02 | ecosystem: Environmental > Aquatic > Deep subsurface > Groundwater | place: USA...
AAAAATAAAAAAGAAAAATATAAATATTTAGAATTTATAGATGAAAATGAAGATTATATAATATGAATTGATTTAAGATCTAGGATGTATTTATTGATAGAAAAAGCTACAAATAATATAGTATACAAATCAAAAGAAATCATATTTTTTAAAAAAATATGAAACAATAATTATTGTTTCGTTTGATATTGAGAATCAGGATTAATTTTAGTTTTATGAAATAATTACATATCTATTTCTAAAGAAACTAAAATACACGGAGTATGAAATGAATTATATTTAATTGATGAAAAATTAAATACAGTTTTTAAAATATGAGGAAAAATAAATTCATTATGAGAATGAAAAATAATTAAAATAATATGAACTAAGATTATTTTTTATAATACTAAAAATAATCAAATACTACAATATGATATTAGAACTTGAAATTTTGAGATAAAAAACTAAAAAAACAAAGCCTGCGGCTTTGTTTTTTTAGTTTTTATTTTATTATTTTTATAACATATCATTCTTTATTTTTTCAGCCAACTTTAGTTATTTTTGCTTCTACCATATCTCAATCTACTGCTCAATTTTTTCTATGTCCAGGTATAAAAACATCATTATTTTTAGATTCATTTGGAATTACAAAACCAAACTTATCACTATCCTTAAATCTACCTATAACAGTTCATAGTTCATCTTTTAAAATTTTTACAACTATTGCTTCCTTTTTTCATTTAAATTCTATAACTTGTGCTTTTACTTTATCTCAATCTTTTGCACCATTTCTTTTATCACCATAAACAAAAAACCCTTTTTCTAATCATTCTACATCTATAAAACCAAAATTTCATTCCCCTTTACTATAAATTCACTCAACAAATTCTTGTTCAATTGGTTTTTCTTTTCAAAATACTCTTGTTATTCTAGCTTCTGGTTTTTTTCAAGTTGATTTAATCTCAACTCATTCTACTTTGTCGCCTGTTATAGCTAATCAAAAATGTGATTTTTTTATATAAAAATCTCAACCATAAAAATCTCTATTTTCAGGAATTAAAAACCCAAAAGTTTCACCTCATTGAAATTTTCATACTATTTTTTCTTGTTGTTGTTTCATCTTTTTTATTAAAATTTTTAAAATATGTTCTATTATATAGAAAAAATTAAAATATGAAAATAAGAAATATCTCATAATAAAAAAAATATTAAAAAATTGATTTTATAAATTAATTAATTATGTTTAAAAAGCAAAAAAAAATATACATTTTTAAAATATTATATAATAAATTTAATTTATTATAGCTTCTTAATATTTAAAAAGTTATTAAATTAAATTATTGCACATTATGGAAATAACTTACTTCCTTAATGTTAAATATGCTCTCCTAACTTTATTTTTTAACTTTATTTGTAAAAAAATTATAAGAAAACTCAACTTAATATTTTAAGTTTGATTGTTACATTAAAGTAAGGCATTTAAAATATGTCTTTAAAAAGTAAGCTCTCCAAACTTTATTTTTTAAATTATTTATTGTGAAAAAAAATATCAAAAGAATTATATCTTGAGTATCTTTATTTATTGTTTTTTTATCTATATTGGCAACAGCATATGCAAGTAGTTATACAACATCTTATCAATTTTCTGTTTTAGTAACATGATGAATACGTTATTTTAATTGAACTAATATTAGTTTTACTTCTCCAAGTGCAACTTCATCACATTTTAAACGTCCAAGCAATAAAACTTATTCTGTAGATCTTTACAGAGATAAAATAATAGATGATTTTATTGGTAATGTTACTCTTTATAGAGATAGTTCATGAGTAGCAAAATGGAGTAATGTATGAGTATGAAATTATTATTTTTTCCTAAATAAAGCTAATGATTGAGTTACATTAACTGACAATAATGTAACAATTAAAAATTACTAATTAATATAATTATATGTTAGATTTTGAATTTTTATACATAATTTCAATACCAATTTATATAATTTTACTTGTTGTCCTTTTAATTAAGAAGATTAAATTGAAAAATATATTATTATATACTATTTTTTATATTTACATTACATCACTTTTAGCAGTTACATTGTTTCCAATACCAATTGCTTGATTAGAAGAAATATCAACATACATAACTAATACAAATAATTTTATCCCTTTAAATTCTATTTTAGATATAATATTAAATAAAAATTTACCTTTAATTGTTAAATTTAAACAAGTAATATGAAATATTATTATATTTATTCCTTTATGATTTTTGATTCCTTTTATTTGGAAAAATAAAAATAATTTCAAAAAAGCTTTATTTATATGAGCTTTATGAACTATATTAATAGAAACAACTCAATTTATTATTTCTATAATATTAGGTTTTAATTATAAAGTTACAGATATTGATGATATAATATTAAATACATTAGGTTTTATTATTTGATTTTGTATTTTTAGATTATTTAAAAAAAGTATTGAAAATTAAAAATTTTTTTAATAAATTGGATTTAAAAATCCAATTTATTTTTTTATCTTGATTTATTATATACAACATATATACTTATAAATAATAAATCATAACTTTAATACTTATGTATATTTGTAATAGTTGCTGAAATGAAAGTTTAAAATGGCTTTGACAATGTTCTTTTTGTAAAGAATGGAATACTTTAAAAGAATTTAAAGAAACTAAGGTAACTTGAAATAATTGAAATGTAAAATGAGAAGTAAAATTACTCTCAAATTTAGATGATGTAATAAGTGAAAATAAAGAAATAAAAATTAAAACAAGTTCAAATGAGTTGAACAACGTTTTATGATGATGAATTATTCCTGGATGAGTAGTATTATTATCATGAGAACCTGGTATTTGAAAATCTACTATTACCTTGCAACTTGCATCTCTAGTAAAAGAAAATATAGTTTATATTTCATGAGAAGAAACTGCATATCAAATCTCAGATAGAGCAAAAAGACTTTGAGTTGTTTGAAATAATATGAAACTACTAGCAGAAAGTTGCATCGAAGACATACTTGAAACTCTTAGTAAAAATAAATCTGAAATAGTAGTTATAGATTCTATTTCAGTTATGCATTCAAACAATGTAACTTGAGTTGCTTGAAGTGTAAGCCAAGTAAGATATATAAGTGAATTACTTGTAGCTTTTGCAAAAACAAGTAACACAGCAGTGTTTATTATATGACATATCACAAAAGATTGAAACTTAGCATGACCAAAAACTCTAGAACATATGGTTGATACAGTTTTGTATTTTGAATGAGATAAATACGATAATCTTAGAATTTTAAGAGCTTTAAAAAATAGATTTTGAGCAACAAGTGAAATAGGTATATTCACTATGAATGATAAATGATTATCTGATTTAAAAAATCCATGACTTGAATTTGTAAATTCAAAAGATGCTACAATCTGATCTAGTTTATCTATAACTATTGAATGAACAAGACCACTTATAGTTGAAACAGAATGTTTAACTACATATACAAAATTTGGTTATCCAAAAAGAAGTGCTAGAGGTATAAACTCTTCTAAACTTGATTTAATAGTTGCAGTTTTATGAAAATATACACCTGTAAAACTTGAAGCTTACGATGTTTATACAAATATAGCTAGATGATTAAAGATAGAAGAACCTTGAATTGATTTATCACTTGCTGCATCAATAATTTCTAGTAAACAAGATATGGTTTTAAGTAAAGATACTATTTATATATGAGAGATTTCTCTAACTTGAAAAGTTAAAAAACCAATTCATTTAGAAAAAAGAATTAAAGAAGCTATAAAAATGTGATTTAAAAATATTTTTATTCCTGATTGTGATATAAGTGATACAAAAATAAATTTAGTTAAAATAAAAGATGTAAGAGAATTAGTTGCAAAAATAAAAAACTAAGGACAAATCCTTAGTTTTTTATTTTATTCATGTAGTTCAAAACCCTCATCTATCAGAATTATTCATAGCGTCAACTACTTCAAAATCTGCAATATCTATTTTTACAAACATACCTTGCCCTATTCTAGTTTCAGCTTCAATTACTACTTTTTCTTTTGTCATATTTATATACGCAAATTTTATTGTATCATTTTCACCGCAATAATCTTGATCTATAATTCAAACTGAGTTTACTTGAATTAAACCATGTTTTTTAAATGTAGAACTTCTTGGTTGAATTTGTAAAACATATCATTTTGGAGTTTCAACAACTACTCATGTATCTACTAATTTAAATTCTCCTGGCTTAAAACTAACTTCATCTTTTGATTTAAAATCAAATGCACAAGCACCAGTTGTTTCATAAAATAATGGTTTTCCATCATATGTTTTAATTCTTACTTTCATATTTTTATGGTTAAATATATTGATATAAAATATAAAATAAATAGAAAAAATTGCAAATAAATATTTAAAAGTTACTATAATTTCCAAAATAATATTTATAAATAAATAATGAAAAAAATAATAATTTACTCTCTGATTTTTAATTTTACACTGGCAATAATTCTTTTTTGAAGTTATATATTACTTTATAAAAAGATAAATCTAGAAAATAACAGTGTAAAAATAATTAAAAGTAATGAAATAGTAAAAAACAATGAGAATCCAAGATGAATTCTCACAAATGAAACAAATACAAAAGAAAATCAATTTAGTTGAGTATTTATAAATAAAAATACTATTATTACAGTTGCTCATTGAGTAAATACTGAAAATAGTGATTATCAAATATATGATAATTTTTGAAATTTATATTCTTGAAAATTACTTAAAAAAGATAGTGAAAATGATTATGCTTTTCTAGAAACAAATATAAATTTTAAAAAATTTAGTGAAACTAAAATCTGAAAAAATTTAGAAATCTGAGAAAAAATATATGCTATAATTTATGATGAAAAAACTGATAAATACTCAAAAAAAAAATGAAATATAATAGATATAAATTGAAATAAAATATGAGTAAATATAATCTTTAATCATTGAGATTCTGGATCTTCAATTTACAACAATAAAAATAAATTAATATGAATAATTGAAGAAGTAGATACAAAAAATAATGTATGATATTTTTTGAAAATAAGTGATTTTATAAAATAAAAAACAAAGCCTACGGCTTTGTTTTTTATTTTTTTATGTTCTATTTTCTACATATTTTTCATATGAAAATCAAAATCACTTAAACATACTTTTTACACTAGTTTCTTTTATTTTATATCCATCAATTCATAATTTATAACCAAATCATCTTAAAACTCATCTTATATTACTCTTTATTTGTGATATTTTACTAGCTTCTAATTTTTTAAGTCTAATTTTATACTCTTCTTCCGATTCATTTGCAACTTTTTTTACAAATAGATATAAATTATCTATATATATTCTTTGAATTCATTCTTCAGTAATAATATAAGATAATTGATCTTTATCATCAGAATCTAAATCTGGTTTTCAAAGTTTTCTTTTAACATAGTTTAAGACATTTAGCATTCTCATTGTTGGCATTTTTACATTTTCAATTCACATTTTTTCTTTATATCATAAAGCTACTGCTCAATAATAAAGGTTTTCAAAACTTTCAACTTTTAATGAAGATGAAAATGATAAAAGTAAACTATTTCAATTTATACTTCATAAAATTCAAGATGCTTCGACTGATTCTAATTCAGTTTTTAATCATTTAAAAGTTAAAACTGGTAAATTTACTGTAGACCAATTTAATTCATTATTAAATCATAATACTTCTACAATTGTTTTAACATCTTGTAAATGAGATAAACCAAATTTTTCAGCAAAATCTATTTGCTTTTCATTTCATTTTTTTAATTCTTCTAAGTTTGAATTTAAATATTCCCACATAAAAAATAATGGGTATGAAATAAGTTTTTCATTTATTTCTCTTTTCCCAAAAACAGATAATGATTTTTCCATCTTACCTTTTCTTTTATCTGATAATAAATCTAAAATACTTTTTCTATTATGTTTTATAGTGTTTTTTGTAGAGTTATTTAAAATACCTCGAGTATATTCTAAATCATTTTTATCAAAATAAAGTTTATTTAAAATTAAATAATGATATTTAGTAAACTCTCTTTTTACATCATCACTTTTTATATCTACTTCTGGTATATTTTTCCCTCCTAATTTAGAAAAAGATTCCTTTAAAAGTTCATCTGGATTTATTTCAGAATCATATGGATTACCTAAAAATGTTGTAGTCATGTCATTCATATATTTTTTTAAATTACTCTTAAAATTTCTTGTATAGTTGTATAGCCTTTTAATGCTTTTAAAATTCAATCTTCTTTGATTGTTATCAAATCTCAATTTCTTGATTCATTAATTATTTCTTCAGTTGTTGCTCACTCTCTTATCATATCTCTAAGTTTTGTAGTTAAAGAAATAATTTCATATATTCAAATTCTTCAACTATATCAACTATGATTACATTTTTCGCAACCTAATCATTCATATAATTTTATATTTTTTGCTTGTCTTGTATTCATCCCTATATCTTTCATCATAGCCTCAATTATAGCTTGTTCTTCTACTGTTTTTTCTTTTTCAACTTTACAATGAGAACATATTTTTCTAACTAATCTTTGTGCAATTATAGTATCAAGTGCAGAAGCTATAATATATGGTTTAATTCACATATTTATAATTCTATCTAAAGTGTCTGCAGCTGATTTTGTATGCAGAGTAGATAAAACTAGATGTCATGTAAGACTTGCTTGTGTCGCAGTTTCAAGAGTTTCTATATCTCTTATTTCTCATACCATTATTATATCTGGATCTTGTCTTAAAATTGCCCTTAATCAACTATGAAATGTATATCATTTTTTTTCATTTACTTCAGACTGTATAACTCAATCCATAGAGTATTCTATTGGATCCTCAAGTGTAATTATTTTTTTATCTCTTGTATTTAATTCTGACAAAATAGTATAAAGAGTTGTAGTTTTTCAAGAACCTGTTGGCCCTGTAACTAAAACCATCCCATTTTTCTTTGAAATTGCCTTTTCAAGTATTCTCTTTGTTGTCCAAAAGAATCATAATTCATCAAAATCTATAACTGCATTTGTATTATCAAGTATTCTACAAACTACATTTTCAGCATTTCAAACAGGAAGAGTAGAAATTCTTACATCTATATCCCTATTTTCTATAATCATAGAATATTTACCATCTTGTGGTATATCTGTTATATTTAATTTTAATCATGAAGAATATTTGAGTCTTTCAAGAATAAGTTTATATTCTTTTATATTTAATCTAAAAATATCAACTAAAACTCAATCAATTCTAAATCTAACTACAATATAATCTTCAAAAACTTCATAATGAATATCACTACTTCATAAAATAAGTGCTCATATTGTAATATCTCTTAATGTTTCATCTGTTTTTTGTAATTTTAGACTATCTTTTACTTGATTTTCTATTTTTTGAAACTTCAAAGAATAATACTCTCTTTTTGATTCTTTAGAAAGTATTTCTTTTTTTAATTCTTCTACTATATTTTTTTCTTCTGAAACAGGCTTTTTAGTAACCATAACTTGTAATTTGAAACTAATAAATATAATTTATATAGATTTTATCATAATAAATTATTTTATGCAAAAAATAGACAAAAAAGCATCTATATTAATATGGTCAATTTTTTTAAGTTTGACTATGTCAATAGCTTTTATTTCTATAAGTTCTCAAATAAATAGTAACTTAAAAAATAATAATAGTTTAAATAAAAAAATTGATATAAAAAATAATATAAATAATGCTTTAATTGATGCTATTGAAAATAATAATTTTGAAAATAAAGAAATTTCAAATAATGAAATACTTATTTTTGAAAAAAATAATTTTTTAAATATATGATTAAAAAATAATGAAGAGATTAGATTAAGATTTGCAAATAATATAAATATGACAATTGTAATTAACTCTTGAAGTCCTGTATCTTATTTGAATACAAGTTATAGTAATATAAATTGAATTTCATCTAGTTCTACTACATTTTCAACTTGAACTTGAGAAATAATAATAAAAAACTTATGACTTTATTCAAATGTAAATATATTTAGTGAAGATAATTTTGAAAAACAATATAAAAAATATAAAATAATACAAAAAATCTGAAATAAAAATATAATAAAACAAAGCTCTGAAATAAAACTTTTTTAATAAAAAAAAATGAAAAAAATATCTACTATTATAATAATATCATTATTTATAAATATATCTCAAATAAGTATATCTTTTTGAGAAGCAAAAACTATATCTGATAAATCATGATATGAGTTGTATAAAGAAAGAATTACAAATTTTTGTAGTGAATACAAGACAAATGATAATAATTCTGAAACAATTTATTTGATATGAAAAGATGAACAATTTTTAGATTTAGATAATGATATATCTTGAAAATACAAATCATGAAATGATATTATATTAGCAAAAGAACAATACAGAAAAAATATGGATAATATATATAATTGTGCAACAAAAATATCATATTATAGATGATTAAAAACAATAAAAAACAATTTATTAAATAATAATTCTAAATTAAAAACTATATTAGAACAAAAAATAAACTCAAAAATGCAAGAAATAGAAATAAGTATAAATCAAGATAGTAACAAATGTAAAATAAGCTCTGAAAAAAATAATAGTATAATCAAGAAATCTATATTAAAACAAACTACATATGAATTATGTAAATATAATTTTTATTTAGAATACTTAAAAAATTTTAATGAAAATATTTATGCTATAAATGTATCAAACAATGTAGATTCTGTTTCTATAAATTCATTGTTAAATGTAGAAAATGAAAAGATAAATGAAATAGATAAAGAAATAATAAACATATATAAAACTTATCCAGTTGCATTTAAAGCATATTCAGAATATGAAAATAATATAACTATACATATACTTTTAGAACTTCTTAGAGATGATTATAATCTACTTAGAGAGTGATTACACAAAAGTATAAACCCAATAAATCAAGTTGTATATAAAATAAGTAATGCTATGAGCAAATAAAAAATTCCAAAATTAATTTTGGAATTTTTTATTTTTTTAATCAACATATATATATCAATCAATACTTCTATCATTTATAGAAATTTTTCTATAAGTTATTTCATTTAATCTTCTATAATTCATATCTGAAACAATTATATGATCAGATTTTATTTCCATAACTATTCACACATGTCAATACCTAGGATTATATCAAGTTCATGTTAATTGAACTATTGCTCATAATTTAGGACTACTTCAAGTAGAAGCTCACGCTGCTCTTGCATTTGTTAACCATTGATTAGCATTACCTCACCAATAAACATTTTTATATTGAGCTACATACCGAGTACAATTTCACCAAACAAAACTATGTGAAGGAGCTCTCCGAACAAGTTTATGAGTTCAAAAACTTGAAACTACTTCATTTGCTTCTTCTTTTACAAAATTATATCATCAAGAAACAATTTTTGAAGGCTTGTTATTATTTTTAGCTATTTTTGTAGGAGTAGTATATATTGGAAAAACAATTTTTTTAATTGCTCAAGGAATAACTAGTGAATCTCATATTTTAATTGATGAGTTATCAGTAAGAAGATTTTGTTCCTTAATCTTTGATTCTCAAATATCATATTTCTTAGCAATTGAAGATATAGTATCACCTGACACAACTTTATGAATTATTCATGATACTGGTGGAACTTTTATAAGTTCACCTGGTCTCAAAACATGATTTTTTTCAAAATCATTTGCCCAAAGAATAGAACTTGTTGATACACTAAAATCATATGCTATACTTGAAAAAGAATCTCAAGGTTTTATCTCATACTCAAGAATCTCATTTGTTCAAGCTAGATCTCTATTATCATTTAATATAGTATTAACTGATAAAAATGAATCTTCTGATTCAATTATTGGAATTCAATATCAAGAATCTCAATCTTGTAATTCTCATCAATAATAAGATTCAATAATTGAAGTTTCATCTAT
>Ga0100378_1007133_pt1 | contig 10014 bp, 11 predicted proteins | sample CryGeymeta201502_FD_81535 | JGI IMG/M metagenome (GOLD analysis project Ga0100378, IMG submission 81535) | Groundwater microbial communities from Crystal Geyser aquifers in Utah, USA - Crystal Geyser metaG 2015-02 | ecosystem: Environmental > Aquatic > Deep subsurface > Groundwater | place: USA...
AAATTTTCATAAAGAGAAAATTTCTAATTTGGTTTATTTGAAATTTTCATAAAGAGAAAATTTCTAATTATTTAATTTCTTTATGTACGGTAACTTTTTTCAAAATAGGATTGTATTTTTTTAATTCAACTCTATCTGGTGTATTTTTTTTATTTTTAGTAGTAATGTATCTTGATGTACCAGGCATACCACTTGTTTTATGTTCTGTGCATTCCATTATTACTTGGATTCTATTACCTTTCTTTGCCATTTGTTCAAACTTTTTAAAATTGGATTGCAAATTTAGAATTTTTTTTGAAATTCTAACAAATAAACTGCTATTATTTTTAATCAAAAAAAAACGAGTTGAAATTCTGACAAAATTCATAGTTTTTTGAAACACAAAGATAGACTTTTGTACATTCAATTATGTCAGTCAAAATAAAAAACACAACAGTCTGTTTTCACTGCGGAGAAGATTGTCTTGATGAAGCAATTTTGTTTGATAACAAACACTTTTGTTGTTCGGGCTGTAAAACCGTGTTTGAAATTCTCAACCAAAATAATTTATGCGATTATTATGACATTGAAAAAATGCCTGGAATTTCGCCTCCAAAAAATGCAATTAAAAAATATGAGTACCTCGATAATGAGCAAATTTTTGAGAAACTTATCGATTTTAAAGATGAAGAACAAGCATTGGTAACGCTTTTTTTACCTCAAATTCATTGTAGTTCGTGCATTTGGTTGTTAGAAAATTTGTATAAACTTAATCCACACATTGTTTCCTCTCGTGTAAATTTTTTGAAAAAAGAAATTAAAATTGCTTTTAACTATTCAGATTTATCGCTCCGAAAATTAGTTGAATTACTCACTTCTATTGGCTACGAGCCTGAAATTACTTTTTCTAATGTGAGTAACAATAAAAAACATTCAATTGATAGAAGTTTAATTTTTAAATTGGGTATAGCAGGTTTTTGCTTTGGAAATATTATGTTGATTAGCTTGCCTGATTATTTTGGTTTAGATAACCTCAAAGACAATGATTTTTCTCAATTTTTTGGATACATTAATATTTTACTTTCTTTACCCGTGCTTTTATATAGTGCTTCCGATTACCTTAAATCAGCTTGGCAAGCGATGTTTCGAAAATCCATTAATATTGATGTGCCAATTGCCTTAGGAATTATAGCATTGTTTGCCAGAAGTGTTTATGAAATTATTTCAAACACAGGATCTGGTTATTTGGATTCTTTGGCAGGACTTATCTTTTTCATGTTATTAGGGAAAATTTTTCAACAAAAAACGTATGCCATTTTATCGTTTGAAAGAGATTATAAATCCTATTTTCCTATTTCTACTACATTAATAGATGCTGATGGAAATGAAAAAAGTGTGTCTGTTTCAGAAGTTAAAGTTGGAGATATTATTTTGATAAGAAATAATGAAATTATTCCAGTAGATGCCTTGTTGGTAGAGGGATGTGCTCAAATAGATAATAGCTTTGTTACAGGTGAATCTGTTGCTGTTCATAAAAATGTGGGAGAAAAGATTTATGCAGGAGGAAAGCAAATGGGACAGGCTATTCAATTGGAGGTAATTAAAGAGCTTTCGCAATCGTATTTAACTCAACTGTGGAATGATGAAGCTTTTATAAAACAACAACATCATCAATTTGAGGGTATAACCAATGCCATGAGTAAATATTTTACTATTGTTATTTTAATAATTGCTTTTTCAAGTGCTTTTTTTTGGTGGCAAACATCAATAAAAATTGCTATCCATGCTTTCACCTCTGTATTGATTATTGCCTGCCCTTGTGCATTAGCACTTTCAGCACCATTCACTTTTGGAAATGTGTTGCGAGTGTTAGGTAAAAATAAATTTTATTTAAAAAATGCATCGGTAATTGAAAATCTTACAAAAATTAGCACCATAGTTTTCGATAAAACAGGTACTATTACTCAAGCATCAAAGTCAACCATTACATTTCATGGAGATATGTTATTGAAAGAGCAAATTGACATGATTTATACATTATTGAGGCAGTCTTCACATCCATTGAGTAAATTAATTTTTTCATCAATTAAAGACGCTGAATTACTTACTCTCATTGCTTTTAAAGAGGTTCCTGGAAAAGGAATTGAAGGGAGTTTTAATCATCATAAAGTAGCAGTAGGCTCTGAATTATTCATTAAAGAGAAACAAGACTTAAATCCTACTTCAACTACTGTTTTTATAAAAATAGATGATAAAGTATTGGGCTATTTTCAGTTAGAAAATTCCTATAGAAATAATTTAAAAGAAGTATTGAAACAGCTTTCTAAAAAATTTAAACTTCATTTAATTTCTGGAGATAATGATAGTGAGAAAAAGAATCTAATGACATACTTTGGTTCAAACGCTCAATTTTCATTTAATCAGCGTCCAGAAGATAAATTAAACTATATTAAAAAATTACAAAACAACAATGAAAAAGTAGCCATGATAGGCGATGGATTAAATGATGCAGGGGCTTTAAAACAAAGTAATGTTGGTGTTTCCATATCAGAAAACATAAATACATTTTCTCCAGCTTGCGATGCTATTTTAGACGCAAGTGCTTTTGATAAAATACCTTTGTTTTTAAAGTATTGTAAAGGTAGTATGCGAATTATTGAGGTAAGTTTTATCATTTCTTTTTTGTATAACATAGTAGGGTTGAGTTTTGCAGTTCAAGGGTTGTTGTCGCCAGTTGTAGCAGCTATTTTAATGCCGTTAAGTTCAATAACAGTAGTTGTTTTTGTAACCTTAGCCACCAATATTTTGTATCGAAAAAAAATTAATAAATAGTTTTTTGTTTACTATTGAATATCATAGGATTTTCCAAAAAGAATATTTTTACCTGATAAAAGTCATTTATTTAATAGTTTTGACATCCTACTTTTATCCAATAAATCAATCCAAAATGAGCGTACTTTTTATTTTAATCATAGTAAGCTTAACTGTAGCTGCATCATTTTTAGTTGCTTTTATTTGGTCAGTTAAAAATGGGCAATATGAAGATGGTTACACTCCTTCAGTACGAATGCTTTTTGACGATGAATTAAAACAAGAATCAAAAAAACATCAAATAAAAAATAAATCTATAAAATAAATTAAAGAATTATGTCAGGAGAAATTCAAAAATTTTATTATGATAATAAAATAGTAAAAATGTTTGCTTATGCCACTGGAATATGGGGTATAGTTGGAATGTTAGTAGGACTTTTAGTAGCTCTACAAATGTATCTTCCAGCTCTTAATTTTAATTTAGAATATACCACTTTTGGTAGAACTCGTCCGCTACATACAAATGCTGTAATTTTTGCTTTTGTAGGTAACGGAATTTTCACAGGAGTTTATTATTCCTTGCAACGCTTACTGAAAACCAGAATGTGGAGTGATAAGTTAAGTATGATAAACTTTTGGGGTTGGCAATTGATAATTGTATCTGCAGCTATTACCTTGTTAGCAGGATTTACAACAGGAAAAGAGTATGCTGAATTGGAATGGCCTATAGATATTGCAATAGCAGGTATCTGGGTGGTATTTGGTTGGAATATGTTTGCAACTATATTAACTAGAAGGGAGCGACATTTATATGTTGCAATATGGTTCTTCATTGCCACATTTGTTACTGTTGCGGTACTTCATATTGTAAACTCATTTGAGTTACCAGTTAGTTTTATGAAAAGCTATTCATGGTATGCAGGCGTGCAAGATGCTTTAGTGCAATGGTGGTATGGGCATAATGCGGTTGCATTTTTCTTAACTACTCCTTATTTAGGATTGATGTATTATTTTTTACCAAAAGCAGCACAACGACCAGTTTATTCTTATAAATTATCAATTATACACTTTTGGGCATTAATTTTTTTATATATTTGGGCCGGACCTCATCATTTGTTATATACTTCACTCCCAGAATGGGCACAAACCTTGGGAGTAGTCTTTTCGGTAATGTTGATAGCTCCATCTTGGGGCGGTATGATTAATGGGTTATTAACCTTACGTGGAGCTTGGGATAAAGTAAGAGATAGTGCCGTATTGAAGTTTTTTGTAGTAGCTGTAACAGCTTACGGTATGGCTACATTTGAAGGGCCTATGCTTTCATTAAAAAGTGTAAATGCGATAAGTCATTATACCGATTGGACTGTCGGACACGTTCATATAGGAGCATTAGGTTGGAATGGGTTTTTAACTTTTGGAATGATGTATTGGCTAATTCCCAGAATGTTTAACACTAAACTGTATTCTGAAAAACTAGCAAATGTTCATTTTTGGATAGGTACTATTGGAATTTTAGTGTATGCTGTACCTCTTTATTTTGCAGGATTTACACAATATTTAATGTGGCAAGAATTTACACCAGATGGATTTTTAGCATACCCAAACTTTTTAGAAACAGTTTCCCAAATTATTCCTATGTATGTAACAAGAAGTATTGGAGGTACATTGTATTTGATAGGTGCACTTGTGATGTTTTACAATATTGTGAAAACAATTAAGGCAGGAGATTTTATTGCCAACGAAGCAGCAGAAGCTCCAGCTCTGGAAAAAACTTTTATACCAAAATTAGGAGAATATTGGCATAGACCTATTGAAAGAAAACCGATACAATTGTTAATCTTTGCTTTAATAGTTATTTTAATTGGAGGAGCTGTTGAGATGGTACCTACCTTCCTAGTGAAATCAAATGTGCCAACTATTGAAGCGGTAAAACCATACACACCTCTTGAATTACAAGGTAGGGATATTTACATCAAAGAAGGGTGTTATAATTGCCATTCTCAAATGATTAGACCTTTCAGACATGAGGTTGAACGCTATGGAGATTATTCAAAGTCAGGCGAATTTGTGTATGATCATCCATTCCAATGGGGATCAAAAAGAACAGGACCTGATTTGGCACGTGAAGGCTCAAAAAAATTAAGAAAATCTTATTCTTGGCACTTTAACCACATGGAAAACCCACAAAGTATGTCTCCAGGTTCTATTATGCCAAATTATCCGTGGTTGCTCAAAAAGGACATTGACATTGAAAGTACACCTGCTAAAATTAGAGCAATGCAAACACTTGGAGTTCCTTATGAAGAAGGATATGATGCTAAAGCCATTGATGAGTTGAAAGCTCAAGCAATTGAAATTGAGACCAAGCTAAAAGAAGAAGGAATAAAACACGCTGATGCAAACAAAGAAATTATTGCTCTTATAGCTTATTTACAACGACTTGGAACAGACGTAGAGAAATGATGAATGTAGCAGTAGTAATATAACAATGTAGCAATTTGAAGAATAAATGTTAAATAATCACTAATATCTAACCTCTAATCACTTTTAACTTAAGAAAAGATGCTGAAATTTATTAAACATAATATGGAATCAATAATTGGAATAGAAATATATCCTATTATTTCCCTAGTTCTATTTTTCTCTTTTTTTGTAGGATTACTTATATGGGTAGCACGAACAAAAAAAGAGTATATTAATCATTTAGAAAACCTTCCTTTGGAAGATTAAGCAAACAGTATAAAACAATAAAATATTACTTATGACAACTAATGATGAAAAAACGAAATTAATAGCAGGTCTTGATGATAATGCTTTAGATCATGATTATGATGGAATAATTGAGTTAGACAATGCACTGCCACCATGGTGGTTGTATCTGTTTTATGGTACTATAATTTTCGCCATTTTTTATGCCATAAATTTTTTTGGAATGGGTGCTTATAAACAACAAGATGAGTTGAATGAACAATATGCTATTGCCCAAAAATCAATCGAAAAATACAAAAAGGAACATGGAAGTTCTGTAGATGAAAACTCTGTAGTATTAATTACTGATGCACAGAAAATTGCTGATGGAAAAGTGATTTATGAAAAAAATTGTGTTGCTTGTCATGCTCCAAATGGAGGAGGAGGAGTAGGGCCTAACTTTACTGATAATTATTGGATACATGGAAATTCTATAAATGATGTATTTAAAACTATTAAATATGGTGTTCCTGAAAAAGGAATGATACCATGGGAATCACAACTTAATCCTGAGCAAATTCAAAATGTATCGAGTTTTATCTTAACAGAATTTAAAAATAAAAATGTGGAGGGAGGTAAAGAACCTCAAGGGGATAAAATTGAATAGTAAAAAATTCAGATTATAGTTAGTGAGAGTGAATTAGAGATTGTATTATGATAGAGCAAGGTATAAATAAAGATGATGATTCATTTAGAGATATAATATCTACAGTTGATGAAGATGGAAGAAGAAAATGGGTGTTCCCAAAAAAGCCTAAAGGAAAATTAACGAATTACAGAAACTATTTAAGTTATTTTTTATTGGCAATCTTATTCTTAAATCCTTGGATTAAAATTGATGGAGAACCAATCCTGATGTTTAACATCCTTACCAGAAAATTTGTATTGTTAGGGCAAGTTTTTTGGCCACAAGATTTTTATTTGTTTGCTCTAATAATGATAACTTTAGTTATATTTATTGTGCTTTTTACCACCATTTATGGACGTGTTTTTTGTGGTTGGATTTGTCCGCAAACTATATTTATGGAACACGTTTTTCGTAAAATTGAGTATATGATAGATGGAGATTATAAACATCAAATTCAATTAAAAAAACAACCATGGAATTTAGAGAAAATCACAAAAAGGGGAGCTAAGTATAGTATTTTCTACTTAATTTCTTTACTTATTTCTCATACATTTTTAGCCTATATAATTGGTTCAGACGAGCTAATTAAAATACAAAAATCACCTGTTCAAGAACACTTGGTTGGATTTATTTCAATAATTATATTTAGCTGGGTTTTCTTTTTTGTGTTTGCATGGTTCAGAGAACAAGTTTGTTTAATTGTTTGTCCTTACGGAAGATTACAAGGGGTGATGTTGGATAGAAACTCTTTAGTTGTAGCTTATGATTATATTAGAGGAGAAAGTAGAGCTAAATATAAAAAAAACGAAGATAGGAAAAAAGAGAACAAAGGCGATTGTATCGATTGTAATCAATGTGTAGATGTTTGTCCAACAGGAATTGATATTCGACATGGCACTCAATTAGAATGTATCAATTGTACAGCGTGTATCGATGCTTGCGATTTTATGATGGAAAAGACCAACCAACCAAAGGGCTTAATTCGTATAGATTCCGAGAATGCAATTGCCGAAAGTAAACCCAACAAATTTTCAACTCGTTCAAAAGCTTATACAGCTGTTTTGCTATTATTGGTGATGTTAATTGTTTATTTATTTACACTAAGAGGAAGCATGGAAGCGACTATTTTACGTACTTCAGGTACACTTTTTCAAGAACAAGAAAATGGAATGATTAGTAATTTATACAATGTGAAAGCGGTAAATAAATCCAATAAAGAATTAAAACTTACTTTTGAAGTCATGAATTTGGGTGGAACAATAAAAATGGTAGGTTCAGACACACTCTTTTTACCAAAAGGAGAAAGTAGGCAGCAGGCTTTCTTTGTGAATATTTCAAAAGATAAGTTGTTTGCTCGAAGTACAAAAATTAAAATTGGTATTTTTAGTGATGGTGTATTGTTGCACGAAAATAAAACAACTTTTTCAGGACCAGAAGAATGAAATTATTGTGTGAATTACATTCAACTTCTAACTTTTAATTTCTAAACGATAAACTTAATGAAACTAAACTGGGGAACAGGCATAGCAATATTTATTGGGCTGTTTATCATAACTATGGTAGGTATGGTTTTTAAGGCAGGACAACAAAGTCACGAGTTAGTTACAACCGATTATTATGCAAAAGAGCTCGATTTTCAACATTTATTAGAAAAAGAAAAATTAACTTTTGCTACTTTTAAACAACCTATTTTGGCAAAATTTGTTGATGAACAGTTTCAGCTTATTTTTCCTGAAGAAGTTGGAGAGCAACCTATCTCTGGAAGCATTTATTTTTTTAAGGCATCTAGCGAAAAGGAAGATCAAACCATTTTAATTAATACAAAAAATAGAACACAATTTTTTAATGTCAAAGATTTCTCAAAAGGAAAATATACCTTAAAAATTGATTGGAAAGTTGCTGAAAATGAGTATTACAGCGAAATTGAAGTAGTTTTCCCATAAGCCTTTACACATGGAAAATTATTCGATAGCTTTTTTTATAGGATTGCTCGGAAGTTTACACTGTGTAGGAATGTGTGGACCAATAGCTTTTGCGTTGCCTCTTAAAAGTGCCACCAACGCATATAAAATACTTGGAGCACTCATCTATAATTTTGGCAGAATTGTTACTTATGCTTCATTGGGCTTGGTATTTGGTTTTTTTGGACAAGGAATTAAAGTAGCCTCATCGCAACAATTTTTATCTATAGGAGTAGGAGTAATCCTTATTTTGAGTGTTTTTTTACCATACCAATGGTTGAGTAACATTCATCCAACAGGCATCATTACCTCATACATTGGAAAAATTAAACAACAATTGGGGCTACTTTTTCAATCTTCGAAACCATCCAATTTATTTTTGATAGGATTATTAAATGGGTTTTTACCGTGCGGATTAGTTTATGTGGCGATAGGCGGTTCAATAGCATCAGGAAATTTAATCAATGGAGCATTGTTTATGGTTTTTTTTGGATTGGGAACGCTGCCTTTGATGTTTTTAGCTGTTCAATTGGCTAATTTTATAAGTGTTGCCTTTCGAAATAAAATAAGAAAATTCTTTCCAATTTTAATTATCATTATTGGCGTGCTGTTTATCCTCAGAGGCTTGAATTTGAATATTCCTTATATTAGCCCAAAAATTAATGTAGAACGTCCTTTTGTTCAGGATTGTTAAAGACATAAAGCACTAATAATAAGTTAAAACCATCTTTATTTAAATGGAATTATTATATTTGGGATGAAAATATAATGCAGATAAAGAACACCAGTGTTTTTTATTCACATGTTGGGGGTAATTAATGAAAGATGTAATTTACATATCACTTGGAAAATTAGTAGTTAACTACACAAGTTTAGAGTTTTTTTTAAGTATTCTATTTAATACTTTAAAAAATACTAAAACAGGTGGATTAACCTATATAAAAGATAAAGGAGTATTTAAAACAACAGAAAAAATCAAAAATTATTCTACAGAAAAGATTAAAGACATAGAGACCCACGAAGCATTATGTTCTTTAATGGATAAAGTTAATACTGTAAGAGGACAAAGAAATACCTTACTACATTCCGCATTCTTTCAAGATAGTAAAACAGATAAGGCAATTCAGGTAGATATATTAAAGACAATAGAATCAAGTCAGAATATATCAAAATCTATATCAGAAAATGATATAAATAAAGTTTCTAAAGACACTTTAAACCTTACCTCAGAAATTACTTTTTTAATACTACACTTAAATCAAAAACTTAAAAAATAATGGGACTATTTAGTAAATTAATGTCGAATAAAAAAGAATCCTCTCAAACAACAGAAGGGTTACAAGAGCTCATAAAAATAGACCTAACAGATGGTGAATTTACATTTCCCGAAAAATTCTGGGGACATATTTCTAGATATTTATTTCGCAAGGAGAATAATACGCTATGGTTAAACGGAGATAAATACTTTAGCAATGAAATTGCTTTACAAATAATTAATGAGTTTGCTGACAAATTTGGACTTGACGGACATGGTTGTGGAAAATGGTCTAAACAAGATGAAGAAGACTTAAAAACATTTGGTAGTATTTCTCGTAACTGGTATTTTGACAAGGACTTTAATGGAAAACCTGCAGAATGGATAACAGTTGAAAATAACAACTACGACTATAATAGAATGATTAGGATTGACTTTGATAAAAATGATGATGAAGTTGGTGTTGAAATACAACTTACTGGATGGAATGAGCTAAAAGATTATTTATCTAAATAAAACTCCCCATCTCATCCAAGCATCCCTAATTCTCTGTTTCAAGCATTCGCTTGGAAAAGATTACTAAATCCTTATGAACAGGATAGTGATTAAAGAATATTCACCTCTCTTTCTAA
>Ga0100378_1007146_pt1 | contig 10005 bp, 11 predicted proteins | sample CryGeymeta201502_FD_81535 | JGI IMG/M metagenome (GOLD analysis project Ga0100378, IMG submission 81535) | Groundwater microbial communities from Crystal Geyser aquifers in Utah, USA - Crystal Geyser metaG 2015-02 | ecosystem: Environmental > Aquatic > Deep subsurface > Groundwater | place: USA...
CATTCATTTTTAGTAAAGTGCAACGTTAGCATGATTGGAGAGACACCGAACACCTTGCAACCCACCTATCATTCAACTACTAGAGTCTAGCAGTAGTAGAGCATCACCAGAAGTAGCTAGTGCCTGGTACCAGGTAGTATTCTACTACTAATGCCTGGTACTCCGTACACCAGAAGCAGCTACCTGGTACTAGTACCACATAGTTATGTCACTTTTGAAAAGACTTCTGTTACTTTGGCTCATTCTTCCAGGACTTCTTCAGCACTCAGCATATCATTATACTCGAGTAATTATTTAGCTCAACTCACATCTCATTAGAACCTGGCTCTAGTACTCGGTATCTTCTCTCGACAAAAAATTAAAGAATAACGATGATGATAATGATGATGATGATGATGATGGGGACGAATAGATCAACCAGAGCATTGTCGACGTTGGTAGTCTTCTTGCTTCTCCCGGCCTTGGTTCTTGCGTTTGCTCCCAAGTCGGCAACCAAGAATTTGTTCGTTGTTGTAGACACCAGCGGCAGTTGTTCCTCTTCTTCTTCTTCGACAACGACTGCCCTCGGGCCACTGCGACGAGTGAATAAAGATCAACTGATCCAGAACACTCAGATAGCCATCGATACAGCGAAGAATCCCAGCAAGATGAAAAAGGAAATGGAAAGAAATACACAACATCAAAATCAACAACAATATCAACAACCACCGTCACAACAACAAGGAGGAGGAGGAAGAAAATTCAGCTACGATGATCTTCTCGGACCGGGAGGATCCATAGGTAATGCGATCAGTAATCCTTTTTCTTCTTCTTCACAACAACAACAACAACCAAATGGACGTTCCAGGTATGATGATCTTGCTGGACCACCCTTTCCACAGCAGCATCAGCAACAACAACAGACGTCTCCTTCTCCTCCTCGTCCGCAGTCGTACCCTTATACTCCACCCTCAATGAATCAACAACAATCGTTCATGCCAGAACAACAGCAGGGACACTATTATCAGTCACAAGCTCCCCCATCTGGCCAATACCAATCACCACCTCCGCCGATATCTGACCAACAATATCAACCATATGTGCAGGGGCAACAATCCAAGCAGGAATATTACTCCCGAACTCAGCAACAGCAGCCTCCTTCGAGAGGTATGTCACAGTTAGGATATCCACGATCATCCCAACGAGCAACGACAACAGCATCAAGCTCAGCATACCAGGATCCATTAATGATGCAAGGGGGCTATAATACGGTTCATCCTCTACAAGGTTCGTATCAATCACCTCCGTCAGAATCCTATTACAAGTCCCAAAATCAACCACGACAGCATTCCGCAAATCAATACAACAGTCAGCAGCAGCCTCCTCCTGTCAATCAATCTGTGGGTGAGCAACAACCGTATCCGCAACACTTGCGTCCACAACAACAAACAGCAGCCATAGGATCTCAGCGTTCGCCACCACCACCACCACCACCCTATCAACCGGTACAGACATCATCCACAGGATCTCAGCAGTATTACGCACCGTCAAATACAGGCACTCAAAACAGACAGCAACCACAAAGTTCGCCTTACTCGTATGGACAACAACCACAAGATTTCTACTACAAGCAGAGTCAACAAATGCCGCATACCGCCAAGTATCCCGTGGATCCATACCAACAACAAGGACAGCCAATGCCACACACAGCCAAGTATCCCGTGGATCCAACCCAACAACAAGGACAGCCAACCATGTACTCGAACGATTCCTACCAGCAAGGAAATCCAACGAAATACCCAGGATTCTCACAGTCGACGACTAGCCCGTCTTCGGCAGCCCGGCAGTCGTCGTATCAGCAACAAGGGGCAACTCAACGAAATCAAATGCCGTATGGACAATCTAGAGATCCTTACGGAGGTGATATGGATCCGTATACGGTTCGTGAAACTTTCTCTACAATGGGAATGTCCAACCAAATGTATCAAAATCAACAGCAACAGGTGCCACACACATGGAACTATCGAACTGGAAGTGGTCCTACTGCTGCTAACGGGTTGGCAGGATCCAGGTCTAATTCCTTCATGGGTGATGAATATCGCTATCCAAATAATCAACCGTCGCCGCCGCGGAGATCATCACCGGCACCACCGGCTCACCGAGATATGCCACCTCCGAATCCCCAGGAAGAGCTCACTAAAGATCCTCGCAAAATTCGTATTTCCAAGAAGAACGATGTCCGTTTTTACGATCCCGTCATGCATACTCGACCAGAGGAACGCCAAAAAGGTCGTGTCAAGTTGATGAATCCTGGTAGCCGTTTCGATCAGCAACGTTCTCGTATCTCGACAAGTAACAACAACATTGGTCGGGGTAGTAGGAATGATGGAAGCCAAAATGATGGTCGTCAGGATCTTCAACCGTATCCTCAATATCCACAAGAACGATTCCCTCTTCGTCAAGACCTGAGTCCTCTCAATCAAAACCAGGGTCCTGCATCTAATCGCCAAAAACCTCATCAACCCTTTGCCCAGGAACGCTCCAACAGGAAACCAAGTGTAACAAGTCGAGGTATAGAAAGTCGCAAGCAGAAGGAAGACCAGCAATCGACGGTGAAGATTGCCACATCGAAAATGTATGTTGACAACGACCAATCCGGAGCCACTGTGATCAAGGGCAAGGATTTTGGTTACTTCACCGTTCCTGAAGATGTAACAGAAATGGAAATTATTTTGGGAAATGAAAATGCCACTGCCATTATCGCAACAGTGGAATTGATGCAAGGGAATGGAAAGATCAAAAAGATTGCAGAAGTTGACTCTTTCACGCAGTTCCGTACTTCTACCGAAACACCGTCGTCAGGATCCACGAGAACTATTTGCGTTGCCAATACCGGACCTTTGGATAATACTATTTTTGCTACTGTGAGACCGCTCACAAGAACGAGCCCGAAAACGACGACCACATCTACTGCGAGCAGTAAACCCTCCCTTGCACAGCCGCCCAAAACGGCGGCCGCAACTGCCAGCATCAAGAATAGATACACTGGTCGGCCGCATTTGAGCCCAAACATACAAATGGGACCAGGCAGCCTCCTTTGAAGTGTCGTAACAGGGCCAAGATGTTGTTGTGGCCTTCGTTGAAGGAATAGAAATACGCAAACAATGACAGGGAGTATGTACATACATGTAAATTATATAAATACGTTTCTTCTACTATTGCGATTCAAAGATACTGCAACACAGCCGCATGTACCGTGATGGTAATCGACGAGTGTTGCATTGTTACCATAAAAGATGCAGAAGACCCCTGCAGTGCATCGTTCGTGACGAGGTAACTTGTGTTTAAAATAATGACCACAGTCAGACTTTTTTATCCACAAAGTCATCCTTCTTCCAGAGCGAGAATTCTGCAACAATTGAATTTAGCTGCACGAAATTATCTTTTGTTTTGCTTGGTGTTGCGAACGGGTACATTTCAACTTAGCCACTTGAGTACGTAGTCTAGCTAATGCACAGTCACCTGTTCATGTCCAAAAGCTAGAAAATGACACTACCATTAGGGGGAACTCGTTCTGCATCGAAACCCACGTTTGGATTCTGTTCCCGTTCCTACTACCAGTACTAAAAGCTACGGTAGAGTAAAGATGAGTCACATCCCCTGTACAAGCAAGAATGAGTGAATCAGCGCGACCTTCATTCTTTGATAAAACGTACTTTAGACTGCTCTGGAAGTCTGCAAAACGGTTCCAAATACTGCAATGATACCCACAGTTTCAACTTATTGTATTCTACAAACACTTCGCGTAATTTATAAAACAGTCAGGCTATCCTTGTACGATGACGTCTACCACAACCGCGCGGGTTTTCTCTCGCTCAGCTTCTTCCTTCCGCAACGCGACAGCTAGATCCTTCTGGTGGTCGACGAGTAGTAATAGCGCTTCGGTTCCCGAAAATAACAAAATCGTCGACACGGCCGCCAAAACCACTTCCATTCGAGAAATTACTACCACCATGAGAGTGACGCGCGAGGACATGAAAGCAGCCACCGGCGATATTCGTGAACAAGACAAACAAGATTTTCCCATGGAAGAACGATGGACTTTGCCTCATGAATCTATGGATACGAAGAAGCCTGAATGGGGAGGACCAACACGAGGTGGTCGACTCTTGGAACCTACTCGTTATGGAGATTGGGAACGCAAAGGGCGCTGTACGGATTTTAGTTAAGTACTTATTGCGGTGTAGTGCGGCTGCGAGTAACACACGATGACGTTCCCCTGTCCAACGCCTGAGATTTAGCGACACAAAAAAGATGCATGCTTTAGAAGCGCAGTTTGCTCTATAAAGCAGATACTGCAAGGACCGCATTTCTTTCTTCAATCATGTACTGTACGTAGTTTGGCAGTGACGTTTGAATAGAATTTTGGATAAAGACTTAAAAAGTGCGATTTCTGAGAAATGTGCACATACTCTACATCACAAAGGTCCGCTCATTTTCAAGGGGACAATGGTCCCGGAATCGTAAGATTACAGCAGCCATCGCATTGCATATTCATAGAACCACACAACCATGTTCTATCCTCGTTTTCCTGGTGAAGGGTCTGAAGCTAATAGTTTATTCATGTATTCCCCCCAAAGAAATATGAAGCTACATTTATGGCAGCAAGCTGTGACACAGTCTAGCTGCCTTCCCGCTGCACCTGGATCAAAGTATTGCTCGAGACTTTTTTTATGTTTTGCTGACCAGACAGCATCTGCATTTGCACCTGGATCTACAGCCATGCCGTTTTTTGCGTAGTCATAGATGGCGTCATCCAATGCTGTGTATGACGATGGGACAATGTTTGTTGAGTTCGTGTCAGAAATCATCTTTCCGGCCTGCTTGGCAGTCTTGGTCAGGAAGGTGTTCGTGGGTGCGGGCTTCGCCTCCCATCCAACCTCCGATGCAAAGCGGCTGTAGCTGCGCTCATAGTCTTCCAAAAAAACAATGTTGTCAAACCTCTTAAGACGTGCAATTGTGTAGTTAAAATCATCTCTCGTTAGCTGGAACTTGGGACGCTTCAAGCACCTCTCACCACAGATCATGCGCATACTGAAATTATCGGGTTGCAATCCAAGCCACTCGTCGAACGTCTGGTTGAATGTCGGGATCCTTTTCTGCAACACAAACTTGTCAACCTTGTAATGTGATTTATAGCGATCGCTGCTTTGGCGCAGTTGCACGACGTACCGGTATCTCTGAGAATCCATGGTATCGTACATCGGCCATTCGTTGGCCACAAACTTGTAAGGAGTTTTTTCTGCAAACTCTGCGTGAGCCTCAATGGAATCTCCTCCACAGCACTGTCCCTGATAGGCAGCATTGCAATCTTCTTCAAAATTTGCAAAATAATAGTTGGCCCTGGCGGCTGCACAGAAAGACGTTCCGCCCGCTTTGTGTATATGTAGAAAGTAGATGTGTCGATTATCCGATTCCTGGTACAAATTACAGTCGATTGTTAGATTTTGCATATTTTCATCTGAATAAATTCCAGATTTGGTTGCCCAGCTTGTCTTCAGTTCAAGCTCCGACAGTCCGTAAGCAGCTTGCTTTTCGGCATAATCTTTCCGCATTCTTTCCCGCTTCTTACGAAGGGCTTCCATGCAGTTTGCAGCCGTCCTCTTTTGTACTGGAACTCTTCCTACTTTGAACTGCTCTACCGGGAATTTTGAACTCACGTCCAGAAAAATTCTACAACCCAAAAGGCACAGGAAAAGTACTCGGGCACTCAGAAAAGTCGAGGAATGTTGACGTATCCCAAGCATTTTGTGCTTGCATCCCTGGTTGTCTTTTTGCCTTGGCTGCTAGAGTATGTATGAATCCGGAGCGGTGAAGGGTGAAGGTATGCAGGTAAAAAAAAAATCTAGCAGAACTACTAGTAGATAGACTACTAGCTAGAGTACAGCCCTTTCAAAACTAGTACTGTAGCAATTTAGAATAGAGTATTTAATTTACTCGGGTAGTCTAGTCAGTTAAAAGCGCCACAAATAAGACTACCAAAAATAAATAGAATAAGTACCAGTAACAACTACCAGTAGTACCAGGTCTTACATGGTGGCATTCAGCAAGCTTAATTTTACGTAATACCATACCTCTAGCTACTGTGATAGTAGTAGTACTACTACTAGTAGTACTACTACTAGTAGAATACTCGAGTAGTACGCGGTTGTAATCATGGTACTGTAGCACGACAGTAAAAGGAAGCTGGGTAGAAACTCTACGAGGTGCTACAAGCAGCAGTCTTTACTCAGTGAATGCCTAAGTACAGTGTGACGGGAAACTGGTGGCTAAAAGTAAAACCTTTAGTTTAAACTGGCTTAACAGCAGTGTCAAATTGATTTTCAGGAGTAGGCAAGGCCAGCCAGTTGCACCAAATGAAGAGTTATCATGGCTTCAAGATTTTGGTGCACCTCTTTTCAGAAAGAATGCTGGCCCAATACTACTTCTTGTAGTCATCGTCTGAAGCCTACTACCAGGAGGCAGCAGGTACAGGTAAAGTTGCTCAGGATGACACCACCATCGGATCAATCCTGTAGCAATAAGAAATATTTTGGAAGCATTAAGGTCTCAAACACCAAAAAAAGTAGTGCAATGGACAGCTCTTGATGAGAGCTTTCCAGCATCCATCATTGTTACCTGGTATCTATTTACTATTGGATTTTCAATTAGATGTTCAATTTTTTTTTTACTATTGGATTTTGACAATCATTTATTGACCTACAGGGCGCACCAACGATCAAAATAATATATCCTGAGGCCAGAAAGCCTCCAGCTGACTTAACATTTATGCAGTGATATTACTAGTAGTTGATATTAAATGACCAATTCCATCAGATGTCACATGGTAGTGATTAAGAACAGTGATTAAAAGGTGAAAAAATGGTTATGGTTCACTGCATTTCACCGAATCTCGAGTTTTTTCATGCCAAAACTCGAGATTTTGAAGTTTTTTAAGGCCAAAACTCGAGATTTTGGTGCTTAAACTCAAGATTTGGTGTGTCTCGAATTTGGTGATAACAAATCCCTTAAATTGGAAGAGTCAGCTAAAGTTAAGTTTCAGCCTCACTCTACTACAGTAGTCTACCTGCACTGCGATAGTTACCTGTTGATAGCTTAAACGTCCGCAAGCCTGCGGTAGCATAGCTAATAGTAGGAGTACTAGCTAGTAGTACTGCTAGTTTAGTGCTATACTACTAGGAGTCTAGTAACCGGTACGAGTGGTAGTCGACATTTTTTACAGTTGTACTGGAACCTGGCTGGTGGTGCTGGTAGGGTTCTACTGAAGCCAGTAGACTAGCTAGCTAGTATTGTAGCCAGACCTGAGCAAGGTTTATGCCCAATATTTATGAGCTTCGGGTTTTGGCGTTAATTGCTATAAAAAGAACAGTTTGGCTTCAAATCCAACGGTCACAAAAGGTCTCCATCCAATCCTAATAAAGCTTCAGTTCTCAAAACAACATACCGAGAACCGAGAACCGAAAACTATAGAATATAACATTGCTTTCCACAGTTCATGTTAATTACAAATCTCTGCACTTAGCGTTATCCCGTTCAGGTGTATTAGCCCCCCTGCTGCAGAGGCGCGTCATTCTTCTTGATTGGAATCAGGACGCAAACGACTGAAAGATATAATAAAAATAATTCGCTTGAGGTTTTTTTTTCAAAGAAGTGGGATTCATCAAAACGCCGAACAGGCAGTTATGAGAGCAACAACAATTGCACTGTCGCTAGCTTTCATTCTGTTGATTCTTTTCCCGGGATTTTTTATGATTCAAACGAGGCAACAATCGTTTCGACGTCGGAAAGTTACCGCGGAATATGGCACTAATGATTCAGCAGATTGGCAGCATGACAACAACAGCAACGACATTCCTTCTGCCAGGGTACCACAAGAAAAGGAGAGCATGGCACAAGCAGTTGCAGAAGAAAAAGGAGATGTATATTGGGAGTTTCCTTCCCAAACCAATGACATGAATGTAGAGGTTGCTGCTTTGCAGCTCGAACTCGACACGTCCGATGCAGCAAGAATAGAAGCGACGCACAAGGATGGTTTTACGCAAGATCGAGCCATTATAGCCACTCGTGCGGATGCTGGAGCTGCATCGGAAGCAGCAGCAGTAGCCTTTACTCAACATTGTTTGAATTTGTTGGACACCTATTCGTCGGGTAATAATCGTGTATCAGAAGAGGAATATGTAGAGTTCTTGCAAGCCCTTTCTCAAGGCACATTTCAAGCTCAGACATTCACGGCGTTGCCGCTGTTCTTATCCATGATTTTCTTCAGCGCTAGTTGCTCTTCCGGCGAAGATTGTATCAGTCAACCACCTCAGTTAACTTTGCAACAACAAGAAGCTGCCGCAAAAGGGCAGCAAGACAGGAACGTGGTACTGTGCAATCAGCTCATGAGGTATCCCTTTTTGGAGATTCTTTTTCCTTTTCAGTTTTTGATTCGTGTTCCAAACCGATTCACCGCCGCCGACGTTTTAGCACCCGATACCAATGACAACAATCGCAACGGTGGGATTGTACGAAATCTGGAGGCTGCTTTAGATTATTCCTTGTTGGATGGTTTTAATTGTAGCGATACGGTTGCAGACGTAGCAAAGCCGCGAGGCAAGAAACAGCACTTGATTGCGGCCGAAAGTCGACAACCTCAGTCTCAAAATGATTGTAACTATATAGTCGATGTCACAATAGCCGATGCGACCGATTACCCTTGCGGATTTCAAAGCAGCTGCATCCTCATTTTTTCGGACGTCTCCGTTTACGCAGTATTAGACGAGTCTCTGGATGGACTTACCTTGCAACGAACGACCACCAATTTACTCCGACAGACTATTAATGGTGACATTTTGGAAGAATTTTTGAGCATTTAAAGATCGTTAGTCAGCGACGTTGCAATGTTTGGTTGTTTGTCGATCTCCCGAGGTCTGTTCGAGTACTGGTTGCACGAACAGCTCAAGACACGACCCAAGAATAATTTACTACACACGGAGTGCTTACTGCAATCGGTTAAAGGCTAATGTCGTCAAGGAGATAAAAAATACAGGCGATACAAAATACAGAGGATTTCCATTGTCAAGCTTTGAAAGAGTTGGCGTGACTGCTTAGATGGCTAATATGTAGATGGCCTGGCAAGAATAGCGGTTCTCATTTGACGAATGGAAATGTATGTCTCGACATGGCACAGGAAAAGAGGTCCCAAACGACGCGGCGCAAGGAAGGCTGAATCAGCTTTCTGCAGATTGCATACAAAAAAATTACCACACCAAAGATACTTTTCAAAAGCTGTCTCGGAAGCTTGAAAAAGCCTCAGAAGCAGCAGCAACATTCCTGGTATACCTCTCTGCAAATATAATTTTGCTTGTCTCACACTCTCTCGAAAGGAGTCTTATTGTCTCTGGGCACCTCATTTAAAGTAATTAGAGGATGCAGCAGAAGGCATCTTCACAGGCACACCAGTATACACACAAAGCGGATTAAACCAGCTGCGATTTCACACGAAAAGAGTCTGTAGACGACATGAAGTACAATAAATTATATTATCTCAGTCTGTTTGTCGTCGACTTTTTCTCTTATACCAAATTAGAAAGGAGCCACAGCAACAAGTGTAACAAGAACATCACCACCAGTTTGACGAGCAAGGTAAAGGCGTATCTTTTCACAAAGGGATCCTCAAAGCAGACCCGTTCTGCATTTCGGATAACCTTCCAACCACCGCTTTTGTAAATAGTGGCGCCGTCTCTTGGGCTGTTGGATAAATTGGAGAGGGTTCGAAAACCCGCGGACTGGATGCTGGCGTTTGTTGGATGGTACTCTCTCATGGACGTCATGATTGTAGAGATACCACCAGCTTGGACGAGCCGGCGTTGCATATTCGAATTACAGTGTTGCGTCGACTTGAGAAGCAGAGTAAATACCAGTTCTTGCAAATGAGTATTGCTGGAATGCGTTCGAGCAGAACCTATCAATTGCGGTAGACCG
>Ga0100378_1007150_pt1 | contig 10002 bp, 3 predicted proteins | sample CryGeymeta201502_FD_81535 | JGI IMG/M metagenome (GOLD analysis project Ga0100378, IMG submission 81535) | Groundwater microbial communities from Crystal Geyser aquifers in Utah, USA - Crystal Geyser metaG 2015-02 | ecosystem: Environmental > Aquatic > Deep subsurface > Groundwater | place: USA...
AGAGCTTGAAGTTCATTTTGTATTTATTAAAATGCTCTTGGACCAAGACAACATTTGTTCAGATGCCATAATTGGAATTGGAAATATGGCTGCAGCTGGTCAAAAGATCAAATAATAGTTTCTAAGAATCAAAATAATTGACAATCTTGCACGAGCAAGTTGTACAACATCAAATATCGAGCTAAAAGAGTTATGTACATGGGCAGTAGCAAATATTATCAAATCTGAGCCATTATTTCAAGCACAAGAAGTTGAATCTGGGCTGGTCTTTTTCTGTCAAATGTTTCATGAATGTGGTCATTGTTACTCAGACGAATCTCTTTATCATATTTTATCCACTCTTTGTTGCTATGTAGAACCAATTTTTCTCAGAATATACAAATAAAATGATCTGATCAGTTCACTTCTTTCATTTGGAGTATTTCACTATTAAAATCAAGCCAACAGAGAATGTCTGAGTTACTTAATGGAACTTGTTATGAGATTCAGTTTTTCTTCTGAGTTTACCGGCTAGCTGATCAAGAATAACCTCTTGACTTTTTGTGAAAAGGCTTTATTAAACGAATGTGAAGAAAAGATATTGGTAGCCCATTTATTTACTCTTTCAAACCTGGCTGCCGACAGAAAGAGATATGTTGACTATTTTCTTGCTAATAAAAAGCTGATCGCATTATTGACAACCCTTCTCGAAAAGGGTTCCTAAAACCTCAAAAGATAAACATGCTATATATTCGGTAATGCAGCACTTCATGCTTCTTCTGAAATGATTTCCCAAATCTTCAGGCAGGGATAAGCTATGAGACTTATGAGTATCTTTCTATGTGAGGCAACTGAGCAAGACTCGATAAAAGGAGGATTGGTTAACATTCTGAAGATCATGAAACTAGGCTAGACTTAAAAATGGAAGACAAGTAGCTAAGAAAACATTTTTTTATTGTAATTTTTGGATGGTCCTTGCGTTCCAGATCGGCTTTAGGAGCTACAATATCATCAATCGGAAGATATATATAAAGAAGTTAACATACTATGGAATTTCATAAGAAGAAAATGCCAGATTCAGACAGAATAAACAATTTGATTCTAGATTTATCATGTTAGGCATATGTTAATCAGAATATAATTTATACTTATAGGTTCGAGTAACAAAAATGGAAGACGAATAATTCTTCTAAGAAGTTTAAATTGGAGGAAATAGAGCATCTATCAACTTTGATGATAAAAATCAATCAATCTTCAATAGTAGCTTAACTTTCTCAATCACAAAAGAGTCCTGCATTGATAATGTACAGCTAAACTTCAGTCAGTAAGATCAACTTTTTGAAGAGGTAATCAACAAAATAGATTAAACTTCTAATTTTGATTCACTCTACGCACAAATCAAATAAATAGTTGATGTGAAAGTCAGGGCTAAAAGTGTCACTAACAAAGATGCATTCAATATTCATCGAAAATTCTTCAGAGTATTTATAAAACACTGTCTTGGACTTATTTCATTCCTATGGCAAAAGATAAAACTGGAGCTTCTTGTGAAACAGTTGCAAAAGAGTGCAGTTGTTTTTCAAGCTTTAAATCGATAAACAGCCACATTCATGGTTGGCTTTACACAGAACGAAGGATAATCTTTTGCCTCAGAAGATAACTAATCAAAAATAGGGTACTTTGAAAGTCCATATTGCAAACAAAAGGTTTTTGGAAGGAAAAAGACAGAGTTTGGCAAATTTAAGTAGTTTCTTAACAAACACATGAAAACCATGGAAAATTGTAGCTTGATCCTTCCCAACTAGCATTTTTAATTCTATCTTCTCTTTAAGGAAGCTAAACTAGGTTAAGGTGGTTTTGGAACAGTTTTTAAAGCAGAATCTTTTGTCTGGGCTGGCAAAGATATACAGTAACAAACATGGGCAGTCAAATAATTAAAAAAAGATATATAAGAATATGAGACCCATCGAATAGGCTCAGATCGAGAGTATTAAATGTTGACGAAAATTAACACCCTAAAAAAATCTCAATAAAACAAGAACTCCAGGCACATAATAGAAGTCAGAGAAGTTATTCTTGACAAAAATAGAAAGTACATCATTTTTTAATTTTGTTAATTTGGAAATTTGAGTACCTTTATGAATCCAACCCGTTGCTTTTACTACCCTCGGATCACAAAGAAACATATTTTTTTAGTAATTTATCAACTTGCAGCAACTCTCAACTATATCCACTATTAGCTCTTAAATAGTGCCCTTGATCAATTTGTCTTATCATCAGTTACTAAAGATGGATAGCTTAAGAAGGATATTTAAATCATGAATTATTATTCTAAAAACAATAGAAGTTATCAACATGGGGTTATTCATAGGGACCTTAAACCCAGTAACATCATGATAAAAAATTTCAAAGATCATTCTATCGATATTAGAATCATTGATTGGGCTTTTAGTAAATAGACTCTCACTGAGTAAAATATAAATTCTCTGAACTGCGGCACTGACAATTATCAAGCCCCTGAATTTGATGAAAAATAGATCAAATATTCCTGTAAAGTTGACGTATGGGCCTTTGGAATTATTGTATACCAACTATTGACTGGAAAATCAGTGGTTTCAGGAGCAGAACAATGTAAACTTAAAGCCCGTAAGAAAAGCACATTATATAAAATAGAAAATATGGAGTTCAAAGCTGACCAACACTATGATTAAAAAGATGAAGCATTTTGGAAGCCACTTCTAAAGGGTTGCTTAGCTACTGCTCCAAGCTAAAGATGGTCTTCAAGAATGGTATTCCATTATTTGTAAAAAAACCTACCTTTTTCATATCTGGATCAATAGACGGTCAAATACCTCAAGTATATAAGTCATCTTCGAAAGGACTATTTTAATTTCAACACTATCGTTATTATAAACAATTATAGTAAAATTGTAAGGATGGTTGCAAATCAATTATGTTCGACTATCAACAGCATTTACTCTAAAATTGTCAACTAAACTTTATAAACAAAGATTGCAGGAGATTAAGCAGCCTAAGTTCTCTTGGATTTTTTGACAGATCAAGAAAACTATAAAGGAGAGTTGAACCAGATTATTTTGAGAGCTCGACTACCTGAGGACAATAAACTGATGAAGGACATACTAGCAAAAAACTATCTTCTTATCTCTCGAATCCCCACTACTGATCATTCTGCAAGGCAACAAATGATGATTATTATGAAGAGGCTAGAAACTATTTGGCTCGGATGATATTATTTTTCCCATCAAATTATTATTCTCATCTTTCTAATAACTTTAAGCTATTAATCAAACACTCATTCATCTTATTTCTTCGATTTAAATAAATTAATTCTTTGATAATTTATTGATTATTAAATCCAGAAAAAGCCAATTTCAAATATTATAATGAGAACAGAAACAGGACGAAATACAGCCTTAGCTGATAAGATATAAATTAGATAAACGTCTTATGGTCAGTCTGAGAACAAACTCAGAGTCAATGAAATCATGAAGAAATATGGAATATACAAAACAGTAGAATATCACACATTCACATAGACATCTTTTATAGTTCACAGTATTATCCTTGATCTGTTGATTAGTTCAGTTCTCTTTATTGTCTCAGTTTTCTTCTCTCTCTTTTGAACTTTTTGAAGTAGCTTACAGGACAAAAACCTTTTATTGCCCGATGAGAGTTTTCATAGTCTGATATTTATGGAAGAGAAGCTATCTGTTCTTGGATCCAACATAGTCGAATAAATTTATCAACATAGTCAGGAAGAACCGCCTTAAGAATATTCACGATTTCGTATATAGCAAAATCTATGATGGTCAATCCTGTGAGGTAAAACCCTTATGGGCTGCAATCTTTTTCAAGCTGTGAGAGCATAGGAACTACCCTCTTTTCATATTAGTTTTCGATAAGCTACTTTTTTTCAGAAAATGATCGGCTGACCATCATTCTGGCACTACAGACAAAACTCAACAGTCTACCTAAGTAGTCTTTGCTGAGAAACATGTCCACCTGAGATTTATGCTCTAAGCTTTACCCTAACAGGTCTTTTCTACCTGCTGATTAAGAAAGGTAAACAAGCATCGATTGAACCCCTGATACAATGAAGTCTTAGTGCCGAAGAAATGGAAGGTCTTTTATTGCCTATTTTTGATTCCCTTTTGTTTTGAAGTTACTCCAATTCTCAGGATCAAAGAAGGTGTCTTGAAATGAGATGTGAAGGTATTGAGCTATAAGGCGGGGCAGTTGGGCCTTTCCTCTAAACGGATAGTAACCAATAGAGAAGGTTTAAGGGTTAGTAAAACTTCTTTCCATCTTTGACAAGTTGTAAATTAACTTTATGAAATTAATTTCTGATGCTTTTTTACTAATAATCTCAGGTCAGAAAAATCTAGAATATTAAAAAAATGGTTTTTTGATTATTCATCAAGTTAGCATGCTCTCTCGCATATCAGAATCATATCTGCGATTGGTAGGCATGTCATTATGTTTCCTTAAAATTATACTACCATTTTTGTTACAGAGCTCACAAAGAAGATAGCAAATAGGTTCGCTCAAACGCAGATCCAAAATAAAGGGGAAGCATTAGTAACCTAAACGCAATACTCTCTGTTTGATACAGTATACATATTTTTTTTTAGATTTTAATGACTTCTTTCTGAGCTCTTGATAAGTTTAGCCACCTACTATTAGTGTCATGAGGCCAATCCTTAACGCAGGCAAAAAGGAATTGATAATCATGTTGATAAAATAAGTATGATATCATTCATATGGATATTTGATTGAACATTTCAAGAAGAATAAATCATTAGCTAGACAAAGGTTTTGGAAAGAGTACCTGCACTCTTCTGAAGTTAAAATTTAAGCGGTCGATTTGCTGAGGAGTAAATATATATTTCCTTCTTTCGATAATTGCTCTGAAGTGCAAAAGGTAGTCCTCGCATAGTCTCACATAGGTAACAATGCACTTACTCAACCTGATTAAATCTTCTGCCTCAGCAGTCTACAGTCGATCTGCCAACACTAAATAACAAATATATGTACCCACTAAGAGCTGCTTGATCAACTCCGGTTTATTGATTTTTAGTTGCTCTACAACTTATAAAATGCCCACCACTTGTTCTGTTGAGAGGTTAATTAAAGCTGAAGCTTGGTCTTTCATGGTGGTGAAGTTGAATAGTTTATAGGCAAATCTTTGCCACTATCCCTCCATTTTTTTATCCTTCAAAACCTGATAAAAACGAATTATTTGATGAAGTTTCACGATTCCCTTCCAGTCTTGTCTTCTCAAATGTTTTGCCACCCCTTTTAAATATTTTTCTAGCTGATATTTAATTCTCGGCAAGTCACTTGGGTCGTATATATATCTTTATATGTTCTTTTTCTTTTTTGAAGAGTTGTCTACTCCTTCATCAATATCAACGTCTTCAAGGTCATCATCTTCTTCATCTTTTCGAGGTCCAGCTGCAGTCACTTAGCTATAATTCGTTTTGATGTATGAATCTATCTCAACAAGCAGAAGGCCCATTTTAAGGCCGTCAATTTAAGAATAATCAAGAGCATATCTTTATAGAATCAGTTGCTCTGCTATAGGAAGTTTGGCCTCTAAAGCAAGCAAAATGACTCCTATTCTCACTTAGCTATCTTAACCACTCCATAATTCATATATCCTCTGCAAACATCTTTGTATCAATTTTTCATTTTTTGCTTGAACATTCTCAGGAAGTTCAGCTAAGATGGAAAAAGCTCCCATCGCAAGTAGATATAAATTGTTTCCATTGTATAGAGGTACTTGTCCAAGCCATGAAAGCAACTATTCTTTAGGGTATAACTATCCCAGGATAACCAATAAACTTTCAGCAACATTGATATTTCTTGGGCTTGGCAACTTTGGAAGAGGGCTTATTTTATGAGCTAGTAGGTACTCAAAGAAGAGCAGTAATTATTTTGGTTCAAGATTGTTCAGGTGCGGATATAGTAGAAGAAGATGTTCCTTGATTGAGTGCGGTTGTTAGAGGGTTGGCAAAATCATCAATATGAGTCTCGGGTCAATTCTTCCTCGTTTTTATTAGACATTTTTCTTCTCTTCGAGGAAATGTTCCAGGTATGACTCTTCTGTTAACTCCATATAGTTTTTGAGAATATGTTCTTCTGATTAATTGGGTATAAGCTGTTACCGTTGTATGCGCTCACCGATTTCCTCTGCAAGTCTATTTATTTTTCCTGAAGAAAAAGCAGCAGGACTTAGATTGAAGACTTTTGGAGCTAAACGATAAAGGGTAGTTCTGAGAGTAATTATCATAATTGTGATCAATATTATTAATAACTCAATAAATAGATAGATTTCTCGAAAGAATATAAAAGCAATCACAATCTTGATCCTTCAAGCATGAAACTATTGCTGTCAAAGTCAAAAGCTCTTCTGCCATATCCCATCCCTATACTGTGATACGGATCCATTTCTTATTCGTTTTGTCTTTCATCGACATCCTTGAAATCATATCTATCACTTTTGATAAATGAGTCAGTTGTTGAATCAATAGCCTGATCTATGATCTATTATTTCTCGAATTAATCGAAATCATCAAGCAAAACAGTTGTTTTTTAGTCCGGCCTATTTCTCGGTGGCTGGCGAAGCATTAAAATATTATTGAAGGATCTTATGCTGCTAGTCTTTTAAACAAAGGTTATAGTCTTGTTGGTCAAATCGAAATTCTCCAAAATTTTCAGCTTCCTCGGAGGTCTTTCATATTTTTTTATAGATTGCTCGCTCTTCAATGGTCGTAAATCTTTGGTGAATCTTCTGATAGTTCCTATACTTGCATCAATGTTGCTTTAAAAATCGAATCCATATTTTTATCCTAATCTGAGCTGACAATAATAATCGTCTAGGCTTTTTTTTGATACTTTGAGTATTTAAGCGGCTTGCTGTAAATTCATTCTCCTGCTTGTCCCCTCTTGTCCATATAAGTAAAGATTTCTCCATTTTTTTACGATGTATAAGGCATCTTTGATTGTTTTAGGCTTACTTTTTCCAAGTTTTATCTTGTCAACTAAACCCTCATCAGCTTCCCTTGTTTCCCTTTTATCTTTCTCATTTGTAAAAGTCTTATGAATAAATCGAAAGATGATGAAGGAGGGCTAGATATAATTAAGAGGAATAGAGCCTGTAGAGATTCCAATATCTGATAGAGCTTCAAATTTTTTCTGAACTTGGGTTGTACACTGAGATCTTGTTTTATCTTACTGGGCAGTGCTTCTAGAGGAAAGGGGTCATATCTGCCAAGATTCCATTGTGAAAAATTTCATCTTATTCGATTGTAGCCTGTGTGTATCAAGTCGTTAGAATACCAAAGTCTTCAGTACAGCTTGTTCTTTCATTTAATATTTTAGTATTTCATTCTATCAGGCAATTAAGCGAAATCAAGATTGACCAATAACAGCTCATTAACTAGTTTTGATGTTCTAATCAACTTTTATAGACTTAGAAATGAACTCTTCATTTTATATTTTAAGCTGGTGAAAATTAGAAATTTCTAGAAAGAATAATGAAAACATGGTGATTACAATATATTTTTTTTGCATCAATTACTTTTTCAATAAATTTACCTGTAAATTCTATCTTTGACGTGATCAAAAGGAATAATTTGAAAATCATCTTTCAAGCCTATTGATATATTGTATGAAAAAAGATATTTTATTGATCATAGTTATCTTATGACACTACAGTTCAGACAGAAATCTCAACAAGGGCAATTCTAATAGCTTGAAAAAGAAGTGGCTCTTCTCAGAGACTATAATAAAGCTCTCTAGCAGGAAAACTAGTCAAGAAATGAGGAGAGGAAGATCTTACACGCATAAATAGATCGACTTTTGGCAATCGAACAAAATTGGAAAAGCATTGGAACTTCCTCAAAAGATAAAATCAACATCACTTAAACTGTAGAGTACCTCTAAATATATCAAAAATACACAGAGGTCAAGAAACAGTATGAATCATTGCTTGAGGATCACCAACTGTTGATCGAGAAAACTCAAAATAACTACACTGAAATCAACAGATAAAGCCTGGCAAAGGTCTAGAGATAAAAAATAGCTTTACAGTAAACAATTAGAAATCACGAATCCAAAATCATGAATCTGGAGGCACAGATATCCAGGTTCTAAAGAGAGATCAATCAGTTCAAAAAGGATGAATAAGGAAGCAACATGCTCACAAAACAGCTTTTTTCTTTCCAAGTTAGGATAGACGAATTTTAGAGGCAGGTCGAAATCAAAAGCAAATAGTTGTCTAATCTTCAAAGATAGGCAGCTTCCAAAGAGTAAAGGCTCAACCAAGAAATAACACTGAAGCAGAGGAAAATAGATTAATTTTAAAGATCTTTAAGAGCAAAAGATTAGGAGGTGGCAAAAGTGAAAGGATCAGGAATGACCGAAACTGACTCTCTATTGAAGCAAATAACTCAGTACCAATTCAAAAATAGTGAGCTTGAAAGACAACTTTCTCTAAAATCAGGCCTTGAACAGACCATATCAAGAAAAGATGAATAAATCAATAGATTAACATAAAGACTCAATATGGGAGTTCTTGAAAAGCAGAGAAGGATAGATGAATTAGAAAGATAACTCAAAAACAAAACAGAAGAAATAGTAAAAATCAGAGGGGCTGGAATAACAGAGTCAGATGAGTTATTAAAGCAAGTCACACAATATCAGTTCAAAAACAGCGAACTTCAGAGGCAACTATAAATTAAATCAACTCTTGAACAATCAATCTCGAGGAAAGATGAATAAATTAGAAGACTGTCATAATATTAAACCAAGAACAGCCTTCTTTCAAGTTAAATACTCCTTCTCAAAAATAACAACTAAGAAAGCTTAAGGTCTTTGAAGTATAAACAAGATTAAGTCTCAGCTCTTGAGCTTAAAATTTCAGAACTATCAACAACCATCAGGATCAGAAATGATGAGCTATCAACCCTTCAAAAACAATATATTTCCAAGGATGAAGAAATTTCTTCTCTTAAAATACAAGTGAGCAATCATTAAAATAAAGTGATTTCATTGCAAGGATAACTTGAGAGAAGTATAAAGACAAGAAGTCACATTGAGACTATCAAATATGTTGAAAGTGAAGATACTGTTATTCTGAGAAGTAAGCTCCAACAAATGCATAGTTCGAATCAATCGTTGCAAAATAATATCAATGGACTTGTTCAGGAAACCCAAAATAAAGTTAATATGATCAAGGATCTTGAACGTAGAATAGCTATATTGTAAGATGCCAATAGGAATCTTGAACACTAGTTGAGAATAACGATTGAGAATCATAAGGTTAGCTCTCAAGTTTCTCAAAGTCGAAGTTTGCAGGAATAATAATTAAAGCAAATTATCTTTTCCTTGAAAGAATAATTATATGAAGTACGCAGTTTTAGTCAACTTGTTCGGAAGGAAAATTAAGATTTGAAAAGTCAGCTTTAACATTATCAAACTCATTCTCGTCACTGTCGCCACAATGTTCCAAACAGAGACAGATCTCGGTCTAGATCTCCTCAACCTCTTCCTCAAAATTATCAACATTCCAAAGTGATAGTTGACAATAAGGGTACCAAATATAGCTAATTGACCTTCCGTCAAGATGACGAGTTTCAACGAATGGTGAAAACTAGCCCCTTAAACTCAGGACTTTACAAAGGTAGTACAAGTACGAGTTCCTTGACTAAAGATCGATATGAGGACCTTCAAAGAAAGATACGACAACTTCAGAGTGAGAACAAAACCCTGAAGCAGCATCTGATATGATATTGATATCTATGTTGACCTATCAACAACAATATTTAATTAAGAGGGAAAAAGTTATAATTCAGAAAGCAATCATAGCACTTTATTGAAACTATTTAAATATAAACTTCAAAAGACGACTTTCATAGTTTTGTCAGCAAAAAGAAAAGGAAGTAGGATAAATGATTTTAATAGTATACCTATATCAGGTAGTAGTATAATTTCAGAATG
>Ga0100378_1007156_pt1 | contig 9998 bp, 8 predicted proteins | sample CryGeymeta201502_FD_81535 | JGI IMG/M metagenome (GOLD analysis project Ga0100378, IMG submission 81535) | Groundwater microbial communities from Crystal Geyser aquifers in Utah, USA - Crystal Geyser metaG 2015-02 | ecosystem: Environmental > Aquatic > Deep subsurface > Groundwater | place: USA...
AGAGCGAGGCGGCGGTCACCAGGGTGCCGAGCAAGACCAGGAAGAAGCCGGACAGCGGATCCAGCCGCAGATGCCATTCAAGCCAGGGCAGGCCGAGGGCCAGGCGATCGGTGACGGTGAGATCGGTGAGCAAGGCCCAGCCGCCGGCAATGACATCGGCCACGCCGGCGAGGAACAGGAACAGGAATGAACCGGTATGCAGAAAGCCGGGGTGGCGGCGCACCGCGAACAGGGAAACGACGCCCGAGAGCAGGGTGAAGACCACCGCGCAGTAGGCGAAGAACAAAGGCATTCCGTCCACCATGCTCACGGCAAAAAACTCGCTACCAGGAAACTCGCTACCAGGAATTTCAACCACATATTGTTTTAGGCACCGCGGAAGAAATGACCTCAAAAAGGTTTGAAGCGCATTCTCCGCGTCAACCAGCCACTGCCCCAGGAACGCTATACGAGCTCGCGAGCGTACCATCCTGGCCGGCAAGATCAAGGTCGGCGTCTTTCCCGACGACCCGCGTGGCTAGCAGCCTGTCGGACTTTGGAATTGTCGGCTGCAAATTGACCGCAGCGGCCTATTTTTCACCGGCTTTTTGCCCCATAGCTGGGCTATGCGGCGGCAAATCCGGCAAAAACTGGCCTCGCTGGGGCCGATTTTCGCTATCGACGACCAAAGTCCGACAGGCTGCTAGGGATTACATCCCGCTCAGGTTGAAGTATTCCAGCAAGCTCAATCCGGAAACGCCGGACAGGAAGGTGAGCGCCGCGCGGGCGAGGGGTTGTTGGCTCAGGTTGGCGAAGACGCCGACCTGGATGGTACGAATCTGATTCACCATTTCGTCGACCTGGCTGGCCAGGCCACCTTCACCTTCTCCGAGCAGTTGCATGCGGTAGCGCGCCAGGCGGCGCAGGGCTTCCGAGCGCACGCTTTCCGCGACCCGGCGCAGGCGCCAGGCCGCCGCCAGCAGCACGGCCAGGGTGAACCCCACCAGCAGATAGAGCGAGAGCGGCGCCACCCAGTGGTCGAACAGGCGGCTTTGCGCGAAGAACAGCAGGAACAGAATCACGAAGGGGTAATAAATCAGGCGCTGCACCGGTTCGGTGGCGCGCGCCAGGAGTTGCACGTCCATCCAGTCGTCATACAGGCATTCCAGGTAGGTGTCCGGCATCCCGAAGCGCTCCATGCTGTGCCCCGGCCAGCGGGTTTCGCCGGTGAGGGCGCGCGCCATGGCGATGGCGTGGCGGGTCACGCGCAATACATAGACCAGCAGCCACAGGAAGGCCGAGATCGAGACCACTGTGACGCCGTAATCCAGGGCGCGCATGGCGAAGCTGCGAACCGGGGCGTGGGGAAAACCATAGGCCATGAAGCTCGCCAGTCCCAGGATCCAGAACATGAGCAGGGTGAGCAGGTAGGGGCGGGCACTGTGGAGAAAGGGCGGTGGGTTGAGCGAGCGTTTCCCGAGTGCGCGCCGCAGCAGGGAGCGGCTGTCGCGCGCACGGGTCGGACTGAGCCGGGGTTCGTGTCCGAGCGCGCGCAGGAAGTCGCGCCACACGGCCAGGGTGGAACTGCGCGACGCGACATCCGGCTCGTCTTGTCGCACACCCTTGAAGTAGCGCGCCATGCAACGCCGCGCGCAGGCCGCCAGGGTGCTTTGCGCGCGCGCCAGCAGGCAGAGGGCGAGCAGGCCCGCGCCCAGGCGGATGAATTCGGTGGGCCAGGCGCTGCCGCCTTCCAACCAGCCGAAGGGTTCACCCACCGGCATTGGCAGGCAGGCCACGAAGCCGGCCGTGAACACCGCCACGGTGATGCCACCATAGACCCAGCGGTGGCGGCGGCGCGGCTGGCGCAGGGCGCGGCGCCAATTCGGATAAAGCAGCGACAGCAACAGGGCGCCACTGGCCAGCGTGGCCAGCACCCAGCCCAGCCGCCACAGCGGCAGCTCGCGGGCGGCGGAGGCCTGGGGATTGGCGCAGTGGCCGGGGAAGTCCGTGCAAGCTCCCGGCGTTGTATTCAAGGGGACGAACTGGCTGCGACCCACCTCGAATAGCCGGGCCTGCCGCCAGGCGGCGTGATGGCTCGTGCCGCCCGCCATCTCCGCCAGCACCGCCCGCGTGGTGGCGTAGGCGGACGTCTGGTAGCTGTCACGGAATGGCGGCGCGTCGCCCTGCACTGGCGCGGCCAGGCTGAGGCCATAGCCGGAGGCGACCAGCAGGTTGCGGGTGGTGCGGTTGTCGGCCGGGTGCAACATCGCCGCGTCCAGGTCGGTGGTGAAGAAGAGCGCATCCGGAATGGCTCCGCGCATCGCTTCCAGGGCGAGCAGTTTGTCGTGGTAATCGTCGCCGAGGATGCCGATGGCGCGTATTCCCGGCTTGCCCGCGCGTTGCAGTTCGCTTTGCTGGCGCAGCAGGGCTTGCGCCAGGCGGCGCAGGTAGTCGATCTGGGCATCGCCTTCCGGGCGCTCGATGGCGGTCTTTTCGTCCTTGCCGGATTTGTCCTCCTTGCTGGCGCCGCCCGCCCGCTTGCCATCGACGCCGCGCAGATAACCGGTTTTCAGCACCTCGACCCGGTATGGCCGCAGGGCGTCCTCCAGTGCCGCCGAGAGGCCGCGCGCATAGGCGGTGTCACGCTGCCCGACCAGGGCCACGGTGATGCCCTCTCCTCCCAGGACAGGCCAGTTTCTGCCGGGCAATTCCTGCCCGCGCCAGGTAGGCCAGCGCCCGTCGATGCCGCGCGCCGCCAACTCGCCCGCCAGAGCCCGCGCCAGTTGCTCATCGTCGGCGATCCGGCTGGTGAAACCGCCGAAATGGTGGGCGAAGGCGGCATCGTGGCTGGTTGTACCGGTTTGCAGCTTGTCCGGCGCCAGGGTGGCGAAGGGGGAATGCCAGTGCAAGCGCTGGGCGAAGTCCGGCGCGGCCTTGTCGCCCAGCAATCCCTGCAAGGTTCCGCTCGAAGCCGGGCCGATCAAATGCAGTTCGCAGGTGGCCGGCAACGTTTGCAGCAGGCTGCGCATGCGTGCCAGCAGCGGCGCCGGGCCGCCTTCCCGGGGGCGCTGGCCCAGCGCCGCTTCGTCCAGCCAGAGCAGGAGGATATGGCGCTTCGCCACAGCCGCATCACGGCGCTTCGCGCGGCGGGTCTCTTGCGTATGCCACTCGAACGGCAGCAGTTTGGGCAACCCTGGTTCGCCGGGCTCCACATAGCCGATATGCTCCGCGTCCTCCGCCGCGTAGCCCGCGGCGCCCAGCGCGGAAACCACGGCATAACGGATGCGGCGGCGGAATTCCTCGGCCCCCACGTAGGGCGAACCGGGCAGCAGGATACCCAGGGTGGCGACACGGCAATCCTCGCCGCCATGGCATTTCTGCCGGGCCAGTTCGGCCAGCCAGGCCATCGTGTGGCTGTTACCTGGATTTTTCTCGCGGTGCCGCGCGACCGCCGAAAACGGATCCTGCCAGAGGCGTGCCTCCGCCTGCTGTACACCGGCGCTTTCCACCCCGGCCAGAGGCTGGTCCGGCCGCGTGCCGATCAGCGGCCAGGGCGTGAAAATGGCCCCCATCGCCAACATCAGGGCAAGCAGGAACGGGGGCCAGAGGGGCAAGGAGGGAGAGGAGGTCGAGTCGGACATGGGGGCCGGCTTAGAAATAATTCATGCCGCCGTCTTTCCTGAGGGGAGACCGAGACAGGTCCTCAGGGCGAGCCAGCCGGCCACTCAAGCCGCTTGCAGAAACCGTCCGTGGCACCAGCCCACCAGATCCATCACCCCGTTCACCTCGTCCAGCACATCGACCTTCCACCACAGGCCGCTTTGTTCCAGCGCCTGCACGCGGGTGCCGATCGGGATGGGGCTGCCGGCGAGGAGGGCGTGCTCGGAGCCGGGGCCACCGCGCACGTTGAGCGCGGCGCTGGCGGTGAACATCGGCAAATCGTCTTCCCGGCGGCCGAAGAGGCGGGCGCGCAGGCTGACCAGCGGGAAGTCGGGGCCGGGGTCGCTCTTGCGGCCGGGGGCGATGTCGTCGTGGCCGATGATGTCCCGCAACGCGTAGTGGGCGATCAAGGCCTGGGCGACACTGAAGGCGGCGTCGATCTGTTCCGCGGTGTAGGTCTGCCAGCCGCTGGGGGGCAGGCCGGGGGCATCGTTCTTGTGCTTGGCGACGCGGACCTGATCGTCCGGAACGACGATCTTGAGTGGTGAAACCCATTGTCCGGCGATGTGGTCGAGGCGCCCGACGTTGTCCAGTTCGATGCCGATGCTGTGGTGGTTGAGGCCGCTCACCCCTTCCCAGGAGGAGGCGCCGGCGTGCCACGCGACCACGTTGAAGGGCACCAGTTGCGTGATCTTGCCGTCGCGGCCGATGACCAGATGGGCGGAGGCCTTGGCTTGCGGGCTGGCCAGCCAACTGATGCTGCTTTCGGCGTTGCGTCCGGCGGTGTAGTGCATGACCAGCCAACGTGCCTGCAAGGCGCCACCCTTGTTGGGACTGGCCCGGTAGGGCAGGGCGGTGCCGTCATCTTGAAGCAGCCGGTGATTGCGGATTTTCATGAGAACTCCTTGCTTGCTGTCGGGTGCGCGCGGGGGGCCCGCTGGCGGGCGCCAGAGGACTTTAGCAAGGAGGGTGCCAAGGCGACATGGGTGAAGGCGCCACCACCACGGGCAAGAGGACGGCAAAACTGGGGCGGCGATGACCCGGTCGGGTCTGCGCGCATGGGTGTGAAAAGACCCACGCCGGGATGGTTCAGGACGGACGCAAAATGGCGCCCACGCGGGAAAGGGCGATATAACCTTCGCCCGCGGCTTCAGCATCCTGGGCGGCCTCGCCGCCATGATCGTTAGCCCTGACCGCGTTTTTTCGGAGTTGCCTGAATATGGATATCTTGTCGTTTGTTTCGTCCAACGGCGCGGCGCCGCGCAAACTGGAGCGCATCGAATCGTGCCCGGGCGAGGGTTTTGTCTGGCTCGATTTCACCCGCGAGCAGGAACAAAACTGGCCGGAAACGGTGCAAGGCCTGGGCTGTGGCCAACTGCATGAGCGCCATGCGCGCGACAGCCTGAACCCGGCGCACCCTTCTTTCTTCGACAGCACCAGCGACTACGACATGGTGATTTTTCGCGGCCTGGCGCCGGAGATGGAAGACAACCAGTTCAGCACCCATCCGATCGCCTTTTTCCTGTTCGACCGGCTCCTGGTGACGGTTCAGCCGGGTGGGAGCCGCTCGGTAAAGGCCGTGAAGGAACGCCTGCTCAGCCAGAATGGCCGCGTTCCGGCGAACCCGGCGGCGCTGATGCACCTGATCCTCAACGCGATGGTGGATCGCTTTCTCGCCCTGCGCGAACCGCTCACCCAACAGATGGAAGTGTGGATGCAACGCCTGCTCGATCCGCGCCGGCGCGGCGACAAGTGGTATCGGGTGATGAGCCATCGCAGCCAGTTGCGGCGCCTGGAAACCCTCTGTGACGAACAGGAAGATGCCCTGGTCACCTGGCGCGACAGCAGCCGCCTGGAGATCAGCGAGAGCCTGCATGTCCGCTACACCGATCTGCTCGAACATATCCGCCGGGTCGCCAAATTCGCCATCAGCCAACAGCATGAAGTGGAAGGCTTGATGCAGTTGCACTTCGCGGCGCTGTCGCACCGCACCAATGAAATCATGCGCGTGCTCACCGTCCTCTCCGCCATCTTCCTGCCGCTCACCCTGATCGCCGGCATTTACGGCATGAACTTCGAGCACATGCCGGAATTGCACACCCGTTATGGCTACTACTACACGCTCGCCGGCATGCTGTTGCTGGTGGCGCTGCTGTTGGGCTGGTTCCGCTGGAAGAAGTGGTTCTGAGCCCTTCAGCGCAAACTCATTGCCAGCCAGAATAGGCGCCGGGTCATTTCCGCCTTGCGCGCCGGGCTGGTCGGTGGCCGCGCCGCCACCGAGGCTTCCCTGATCTGCAAAGTGGGCGCGGAGCTTAAACGTGCCCGTTCCGGTTGCGCCGCCTGTGCCACCGCCTGTGCCACCGCCTGTGCCATTCCGACCGACAACACCAGCAGTATTCCCATCTGGCCTGATTTCATGATCGTCTCCCGCCTCGCCGCCTCCCACCCCATGCGGAAGACCGTGTAGCCAGGCTAGGCGGGCAAAACCAGCGTGATAAGCAACCCGGTTTGAACCGGGACGGCCCACCGGGTTGGCGTCCCTGGACGCGCCTTGTTCTGGCACACTGCGGCCGCATATGCGCAATGTTCTGATTCCACTTTTTCGAGGTCACGCATGACTGTATGGACCGATTTCCTGGCCGCCCAGGGCGCCACTCTTGAGGGCGAAACCGTCGCAACCTTCGGCGCCCCCGTCGATGAACTGCTCGCGGCGCGCGACGGCGCCGTGCTCGCCGATCTCTCCCACTACGGCCTGATCGGCTTCGCGGGCGAGGAAGCGCAAACCTTCCTGCATGCCCTGATCAGCAACGATCTACGCAACCTCTCCGAGAGCGCCGCCGTGTTCGCCGCCTATCTCTCGCCCAAGGGCCGTATGCTGGCCAACTTCCTGGTGTTGAAGCGCGGCGGCGACCTCCTGGTGCTGCTGCCCGCCGCCCTTCGCGAAGCCATCCAGAAACGCCTGTCGATGTACATCCTGCGCGCCAAGGTGAAGGCGCGTGATGCCAGCGCTGAATGGGTGCGCCTGGGGTTGTCTGGCCCCGGCTCCGCCGCCGCCGTGGCCGCCCTGCTGGGCAAAGCGGTTCCGGCAGGCGCTATGAGCATGGCGCATGCGGAAACCGTTTTCGCCCTCCGCCTGGGCGAGCAGCGCTTCGACTTGTTCGTGGCCCCCGCCGCCGCCCCGGCGGCCTGGGCCGCGCTAGCCGCCACGCACCGCCCGGTGGGCGCGCCGGCGTGGGACTGGCTGCTGGTGAATGCCGGCATTCCCACCGTGTTGCCGGCCACCCAGGACCATTTCGTGCCGCAGATGGCGAACATGGAAGTGCTAGGTGGGGTGAGCTTCAACAAGGGCTGCTATCCCGGCCAGGAAATCGTCGCGCGCAGCCAGTACCTGGGCAAGGTCAAGCGGCGCCTGTACCTCGCCCATGTCGACGCCGAGGCAAAAATCGGCGACGAACTATTCAGCCCGGATCTGGCCGATCAGTCCACCGGCAGCGTCGCCAACGTCGCGCGAGCGCCCGGCGGCGGCTATGACGTGCTGGCGGTGGCTCACAGCAGCAGCGTGGAAGCGGGGGTGGTGCATCTGGGCCGCCGCGACGGCCCGCGCCTCGCCTTCCGGCCTTTGCCTTATCCGGTGTGAGCCGAGGCAACACGCCCGGAAACCACGCCCCTTTACTCACGCGTGAGTGAAGGGGCGATGCCTGGTTTATTTGGCGGGTTCTACCGGCTTCAGGAACATCTGCATCAGGGCTGCCGGATCCATCGGCGTATTGGCCGGGGCGGCGCTGGCGGTAGGAGCGGCAGGGGCGCTGGCAGCCGCGGGGGACGGCGGCATCATGAAGGGCATGAACGGCAGGAAGGAGGGCTGTGCCGCGGGCGCGGGCGCGGTGGCCTGCGGCGCGGCCTGGGGGGTGGCCTGTGGCATGGGTGGGAAGAACGAGGAGAGTCCGCTTTGCGCTGCCGGTGCGGCTTGCGGGGCGGGCTGGGGCGCGGGAATCGGGAACGGCATGAAGAAGGGCATGGCCTGTTGCTGGCCGGGTGCGGCAGGGAACGGAGTGATTTGCTGATAACCCTGTTGGAAAGGATTCCCTTGCTGATAAGGGTTTCCTTGCGGCATCTGGAAGAAGCCGGGTTGGACGTTCTGCTGTTGCGGCATCGCGAAGAAGCCAGGTTGGGCGTTTTGCTGTTGCGGCATCGCGAAGAAGCCGGGTTGGAACTGCTGCTGCGGTAGCGCGAAAGGCAGGCCGGGCAGGTTGGGCGCCGAGGGGGTAAAGGCACCATAACCTGGCGCGCCGTATCCGGGTGCCGAGTACCCTTGCGCGCCGTAGCCGGGCAGCGCGAACGGCATAGGCGAGCCTTGCTGGAACAAGGGGTTGCCGGCGAAGGGGCCGCCCATGTATGGGTTGGCCAATGGGTTGAGGTAACCGCCGGTGAGCAGGCCGGGCGCCAGTTGCAGTGCCGGGCCGCCGAGCGCGCCAAGGGCGGCCAGAGCGCTCAACCCGCCCAGGGGGTTGGACATTCCGCCGTAGCCGCCATACCCCCCATAGCCGCCGAAAGGGTTGAACGAGGGCGTCGGCGCCATCATGGCAAGCGGGTTCATCATGTTTTCGAAACCGGCCTGGGCTGAACCAGCGACGGCAACGAGCAACAGCGGGGCTAGGCGTTTCATGGATGTCTCCTGGGAATTTGGGGGAGAACCGGGAACCGGTGTCTCTTGCGGGTCCGGAAGTTCAGTACCGGGATGCATGCCCCACGCCGGACCAGCGCGGGGCGACTTGCCTGTTACAGGTCGCCGTCGGCGGCCGCGTGCATGATGACGTCCATCTTGTCGCGAATATCCACAGCGTACTTCAGCAACTCGCTGGGAGCGCCCATCTTGCCGGAGATGGAATCCAGCCAGGAGGTGTTCCAATCCAGGGTCAGCACCCAGATGTTCTTGTCGGCATCTTCCATGATGGCGATGCGGCAGGGCAGGTAGACGATGGCTTCCGGGGCGTATTTGAGGATTTCACGGCCGGCGGCGATATCGCAGTAGTGGTAGACCTCCATGCGTGGCGCGTCCTTGTCGCCAAGCACCGCCTGGATGTCCTTCCACATCGGGCTTTCACCCACTTTCTTGAAGTTGAGTTTGTTGGCGCTCAATTCCATCGACTGCTTGACGTCATCGAAAGACAGCCCTTTCTTGGCTGGGTACTTGATGGCCATCAGGTTCATGACGTCTTTAACATCCATGCGCGAGACCATATTCATCATCGGCATCATCCGTTTCATCAGCGCCGCCTTTTCTTCCGGCGGGATGGAGCGCGACATTTCATAGGGGCGGGTGCCACGGCCGCCGGGAGACACCGGCAGCACCATCGGGCCGGCGGATATGGGCACGTCGGCCAGGTAGGGGTTGGCCGCGGGCGCCAGTTGGGCCGCGGCGGGGACGCTGAGGGTCAGAGCCAGGGCGGCGATCAGGGTGGTGTTTTTCATGTATTGCATCCTTCCTTGTTGAAACTGTTGGGTGGGGGGGTGGGTTATTTGGGGAGAACCGTGGAGAGGCCCAGCATTTTCCAGTCCTGCATGCCGCCACGATACCACTTGAGTTTGTGCGCCGGATAACCCAGGGCCAGTAATTGCTTGATGTTGGTGGGAGACTGCCCGCACCAGGGGCCATTGCAATACAGGACCAGGGTCTTGGCGTTTTCGAAGTTCCACAGGCTGCCCTGGCGCGCGGCGCCAAAGCGGAAGACCAGGGTCTCGGCGATTTTTTCCGCGTCAGTATGGGCGGGGTGCAGTTCCTGCCAGGGGATCGCCACGGCGCCGGGGATGACGCCGGAACGGAGCGGCCAGTCGCTGTCACGCGAGTCGATCACCATCACATTGGCGTCGCGGCCGACTTTTTTCAGGTATTCCAGCAGTTCCAGTTCGCCGATGGTCTCGACACCGGGAGCGAGTTGCATGGGCTGGATGCAATAAGGCGGGCAGGGGCGCGAGGTGAGCGTGTAATCCGGGTCGATCATGTTGTCCGTGTCCGGATTGCGCTCGATGCTGACATTTTTGCCCAGGTGCAGCACGTCCACCGCCTTGACCGCCTGGGTGATGTTGACGGGCTTTTCGCTTGCCAGGACAGGCAGGGTGCTTGCCCAGAACAGGGCAAGGCAGGTTGCGGTGATGGCTGTTTTCATGTCGTCCTCCTCCTGCTCACATGAGCATGGGGGAGGCATTGTGGACGTAGCGGGAGGTGGGCGGCAAGAGTGAGTCTTTTCCAACATGGTATGAGTCTGAACGGTAGAGCGTATTTCCATCGAGGAATGAGTCTGAACGGTACAAATGGGATCGATCATTGGAGGCATGGTGATCGACATGAACGAAAAGAA
>Ga0100378_1007157_pt1 | contig 9997 bp, 12 predicted proteins | sample CryGeymeta201502_FD_81535 | JGI IMG/M metagenome (GOLD analysis project Ga0100378, IMG submission 81535) | Groundwater microbial communities from Crystal Geyser aquifers in Utah, USA - Crystal Geyser metaG 2015-02 | ecosystem: Environmental > Aquatic > Deep subsurface > Groundwater | place: USA...
TACCCTCAAGTTCGTAAGTGTTTACTAACTGGTGGTGGCTAACGACTTCTGCTTGCTCGTGGTTATGGACACTGAGAATGAGGGGTGCATGAACGTTTCCTCCAGTGAATGTGATGAAGTAGAGCTATTAGTTAAACTTATCTTTTTCGTTGATACCTCCACTGACCATAATAGTGCTTCCGAATAGAGTTGAAGCATGATTTTTGAGACTGATGCCTCCTCTTGCCTTCAACCACTATCCTCTCTCGATATTGAAGACAAGAAGCTCACTATTGAATCTTTTACCCTTCTAGCCCTCCATTGTAACGCCTCCAATCACCACCATATACCCTCTGTATATCTGCACAGTATGATAACTAGGAGAAACTTTTGGTGCCTCCCCTTGATATTTGATCTGAACCCACTTTCGATTTTCGAATTCGTATGTATGAAAAAGCGAGAACCCTTAAGCTCCCATCTTATGATATCCTCCAAGCAGGTAGATGTTTTTGTCGTAAGAGAATAGTGTAGGACTGTAGCGCAGGGAAGGGAAGAGTGAATCAAAGCATCTATTGAGGAGAGCTGTCATCTTGAAATTGCCTTCAAGATATGTCTAATCTCTTTCCAATGGCTGGACTTCTACATGATTGTCCCCCTTTTACTCAATCTTAATGAATTTTCTGATTTTTTTCTTTCTTAGTTCATCCTTCGCCATCATCAACTAGTTCCTCAGGTACCCGCAAAAGGTGGCATTGAGCTTGCTGTGGTTGCTGTTCATTGTGGAATGTAAATTATCCCTGTTTCTGTTCATTTGGATAGTTATTGAAGGGAGCGATTTTTCTCGTGTGGTCGGTTGGTAACTAGTGACTGACCTGGGAGGATGTAGATGAGATAAGGAAGCTGTTTCCTGTAGCAATTTGAGTGCATGATATGATTTGACAGGGTTTGCCAAGGGTGCTATGGTATTTTTGTTTTCGATGCTTTAGAAGACCTACTACATTATAGAATGCTTTATATTACAGGAAAAATTGCTAAGCGTTATTGAACACACACATTCATACAAATGAAACTGTCAGCAAAAATCATAAAGACCTATCTTCTATCAATACCAATATACTTATCATGAAAATATTTGACACAGTATAATTTCAATATGCCACAAATAGCATGGAGCGAGTCTCCTTCAAAAATGAGCCATTTTAATCAACCCTCTACATATCGGAAAATCGCTCTATGTAATTAACATACTTTCAGCTTTATTATGTATAAACATGTTCAATCGACAACAAACAAATACTGCCCCTTCACATTATAATCCACATTCTTGTCTCACAAACGAACAACACACCAGTCCTCAGCCTCTCCTCAATAAATATACGCCCCGATCACCATACGCACATCTGCCGAAAACAAATAGTCTCTCTCATAAAAACCCTATCAACACCATCCACCCTCATCAGTCCACCACCAACATTCCCAGTAAGGGACCAACTCCTCCTCACCTTCGAAACTCTGTTTAAGACGAGTACTTCCCCAACTATCCCATGAATAATCGTGACAAAGCGTTCAAGAGAAGCAATAAAAAGAAGCAAGAGTAGTAGAACAGGTTCAAGAAGTAGGAAAGTAACAAAAATAGCAGCTAGGATTTTGAATTGCTGCCACTCGATTCCAACAGTTAACTCAAGAATGAGCAAATGTCAGTAAGCACTTAAAGCAGTAAGGTCGAAAAATGTAACCAAAAATAGGTCAGGTTTGGAGGAGTCATAGAGTAGAATACTAAAAATACCCGTTTCATGAAGAAGAAGTAAAAAATGAGAAGCCCATCCATTCTCAAAAATAGCAAGGGGAGCCTTTCCTGTTAGGTAACTAAATCTTAACACAGAAATCACGGTCATGTTCGGTGGCTTCAGGGAAATAGCGAAGAGAAAAAGAGCAGCACAATAATTAACATAGTACGAATCAGGTCATAAGGCAGAAATATAAGTCAATCGTCAGTCAGCTACAGGCACAACATCAGGGTAAATACAGGAGCAACAAATTTACTTCAGGAGCCACTTACAACTCCCATAGACCTAAAATACAAAGTGCCAACAAATACAAAGATGAAATTTTTCCACCAGTTTACTCCTCCCTCTTCTGTCTCAAAAAAGGAGGAGTTAAGCGTGGCACTGAGCTAAGTTGGACCCGTCTTTCGAGTCTGTATGCTGACTGTCAGCTAGTTTTAGGAAGATGTGAGGACATATGCATATACAAGGAGGAGGACAGCTATGGTAGCTAGCAGTTGGCTGGTGCCATGAATTCTATGAGGTGCAGTGCTCAGCTTCTTGAGAAAATGTTCGAGGGTCAAGGTGTCAATCCCTACGGCATATATTTAGTCAAGATTTATCAGTAGCACAGTTGGAAGTATGTGATAGTCGATGACTACATTCCTGTTACTTCTGACAACAGACCTGCTTTTATGGCTGTAAGACCCTCCAAATAAGGTACTTTTGACATTTGGCCGTACTTACTATAAAAGGCCTATGCTAATTACTACTCCAGTTATGAAGCCCTCACCCATGGAAAAATGCTAGACTTACTATAGGAACTAACAGGAGTCTCAAGCATCAAAGTAGCCTTGAAGCAATAAAATAGCAACAAGAAAAAATTATACAATAAAGTGCCTATAGAGAAAGAGGCACCTATTGCCAAAATATCCAGACTGATGAAGACAGGAAATTACTTGGCTGTTGGGCAGCTGAGCAGCACACAAGAATGGTCTCCCATTGTTTACAGCATATTTAGTAGACACCTCAGCTGGCATAATCCAGCTTGCTAATTTGCTGTCAACAGAATCACTTTCGAACAGCTCAGTCAACTCTTCACTGTTGTTCATCTTGTTGCTCCTGCCCAACACAGTCACTCTTCTTTCCATGCAATTCGCAAACCTCTCATATTACCTCAGCCACCATCAGCCAACCTATTTCCTTTAGATCCTTATCTTCTAAGATCCTTCATGGTATAACATCCAGGATAATATTGCTTAAGTGTGCGGCAGAAAGACAGCCGTTTCTTTCACTTCAAGGAGGGTCATGGTGACTACATATGGCTGAGAGTGATACTGTTGCAAAAGGAGTATGGGGAAATTGGATATAGGTGGGTGGGTGGGGAGTATGCATGCAGGAAAAATATCAGCTTTACTCAGAATTTGTAGGTCGGGTAGTACTTTTTGCTTCTTGAGTGTTAGTGGACTGCTCTCTCAGCTCATTAATTGACAATCCTCATGTCTGGTCCTCAGTAGCTGGCTTTAAAAAGATAAACCTATAATCAAGAGGAAAGGCTGCTCTAAAAAGGAAGTCTCGACCTCGCCCAGCGCTATGGTTAGCTAATTCAGATCAACAAGTTCATATGTTCTTACAATTACCTGACTGAAAAAGCAGGGCTAATCATATAAAATATTGTCAACTAAAGAGTGTCAGGAAATGTTTCAGTCATCAGATCTATCAGAGGACTCAAGTGCCAATCATAAATATTGCCGATCAACGGATAGTTTTATCAGAAGGTCTAGAGAGGAGGAAAGTGGTGGATGAGGCTGAGCGAATAGATAGAGCTAGATATTGGGTAAGGGGAGCACTATACTGTTGTACTGAAGACGCGGAAAGGCATAGACCATAAATTTTTCAGGACCTTTGACTTTGGGTGCTGATATTTATTGATTTTTGCGAAAGTTATCATGGACATAAGTGATGAATAATATGTTATGTGATCAGACTCTGATAATGCCTATCAGATAATTGAATCCTTGAATAATTTTTTGCCAAAGGTGAAGGTATTCATCTTTGCGTTAAGAATTACAGCAGCAATCATTAATAGGCATCCTATCCAGCCTTGGAATAGCAATTGCCATAGCATCCCAGCCAGATAGACCCAAAAAGCCACAGATCTCCACTTGTTTGCGGTGTATATGCTCAACAAACCTACCAGCTGCATCGCAAAGCCAAGATAATTCAGAAAGGGAACCACCACCGTCAGTGGCACAGAGAATGAACTCAAAACTGATGTGACAGTGGAAAGGTAAATTGAGTGGCAGGCTCCTCCTGAACAGACACTCAAGGGCATCGAAAGAGCAGAAAATATATTCATAAGAACCTCCTTCACTACAGAACTTGCACCTTTGTGTCTACTATCAACAGCAGAGTAAAACACAAAGGTTCCCATTGAAAGAACCAGAAGCTCGAAGCAGCGACGATGCCTGACCAACCACTTATGATCATCTATTCCATCTCCCTTCAGGCCTCCTTAATCTTTTGCGACTCTTGTCAGAGAGAGTAGGAAGGTGAGAAGTAGGGTGTAAGAGACGATATACTTTGTGCGTCTGATGCCTGTATGACACTTGAGAAGATGGTAGGCCTATGCTGCGAAAACGAGGAGTGAGGGCGAGAGTGCCCAGAGGAAGCTGAAGACCAGTTATTCTTTTAAGTATGCGTAGACGAGTAAGAGGGTGAGCATGTGCATGCTCATGGTCCACGCTGATAGTCCGTCTTCAATCGCCATATAATATTATACACTTCGAAATCATTGACTTCGAATATGTTAATGGCCTTCTACATCTGAATTCCAGTGAAGATTTTGAAACATGACAAGCCAACTTTTCTTTTGACTTTAAGTTGTTAGCTGATCTGGATAGGCAAGGCGATAGATTTGTTCTTATAATTTAGAGTAAAATCAGGAATTTATTTCTAACTATTCAACCAACCTGTCCTTTACGCATATCAATATACAATCCCTTGTACTTGATGATGTTTTGATCCCTAGTCCCTTTATGGCCAAAAAGGTTAGACTTGAAAGCAGGAAGATTCTCCTTTTCAAAACTGAAATCTTTTACAGCAAACTTTTATGCTGTTAGTCTTCTCGAACATTAATATACAATTCCATCTGTACCTATTTTTTCACAAGTTCATACTTTCGTAAAAAAATCATAAATCACCTATCTTTGGTCTTCTTCTTTTGCTTGCTTGTTGGCTCCTTTAAGAAAAGTTTAGAGAAAGAAAGGAGTTTCAGAGTAACGTGATTTTTTTTTTGAAGAGAAGATCAAGTGTGAGTCATATGAGCCTTTCTATGTTGCGTGCCAATTTTCATAGATAAAACTGATTTTCGTAATAACTTTCGACGCCCATGAAATAGAAGAATGGATGATTAAATATTTCCTATCAAAACAATTTATTTAACCGACCTCCAAAAACAGTATACTTAAATGGAACCACTAATATCAAACATTCTAAACTAAATGGATCGTAAACACAATTATCTTTATATTTGTGACCGCAGGTTTCATCTTAAAGAAGTTGAAAAAAAGCAGATGAGATATTGTGTAAAAGTCAAATAGATCAAACTCCCTTTGGGGGATTAACAATACCGATTACTGTGAATACCATGACAACAAAACCCAGAATAAGAATTCCAATCAGAAAAAGGGTTTCAAGGTAAAGGAATCCTTTCGAAGAATACTCTTTCTTACAAAAACATATATTCGGCTTGATATTATTATTCCATTCTTGATTTCCTTGAATTTATCCGCAGCTTCTGTCGAACCAGACACACTTTAAGTGAATCCAGATGGGAATAATGAAAACATAGGTATAGCCGATGACTGCTCCGTTGAAGGCAAAAATGGTAATGAGGTTGAGATTAGATACATAAATACCATAGCTGGCTGCCACAATCGCCAAGATGTATAAAACTTCTCTGAGCGAGATCTCTTTGCTCAGATCTATTCTGAACATATTGAAAAATCTGACCCTAGCTTTGACTCTGCGTACATGGAAACTATGAGGAAGTTGGGGAATGCACTGATCATATGGATCATGTACACCAGCTAAATTATGGTCATTTGCCACTGCCCATGACGAAAGAAGTTATTGATGATTTGGGGGTTTCTGACACTGCTTTCTCTGTTGATGATAGCTGCATTATGGAACCCTTACCTATACTACCAAGACTGATGTAAAGGTAGAGAACTCCTCCAATCATAAAAGTCATGCTCACAATGGATCTGTACTGTGATCTGTCTGGGTTCTTTAAGATATTTTGTGCTAAAAAGTCATGAATCTCGAATGCTCCCACCAAAGAAGCTGCCATAAAATAAGGGTAGCCATTTTCAGGAACACTTTTTGGGCCTTGCGGAGCAGTCACTTGAGCCCAGACCAGAAAAATGACATAAGTTATGATGCTGATGATCCCGAATGCGAGCATTTCCTACCCAATATGATACTTCCTGACGAAAACAACGACTGCAACCAGAAAAACTGACACAGAAGGAGCTATCCATGCAGCATCATAGCCCAGTAGTCCTATTATTTGGGCGCAGATGATCCGGAAGTATGTCACTAGCATGGGAATGAAACTAATCCAAATGAAGAAGCTGTAACCCACCATATATCTATCGTCTTAAAAGTGAGCCAGAATACTTTCTTTGATGCTTTTGGCCTTTCCTAGGTGAACAATTATGAGGTATGCTGTGTAGTACGACAGGTAGCCGACAAGCAGACAGACCCAGAGTGTTGTTAGATAGCCTGCAGTGATCCCAATGACAGGCAGGACCAGGCAGCTGCTACCGACCATGCCGTTTACTAGTCCTATAACGGTCATCGGAGCCTTTATATTATGTCCTTGGTTGATGGATGCTCTTTCTTCCTCCTTCGCAATATTCTATGATTCTGTGTGTATCATTTTATTAATTGAAATCCCATGACTATATTCTACTGACATGAAATGCAAATAAGAAGAGGGTCTTGAAGGTTTTCAAGAATAATATATCATTTTTATACTCAATCTCCAATGCTCTAAACTATGATATTCAGAGTAATTTTCCTGATGGCTTATAGTTATTAATTAGGCGATAGACTATGTGCTGAATCATCATCGATTGCCTTGAATCTTGCTTCCGAGGTTGTTGCGATAAAAAAGGACCAAAGGCTAGGGTCTAGCTTCACAGCCCTTATCAGGTCATCGACTAAGTTGAGCTTATTATCCGCAAATCATTCGAAGCATAAGAACTGCCGATATCGAAGATCGTTTCCAAAGAAGGGGACGATCTGACTGTGAACCTCTACAAGAAGGGAAAAAGCTATCAGGTTTATGATGGCAATTCGAATGTAGACTATAGCAAGATAAGTCAGAAGATAGGAAGGAGACTTTGAGACTGTTGGTGAAAGGAGCAAAAATCTGCAATGAGGCTTGCCCTTGACATTCAGATGAGGGCAGGCTGAAGTATGATTTTATAGGCATCCTGAGTTATCTATTTGCATTTTTAAGAATACTATATCAATATAATCACAGTATGAAGTAGAATATATCAGAAAAGCAGAGGCATAAGTCTCATCTCGACTAGATTTAGGGCTTCTTCTTCCAAAAACCTCTTCCTCTAACTGTTCTACCTCTTCCTCCAATCGATGGGCCCAAAGTTTTGCAACTTCACAAGCACGAACATCTTTATCAGCATCAATTTTTTTCCTCCCAGTTGGCTAACACTGCTCCCTTTTTGCTTCCTTGCACTCTCCACATGGAGGTCGACTAGTTTATGCTAAATCCTAAAATTTTGGAGACACCCTAGCGACCAGTTCTCGCTGCTGAAGATGAATTTTTGCTGAGGGGAGAGCTGATTTAGGCCGAGAAAGACATGATTTCTGAATGATTAGACTGTAAGCTATAACTGTATGTATAGTTAGGATAATTGTGGGTATGATGTAGTTGACAATGTGGAGATGTTTATCTCTTATTTTTGGATTAATTTTATAAAGTGAGGCTTATTTCGAGGCCTATTGAGTCTTTTGAGAACAAATTTCACCATTGTAATATATTGTTGATGATGGATAGTCATGCATTTTTTTGTGGACTAATAAGATGTAAATATCATATAGCAATATGAAAACTCATGAAGATAATAGTTCATGGACATAGCTTAGTTTAATAAAAGATCATATTCTAGCTTCTTATCCATCCACTCTATCCTCAGAGTAAAATTTATCATCGTCTTTATATTTTTCGGCCTGCCTGTTGTAGTCCTATTCATCCTCGTCTGAACATTTCAATTTCGCCACGATTAATATAATCAGAACAACTATATATCGACACAAATATACGTAGAATGGTGAGGGGAATCGACAATCCTAAAATAAGACCAAGGTTTGCAGCCCCGTCGGAAGTTGAAGTGTTGCCTCCTACCGAAGAAACTGAAGATGATAAAATCGTGAAACCATCAGGGCTAGAGGAAGCAACTGCCTGATTGAAGGAACTGGTTGCTGTTGCTGAGTTTGTATTTTGTCCTGCATTAACAGTCATATTGAGTATGATGGAACCTACACTCAGGGCATTCATATTGAAAAGGTCGAAACATGTATCTGTGCTTTGTCTTTTGAAGGCAGCGGGTAGAATACTTAAGAAGTGATTGCAAATTCTATTGACTGCCTTGATGGAGTCGGAAAGTTGCTGGTTGACTGAAGTTCCATTGTCGAAAATAGTGTTGATCGATGCTGATCCGAGAACCATGTTGACAGCCAAGTAAAAATTCTGAATGCAGGCTGATCCCTGAAGAGTGTATCCCGCAATGCAGGAAAGACAGTACTATGCTTCATCAACGCAGGTGGCACACAAGCTGTAGCACTGGGCCAACACTCCACTATAGGATCTGTCAGCTGCCAACTTGACAAAATATCCTGAAGCAGCAGTGGTGCAGAAGGAAGAAGAATCGCATGCCAAACAGTTGGTTTAGCAAGTCTGACAGACGTTTGATGCATCAAGGTATGATCCTGTTGCGCATTTGATGCAAGTTGTTGAACTAGTTGAACTACAGGCTAAACAGCTTGTACCAAGTGTACAGGCAGAACATTGTCCTGAAGAGAGAATGTAACCCTGAGGGCAGACAGTGCATGAGCTGGTGCTGTTGCATGTAAGATCTGCTGAGCAGGTGTTTGAACCAGTGTTGAGAGTATACCCTCCGAAACAGTTATTACAATTGCCTGATGAGTCAAGACTGACACAGAATGCAGGAAGAGCTACGCAAGAAGAGCTGACCAAAAAATACCCGATGGTGCAGCTCTGACATGATGAGGCCGATGTGCAAGTCCTGCATCCAGTTGGACAACTTGCGCAAATACTGCTTGTTGTCAGGTATTTATTATTTCCGCAGTCAAGACAGTTATTGGGGTCAGTAGCTGAGCATGTTATACACCCATTAAAGCACTTAGTGCAATTTGTTGTTCCAGTCAGTTGGACTGTTCCCTTGATGCATCCGTTGGCGTCACACTGTCCCGGACCATTGGCGAAACAACTTCTGCAGTAAGCTGAGCAGGCTTGACATGTTCCTCCTGTTGTTACTACTGATGTTGAGGAGGCTCCTCCTGTATATCCCACCTTACAAGTAAGAGAATAGGCAACGTTAAGAGGAGAGCACGTCAAAGCATTGGGATCTGAACATGAAACACATGTCCCTGACCTCAAGACTGATCCCAGATAGCAGGATGTACAAACAGATATCAGATATGAGGCGCAAGTCAGACAGTTTGGATGACACTTCAAGACTACTCCTCCCAATATTGAGTATCCGTTCTCAGGCAAAGTACAGATCGTCCCAGTTGTACTACTACTGCTGCTTACACAAGCCTGACAGCCAGCCTCACACAACACAACTGTTGAGCCGTCAGCAGCTAGAGTACCAGAAGTACCGGATCCAAGAGAAATACATGCTCCATTGCTGTCAAGAGAGTACCCTGTAAGGCATACTTGACAAGATGACCCTATATTGCAATTTCTACAATTTGGAAGACATGCGCTACAACTGGTTCCTACTGCATAGTACCCTTGAACACAATTGAAGCAGACTGATATTGTGCAGTTGGTACACTTATCAGCACAGGCTAAACATGTGGCTGTACCTCCCGATGTAGCATCATAAGTTCCAGTAGGGCAAACACAGGTACGGGTGGCTTCATCAAAGACATAGGAATTGCTGCATGAAACAACAGTACAGATATTGCTGACA
>Ga0100378_1007160_pt1 | contig 9992 bp, 8 predicted proteins | sample CryGeymeta201502_FD_81535 | JGI IMG/M metagenome (GOLD analysis project Ga0100378, IMG submission 81535) | Groundwater microbial communities from Crystal Geyser aquifers in Utah, USA - Crystal Geyser metaG 2015-02 | ecosystem: Environmental > Aquatic > Deep subsurface > Groundwater | place: USA...
CATCCTCCGCATCATTATCTGCATCATCCACCTCCTCTTCACAACGGCGAACATTCACAACATTCTCCTGGTCCAGGACAAGAAGGAGGCCATCTTCCAGGTCCGCCTGGATATCCGCCCCCGCCTCCAGGAGGTTACTATGGTTATCCTCCTCCCCCACCTCGGGGCGGACCGGAAGGTTATCCGCCACCGGGATACGAAGGAGGACCTCCTCCGGGACATTATCCACCACCGTATCCTATGTATCCGCCGCCCCACGGACACATGTACCCTCCTCCACATTATCCCTATCATCCTCATTATCCACCACCTCCGTATGGATATCCACCGGATCCTCACGGACCTCCAGGAGATCGACGATATGATCCACACGGTTCTCCAGGAGCTTATGGTATGTGTTTGGTTCGTCAGAAGCTGTTGTCTTTTGATCGATTCGAGCTTCTTTTTTCCCTTTGATCTTGCAATTATTTTCTTTCACACACCTCTTACCTTGTTTCGCTACCACTCGCATTTATTTCACATTAGATGATGATCCCAAGGGTGATATTGTTCCTGGAGCCGTTACAGCTAGGCTCAAGACGTACATTAAGCCCAGAATTCCATCGACACAGGAAGTTTTGGATCGTCGGTCGCGCAAAAATGCCCAGTCTAGGGCACGTGCTGCCAAGTTAAGAGATCGCATTTCAGAGATTGAAATCAAACCAGAATCGGAACGAACGGAAGAAGAGCGTACCATATTTGCTCAATACGAGTCTCGTCGACAGCGAAAAAATGATCGATCCCGTGAACGTGCTCTGGAAAAGAAGGAAGAGATTGATCGGATCTTGGCCAAACCAGAAAAAAAGCGAACCAAGATTGAGAAACAATTTTTGGAAACTGCGTTATCCGCAAAGAAAAGAAAAAATGAGGGTGATCGACTGCGTCGTCAACGGTTAAAAGAGCTGGGGTTGTCGTCCAAGGGTACCGGAATCAAGCCTGGCATTAGCGCTCGTGGTCCTCTGCCTCCCCAGTATCAGGGCGGAGGTGGCGGGAGACATTTTTCCGATATTCCCATGTCGCCGTTACCAACAATGCCCCACCATCACCATTCTCCTGGAGGGTTTGGTTCGCCAGGTATGATGCCCTTTCCTGGTTCGCCACATGGACGTCGACCACCACCGGGTCCTCCAACAGGGGAAGGAACTCCAGGACGTCAGCCAGAGGATGGACAAATGCCGTACATGCCCGAAAGCGGAGAACAAGGCGAAGGCGCTCCTGCGCCAGTTTCTGGAGATGGAGATAACTCCCGTGTCGAGCAGCGGCAAAATCCCGATGGTTCCATGAGCATATCGATCGGTGGCAACAACCGAGATGGAGAGTCTTACCAACAGGGAACAGATGGCGACCCTGGTATTTCGGACGTGTCGCATTTGCTCTTGAACGAGAATGATTACGGAGGAGACAGTGGTGATGTTGGCGAACAATCTTCAGAAAAGGCGGACTAAGGGTAGATTAGTCCCGCCACCAGACCAAACAAGACTTCGGGGTGCACGTGTATGTTTTTTCTAATTATGTGGAAGAAGTAAGAAGAGTCGAATGGTTGAAAATGATTTTGTTACCGAGAAATAGTTTTAACCAGATGCAAAAGAAGTGAACCTCGGATGTAATAATATCGCTAATGTTTTAGTAAAATATTCGATGCTTTGTTTACAATATTATGCAGTACTACAGACGTATGGGCATTTCCGTCGACTAGTAGTCTAGTCTCTCGAGTACTCGAGTAATTATTATTATTTGTGTTTTTGTTCTGCATGACCACACAATAGCTACAATACAGCTTGGTTCGAGCAATAAAGCCAGTGGCAATTTTTTCAGCATTTCGACCAACTCTGAAGCTGGCGCCAGCAAGAGCTATCCCTGTTGCAACAATCGTTCTTTTTGCTTTTTCTACGAAAGTCGAGGCTTCGGCGACGATGGGAACTGCTTCGCAGGAGTTGTTGCATGCTACTCTACTTTTCGTCCCTCCTCCGATTCGTTTTCTGTTTCAAATAGAGTACTAAGGCACGACTGGAATCCCCTTAGGATTAAAGCTTACGTACACTGCGTCTGACTCTTTTTTGGGGGGGCAACAACATCATCAATTCCAAAATTACTTTTACATTTTCCGGTCTCTCATCATTCAGACTCGCTCTAGTACTAGTAGACCAGTGTTGTTGTTATCATTGCAAGCAGTCGAGTCGATCGGTAGTACAAGTACACCACAACAGCTCATTGAATAGTGCGAGGAGAATAAAAAAGCCGGTCCTTCACTTTTTAATTGATCATCGTTTGCAAGTGACTTTTTTTGCGCTGTTCGCTGTTCATACCTGCTTTCATCATACCTACACACCAGCATCTCCTGCGTGCTTTACCACAAGTTTTTGTTGGAGGTTGGATTCCATATTTCGTCCACACACGACGCAATAATAATATGAAGACCTTCTTGGTCAGCGCATCCTTAAGATCAAGGAATGTTCGTTACTGTCACATTGTCAATGGCCAATCATATTTAAGTTATTACATCCAGCCTTGTCCACATCTCACGACGGGCAGCGATTGTAAGTGGCAGTCTACCCAACAAAATTGTCCGCCTTCCTCTGCTTTCTCATCCACTGCGCAAATTGATCAAATTGATGGATTTCTGGCACACTGGAGAGAGCTGATAAGTAATGGTAGACTTCGACCAGACAAGGCTCAAGATCGTGTTGCAAAGCGATTGCATCGATTGCAGCAGGCATTGGTAGGCTACTCCAATGAACCTTTCTTTGTTCACTATGATGATCGTCGCAAACAGATACAGGCACAAGAAAATGAGGGGGGAAATGCAACAAAAATCAAAGCAACAACGTTAGATGGGAGCGAGAGCACTGCTACCGATAAATCCGACGCGAACGATGAACTGTCGACACAAAAGCCTACCATACTAGATCTTCCTCATTTGCCTCGCATACCACGAGGTTTGTACATTCATGGTCACGTTGGCAGCGGGAAATCGCTTTTGATGGATACCTTCTATGCCTCAATAGATAGCGTTCCAGATCATCGAAAGGCTCGATATCACTTTCATGCTTTTATGCAGGACATTCACGCTCGGATCCATCAGCTCAAACAGGACGATTTAAAAACGCAAGGTCGCAACTTTCACGTCGACACGACCAAGGACCACAATCCCATTGTCCGTGTTGCCTTACAATTGTCTCGCGATACCACGCTAATATGTCTGGATGAGTTTCAAGTTACAGATGTTGCCGATGCTCTCATCATGTCTCAATTGTTCGAAGTCTTATTTACATTTGGTACCATTCTGATTGCCACTTCCAATCGTCCTCCACAAGATTTGTACGAAGGAGGTTTGAATCGAAGTTATTTTGAACCCTTTATCGGTATTTTGGAACAGCATTGTGCGGTGCACTCGCTCACTTCAGAATCTGGTGACTACCGGCAAGTTCTATCATCGTCGGTAGTGTTAGATGGTGTTCTCAACCAAGGCAAGAATTTCTTTCTTACAGAGGGAAGTGACGTGGATGACGTTGTGACTGAGCTCTTGGATCATGTGTACAGTAACACATCTGTCACTGTCACAAACGAAACTATACTCGAATGTTTTGACTTGTCAATTGGGTTTGGACGGACTTTGACGGTATCCGCTAGTGATCCAGATGGCCTAGTTGGAGTCTTTTCCTTTGAAGAGCTCTGTCATGGAGACCTGGGAGCAGCTGACTACCGTGCCATCGCCCAGAAATTTGCAGTGATTGCATTGCGGGACGTACCGCTTCTGTCTACTTTTCAGCATAATCGCGCCCGAAGATTCATCACGCTGGTGGACGAGCTTTATGAGGGACGGTGTGCATTGGTGTGTACTACCCATGATGCTGTCGAGGGTCCTGTGAATTTGTTTCCGTCGGCTGGTAGTAATGGCAACAATGATACTGCTTCGTCGGTCGAAGTAAGCGAGACTTTAGGCCTGGAAGACGTCCAAACGCAAGGAGGACAACCCGTGAGTACTCTTGCGAGTGTGCGGGAGCTATCGTTTGCGTTCAAACGGGCTGCAAGTCGTATCACTGAGATGACATCGCAGCGATGGTGGAAACAAGTCTTACAGCAACGACAGAAACTGTAGCACTACAACGACGAGTAGATATCGTTTACTTTATTTTTTCAGTTTACAGACCACAAAGTTAATCAAGAGAAAGCATTCAATCTTCCCCTCACTATACATCATAACACCACAAGTTAGATCACTGGTCGACAACAGAGTCGCTCCCAAAAGCTAGGATTAGGAATTTCCTCACGTGGTGGTGGGAGCTCTGCTGATCTTGCACTGGTGGGGGACATTTGGCGTCTGTTGCTATTGCTAGGGGTAAGTTGAACAACGCCATTGACTTGAGTCATGTACATTGGAGTGGTGGCGGGCGAGTGCATACTAGTATCCACAGACATGGCAGCAGTATCTCGGGCACGCTGCTTCACCAAGGCTTGCTGCTGAATGTCTTCTTCATTTTCCTTGGCACGAGCTATCAAGCTCTTCCTGAGAGTAGGAGAACAACACTGCTTATTTTGCATCAATAGATCAAGTGGTAGATTGCCATCCACATCTCGAGCTGCGACGACACGTAGAGGAGACTGTTTCAAAAGGAAATCGATGGTTGCGGGTTCCGATCTGGGGTTGGCGCATGCCGTGTGCAAAGGGGATCTCTTTTTGGCATCAATAGCAACTAGACTGTGCGCGCTTCGGTGAATCAAAAAGCTCAGCGTCTCTATGGGAAGAGGCTGAAACCCACAGGCGTAGTGCATCAGAGTTTGTCCATCGTTGTCGCTGACTTCCAAGAACATGAATGGATTTTCAAAAAACACCATGCGAATGATATCAAGTGGAGCCTGGTTGGCGACCAGGGAAAAGAGTGGATAGAGATGACGCTTTTGATCATTGAATGTCAAATCATATTTGGCCCGGCAAACACTAGGACATTCCTCCACAATCGTTTTGACCTTTTCAAAATCAATACGTTTCCCGCTTGAACTGTTTGGGTCGACATCAATCTGGTGTGTGAGCTCGTTGTTGTAATATAAGTCTTTCTGGAATATCAGAAAGAGAAAAGTGGAGGATTCTATTTAGTGAGTGTGATATGGGGTTTTCCAACTTTTAAACTACAACCACTCGAATACACTAGTGTCCTTACATTGTACATTTTCAAAAGATTCCTGGTATTGGCTGTCGGGCTAGCATTCGTGGACAATACATCGGTCGCAGCTTTAACATTCTTGGACGATCCCTTGGGATAGACGCGAGAGCGGACAATTTCTCCGGTCGAAGCACGTCGGTCACGATCCTTGTTTCTTGTGCCGCCATCATGATAATCTTGAACCGCCATTTCGGGAGAGGACAAGGACATTCGTTTATTGGTAAGGCATTTCTGATTGATAGCCTCAATTTGACTGATGACGCTGCTATTGTTGGGTTCAATATTGATTGCAGCGGGGGATTCCAATGATAGACCAGGGATTTTACCATTCTTGTAGCGATTGCCAAAGGATTCTTGATTGTGGTGGTTGCTCGCCTCCTTGTTTTTATCAGTCTCGCGTTCCGTCAATTTAGGTGTTACAACTTCACGAGACACTGCAGGGAACGACTCAGCAATCGATTCTCCTTTCGCTTCAGTTTGTCGCTGCCTCGATTGAAAGACGGCCGTTTTCAAAAATTGTTCGGTGCTTTTCAGTGATGGATCAGAATGTTTGACTGGTCCATTGGTGCCGCTGCTGCTGCCAATACTCTTCGACGCACCGCGCTCTTGTACACAATCAGCAAATTCTTCCTCTTCCTTCTTTTCTTCGACGAAACGGAAAGAAACGGGACCCTCCTCTTTGGCCACCGACACTTCCGAAAAATCGCTACAAGTGTTATCTCCCTGTAGCAAAGGGTATGAAGAATCAATGAATGGAGCACTGACCTGACCCTCTGTCACCACTACCTCCTCCTTCGCACCGTTTTCGTTTTCGAAATTAACATCGCCTCCGACTGCTGCCGTCGTCATTTTCTTTTCGGTCTTGAACGTTTTGCTGATGAGAGTTCTTTTGTGATTAATTCCTTTACTGCTGTTCGCATTGTCGCTGTTGCTATTGTTGTGAGGGTTAATTTCTTGAAAAACATGAGACGTATTGCCATTGGCGGAGGAGGAGGAGAAAGGCTTCACCATGGTCGACTTTGTTGGCAAGAAAAAAGTTGCGGCAGTTCAAGAAGCCAAAAATAAATATTGCAGTACCAGTACTGATAATAGACTCCTCCTCCATAATCGGAAAATTAGTTGATTCACTCTCTGTAATTCAAGCTAATAGAGGCGATTGAGAAAAACTCAAACGAATACTTTGGATTAATAGCCCAGGTGGAAGTACCCTTTCAACGGCACAGCCCTCCTACTCTACGAGTGCCAGGTACATTAAGTAGCTACTACTAGTACTACTACTAGTACTAGCTAGTAGTAGAGTCTACTCCGAGTAGACTACTAGTAGACGAGTAGTAGCAGTACTAGCTAGCTACTGTAGGAGTAGTACTAGACGTAGTCTAGTTGGTAAAACTGTATTAATTATTTATTTCATTGCAATAAATTGCAATGTTCGCTTGGGGGCCCCGAGCGACAGCAAATTCTTGTCCCAGTTATGATTATTATGTAGTACAGTTCTCGAGTAGTACTACTAGCTAGTCTAGGACTTGGCTTGTATTCCAGGAATAATTGGAATAATTTAAAAATAACATTTTTAGCCATGAATATCCGAGAAGAGCAACTGCAGATTCAATTTGACCAGCGCTGAGCAATCACAGACATAGCGAGAATGCCTTCTTTAGCTTTAGTAGAACGTAAAAGCTGCAACGTTGTGTTCAAAACAAATATTGATTTATTTCTAGGGGGGTAGATAATACTATTATTTTTCGTGCAGCAGGGAGGAAAGCACTGTAGATTTTCCCGTTTTTTACGTCAACCAGACTTCATTCGTCATCAAAAAAGAAACAGCAGGTTATTTATTGTATGCACAATTCAATTAAATAATAATCGATCCATCAAAGATGTTTTTGGAATAATGATTGTAGACTTGACAGCAAAGCCAGTTTAGCTCAGCTGTTCCCGAAGAAGAGGAGTGAGGTATTCGGCAACCTTCAATGTCTCGACAGCAACCCCAATGGTGGCAACACCCTCAGCTGGCTTTCCATCAACAGTATGCTTGGCAACACGTTCCTTGACAGTAATGTAGTCGGGGTCTTGCGTGAAGAAATACGGCATGGCAGTGGGGTACTTGGCCTGAAGTTCTTCCACCATCTTCTTATCCTCGTCATCGGGCATGTAGTATCGAAAGACTTCCTTGCCATCCTTGTCGCTCACAGTGGCGTAAGAGTCCGTTCCTCCGCAACGATCGGCCGCAACACTAACCTTATTTCCATTCTTGGTCTCAATAGTGAACTTGATCTTATCGAAATCGGTAAACTCCTGTCCACTGGGTCCCTTCAAAGTCTGGAGAGAACTGAATTCCTTGTCAGCGGTAACTCCGGCAATGTTGTCGACACTCACATCATAAAAGCTAACCAAAAGGGCCAGCTCGTGGATGGCCATGTTCTTGAGCATACCCTCAGCGTTTCGCTCAAAGCACTCTCCCAAGGATTCCGGGGTGTTCTCGTAAGCATTGTTCGAAACAAAGGTAACATGGGAGTCGGGCAAAGTGGCGGCAAACTCACGGGTCTTTCGGACATACTTGCAGACATTTTTGTTGTATCCCATCAAAACCTCAACACCGGCAGCTTCGGCCTCTTTCTTCATTTGCTCGAGTTCGGCAACGGTGGGGGCACCCGGTTTTTCGAGGTAGATGCACTTGCATCCCTGGGCAATGGACTCGGTCAAAAGTTTTGGATTATCGGCAGTACGTCCACTGATCAAGGCAAGTCGGGGAGCCTCGGGCGGAGGAAGCTCGTCCAATGACGAGGCAAATTTGACACCATATTTGGCTTCGGCCTCCTCTTGGAATTCCTTGAATTCTTGTCCGGCAGGGGAATCGCTACCGGCTCCCAAGAACCAGGGCTCCACAACATAGTCCAAGGAAGCGCTGGGGCACCTGTTAGGTAACGAAGAAATTAATAAAAATGTATAATATACAATGTGCGTGAGTCATCATGTCAATTGTCAAAGTGAAATTAGCAACTGAAATTTTCAAATGCTAACAGAAAATGCCAATACAATGCGAAGCGGTGACGTGTGACTCCATCAGCAAAGGCGGGTGCGTGTATCAAAATTAGAGCCACCAAATTCTCTCGCCTCCATTTGCTTGTGATAACAATGCTTGCCATTTGACTGCTTTTTCGGTTGACAGGAACCTGCAGGAGATATCCAAGTCAATGTCCCCTTTCCTCTCTTGCAATTAATCCAATAAACAATAAACAGGCAAGCAAGCCTACTCTTTCAATAACAATTATCAAGACACAAACAAGAACGAACTTTTTCATCAGCGTACCTTTTTTCGAGCATTTGAATGGCATGGTACCAACCCATACCACGATTGGGAGCTCCGCAACCGACCAAGATAACCTCAGCTTGTCCCTGTGCAGCAGCCATAGCCAAGCTGGGAGTCACATAAGATCGGGCGGCAACAGCGATGGGTCGACGGGCCACAAAGGCAGAAGTGCGTGCAAGAGAAGAAAACATGATCAATCTAGATGTCGTAGTAACTTTCATTTGTGAAATTAAACGAGAACTCGAGAGAGAATTGTTTTGGTTGAATGAAAGATCTTCTTGATGCTACGTGGAGTCTTAAAAATTGGGAAATAATTTTACTTTGATTTTATGTGTCTTTCCAGCTTGCTCAAAATTTGTCACAGGTCTGGCCGTCGTGCGTACTTCCCGTTATTGTGACTGCCAATCTTCTGGACAGCTCAACCTCCGGCAACTAAAAGTGCGAGAAGTAGTCTAGTCCACTGCTACTTCTAGACTAGCTAGTATCAAAATTCTGCCTGCTGACGAGTACTAGTAGACTAGTGGCCTCTGTACTTAGTAGTGTTTCTTTCTCCCAACGCTGTACGAATAGCAATTAAATTCTGATGTGATGTGACGTGATGTGATGGATCGGCATTTGCCAGCGAGGCCGGAGGGAAGTATACTTTCGGTTTGTAAGGAAATAAAACAAAGATTCTGCGACAGGTGTGGACATATCATTAGCATTAGAAGTTCAGATGATGCTTGAGGGTAAGAAGTATGATGACGAGTACCTCTATAATGCTGACTTGCATTCATCGCTTTATTCAGGAGCGAGCTGCAAGAGCAAAGTACTAGAAGCTGCACTTCCATCGTTGCTGGCTTGTCTGTTGATTATGCTTCCTCTTTCCTCTCCACGCCTTCATATCATACTACGTATACAGACTTACAAGACTTAGTAAAAAATAGATGGCAAGAATGTACAAAATCTAAACTCTGCGAAACCACAAATTCCATTCCCATATTAAAGTATGCAATCTCGTCAACTCCATCACAACCACAACATACCTCCAACCGTGCTCTTCTATCTGCATCACTAGTCAATCAAGGCTCCAGTATCGACATTGACCTTTGTTTTGATGGAAATTTTTGCACCCTCCGTAAATTTGTAATAGCCCTCCATGGGGGCATTGAAATTGGCTTGCCAAGGACCGTCGGCAACCTTGATGTTGACATAGCTATTGGGTTTGTAAGTAGTAGTCACAGTTCCATAATCTATGCGTGTATCGTAGCTCAATTCAAAGTCGCCCGAGTTAGTAATAGAAGGCCGAATGATGTGGCTGTCGCCAATGCGTTGCATAAGAGACAACTTGGCGTCTCCGTTTGTATCGACATCGACCTGCACGTTTCTCAAACTTTCTTGGCCGTATGCTACACTCAAGTCACCTTTCGCATTCTCCAAATCGTAGGATGGTGCGAAAATGACAGCTCCGTTTCCTGCTTTGACAGATTGGACAACTTTGA
>Ga0100378_1007161_pt1 | contig 9992 bp, 6 predicted proteins | sample CryGeymeta201502_FD_81535 | JGI IMG/M metagenome (GOLD analysis project Ga0100378, IMG submission 81535) | Groundwater microbial communities from Crystal Geyser aquifers in Utah, USA - Crystal Geyser metaG 2015-02 | ecosystem: Environmental > Aquatic > Deep subsurface > Groundwater | place: USA...
CAGCAGAAATACACCAGTCAGCGATGAGAGGCCACCTACAAAGATTGAAGCGCCCATGGTCTCCAACGTTTGCTTGACCCTTTCTCGCCTGGATCCTTCGCACTCGTAATACCGCATCAAAACATGGACCAAATAATCCACCATCAGGCCGATAGACATGATAACTATAACGTAGCTGATGGCATTGACATAAATCTTTGCGTAGTTAATATAGCCTGTTGAGTTCGAAGGAGGGAAAGATTAGATTTTGCCATATCAATCAATTATCTTCAACGCACATTGCACGAACTTGTGCTGCACACTTACCGAGCATGCATACGTAGAGGCTAATGATCATGGGAGTTATGAACAATACAGCCGTCCAGTGAGGAATCAAAACAAGGCCAACGAGGCTCACAGAAACAATGCCAATGAAAGTAGACAACCGCAGCTCCTCCACCACTGTGGTGTAGAATTCCCACAGATTGTACATGTCTTGGTAGGTAAAGAATTTGTAAGCCCCTCTGTCTACATTTTCATTGATCGATTGTTCGCTGGCCACATCACGGAGCAGCTCCAAGGTAGCAATTCCATCACTAGCTTCCGCCAAGTCAACATCCACATAAATTTTCACCCGAGATCTGATTACTTCTCCTGTCTGTGGGTTTCGAATGATATGATCGTCATAGATATCGTTGTACAAAGGCACCTGCAAAAAGCTTTCTATCTGTTCAGCAAAAGTCAAATTCGCGCTGAGCTCTGTAGTATTAGAGTACTCCAAGAAGTCTCGGAGCCAAAAGTTGACTGGTCGACCAGCGATTGCGCCATTTTCAGCCAAATCGTCAACGAATTCCAGCATCTGTTGCTGCACTTCGGGGTCTGCCTGGTCCACATTTCGAAAAAAGGCATACGATGAAATTCCGTTTCTTCTTGGAGCAAAGGTTTCTAGGGAGTCGTAATATCCTCTCATGTACGAGTCATGGGGCACCATATCATTGAGATCGAAATATTGAGTAAGTGTCGAGGCAGCGTAGATGGAGCCGATTAGTAAACCAGTGTAAGCAACCAAGACGCACATCTGCACTGTTGGTCGTAAAAGAATATCCGCGTACCAGCTCATGAACTGGTCGGCCCAATGTCGTTCAGAGTCAGGTGTCAGCTGTATCATAATGGGAGTTTGCTCAAGTGTTTGCCCGCTTTTAACTGTGCTTTCTGTGGCGCTTTTATCGTTATCGTTGTTGTCCTCGTCGGTTGTTACTTGGATGCAGACACAGCAATCCATTCTTCTATTTTGTATCCGTCTTTCGTCTAAAACGAGCAATGCGACGAAAAATGTAATCTGATACACAAAGTCGATTACGACACTAGGAACTGCATAGAGGCAGAGCCACTGAACCGCTGGAATATCCGAGAAGCAACCCATTGTGAAGGCTAGCGTTGATGTGAAACTTGTGATAAAAATACTCAATCCAATATCTCTCATAGTGAATCTAATCCGTTGCAGCGTATCCTGCCCTTGCGTTCGGGTGTAGCTTCCAATGATGATGAAAGAGTCATCGAGACCGATACCTGTGTAGAAAATTACAACGATCAGCATGAAAAAGAACAGAGAAAATAACGCTTAAAAGCCATTAGATGGCACACTTACCGAACATCAAAAAGGGGAGCATGCTTGTATTTGTGGTAAAGGGAACCCCTAATATAAACATGAGACCAAAACTGGTCATAATCGAAAGGCCGATACAAACAACAGCGCAGATACCCAAGAGACAACGTGATTGGATTTTATCTTTCCGCCAAAAGACGAGGCAACAGAAGAGACACATGACTGCGAAAACGGCCGGTAATAGCGGCAAATCGTATAAAATGGCTCGCATGAATTCGTCTTCGTATGATCGATAGGCCACAATCTCCAGTCGGTAAATGTTACCGTCATCTGCCTTCCAGTCGTCTTGTATTGACCTCAATGCCGCCAAGGCATTCAACTCAAAATCTTCTGTTTCGTAACTCCAAGGGAGATCAAACTTGACCAGAAAAGATTGTGCAGTAAGAAGAATTCCATCGTCATCAAATTCTGGACTTCCGATAATGCGAGATAAGTCGACCGCTTCTCCACTGGGAAAGTGTTCTGCACTCATTACAGAAGTGATATTGGCACCTGATTCCACATCCTCCTGGAACGTAGCCTGTGAATTGTTCCAGAACTGTGATATGCTGTGAATATGACATTCGCCAACTTGATTGGCATCGCCGACGAGATCCGCCCAATCGCAGCCCTGTTGATAGTCTTGTGAGTTTTGAATAATACTCATAGCTTGAAAGACATGATCAACTCCGTCTTGGGTAAGAACATTCTTTCCATTGGCATGTACCAGCAACTCAATGAAGCGATAGTCGTAGTTAAACTGGGATTCATAGTACAGCCAGTTCATGTGGGTGACACTGGCGCTGGCACTGGGAGGCCACAATTCAGAGTTGTCGACCTCGAGCGTAAAGTTCCAGTAGGCACCAAACGCAAGTGTACAAAAGGACACAACTAACGTGCTAATGATGCAAATGTAGGGATTTCGAGCTGCCACCATCGCCAGGGCCGTTACAGCAGATGCAATCATTCCGCCCAATCGTCCGACAAAGGCAGACCATCGATCGCGCCAACTTAATCCTTTCGGGGTAGTGGGGTGATGGTGATTTACCAAGGTAGAAATGTTGTCTCCGTCCGAGCTGTTGCTAGAGCATTGAGTAGACGAAGATCTGCTGTCGTTAGATTTGGATTCTTTGGTTTCCTTGTTTATCTGTTCGAGCTGTCGCTCCAAGGCAACGCCAAGTTTGATCTGCTCCATTGTGGAAACTATATCATCGGCTGATACTTCTGCTAGCCGAGAAGGTTGACTGGAAACGCTGTCAACTTTTCTTTCCTGTTCTTCTAGCATGTTGTTCTCTTGATTGCCACAAGCTATGCATTCGATTTCTTCATCGTGCCACCAGCTTAACATGGTACTTTTCGACTTTTCGAAGAGAAGACTCGCTAGATTACTGCTGCCTTCCGAGATGGACCCGGCAGCTGAACCACTGTGAGATCTTATGACTGGATCCAGCAACGTATTGTCTGATTCACTTTGCTCAGTAGATTCGGCTAAGGGAGCTTCTGGGTCACTCTTTGGCGTATCTGCCTCATCTCGGCACGGGCTATCATTGTTCGTGGAGCGATCGTTCATTCTTCTAGAGTTTATGGATCCTTCCTTTCTAATGTTCCCAAGTTTTGTATGACCTCTCGGAACACAGGCTGTGAACGACTCGTATTAATTTGGTACGACTACTGAGAAGTGAGCAGCATCTACCAGTTGAGTCCACAGCTTCTAGCGCAGAGCGCTGATGGGTGTTGTCGACCGTAGAGGTGCTCTTTGACTTGGCAGCTTTTCTACTCCCCTAGGAGTTACTTAAGTCGAAAGGAGCCTAAGAAGCCAGTATTCCGACTACATGCTGGCTAAGTTAACGCGCAGCTTGACTATCTGTCAGCGATGAGAAAATTCGGAACTAGTAAATGAACATCTTTAAGACTTTGCGATGACCCGTTTATATTATTATTATCTGTGAAAACACAGAACACTTAACCAGCGCCCACCTCGCTTTTTATTAAGTAATAATTTGGCTACGTAATCTCCCAAAAAGCTCGCCAGCCTAACGCACTCTTGTCACATTATTACCTAGTATTGTTTTTCAGCAAAATTCCTTCGGCTAATAAAATTACTCGTTCTCGAAAAGAACGCACACTTCATCACTTGCGCTGTTGCTACCAGGGTACCTACCACTACTAGTCTAGTAATAGCTACTCCAGTAAGTACTTGGAGTACCAGCTAGTAGCTACTCTACTCCGGTAGCTACAACGTACTACTAGCTGGCGCAAGTAGCAGCTTTTGGCTTCCCCTTTCCAGGATCGGTTGCAGCTACTACAGCTTTTGCACTCAGGAAATTGCTCGCTGGAAAAATCAAACCAGAAGTGATTTTAAACGGGCCACGCGACCTGAGAAGAGGCATACAGAAGTATGACATTGCCGTCATGCCATTCCAGATTTAAGTAAGGTATATTTATCAAATCTCACCAGCTCTAGATTGATCGCTGCTTCTCGAACGGACTGCGCAGTGCGACGAACGTGGCGCCCATTATTACTGTATTATTTAGTAACATATCCGCAGTGGCTACGCGAAGACTTCCATCGAGTAGCGACATTCTATCTTGCTTTAAAGATGGCTCACACTAAAAAATTCTGTCAAGCCCGTGACACATCGCAGCTGTGTAAAAGGCAAGGTGATAATAGAAAATACTTAGGAATAGTAGAATTTTAGCAAACAATGAATAACACAGCGATTGTAAATCTAATCCGGCAGGAGTAATAATATAATTTAATATGTGTACATCTTCAATTTATCAATGTTCACACTCTTCGATGGTCTATTTTTTTTAACTGCCCATCTGTTTTGGAGACGTTTCTGCTTCCTTCGACAGAGACGCACTTTCGTCCTTTCACTCGAAAACAAAAATGAGGTGAGGTTTTCCAAATAATCATAATTTTCTTTGTCCGTGCAAGACGAGCAATATCCAACCAGCAGTGACTCATCGTTTTTTCCCTCCAAGGTATAGATTTTGGAATGTTTACATTTACTCATAGTAACCGCTCCCTCCATCATGCGAGTTCGTCTTCCTCACTGGCCCACGCTACAACACCATCATCAAGCAGCGACGAGCATAACTCCAAAGTCCATCTTACCAAGATGAGACGCAGTGAACGTCAGATTCGCAAAGATTTTTATCATAAGTTGGGCTTGTTAGGTAACAAAAAGAGACTTGATGCGGGAACTACAGAGAGCAAGATTATCCCGGCGACTGAATTACGCGTAGCTATTACTCGAGAGACACGTTCAAATATTGTAACATCTACAACTAGCTCTCATCACGCTCGTCCTGTTCGTAAAACTAGTTCGAAGAAACAAGAAGACAAGTCCGTTTTGCACATCAAGCCTCGAAGGTCCGTGTCCTTCTGTGAGTACGTAAAAGTCGACTTGATACCCTCTCATCGCGAATACGACGAGCTCACCAAGGACGCCATTTGGAATGGTAGCCGGATAATCAGATCCGAAATGAAGCGCAACTTGTATGAAATGTGGGCCGAAGGCGGAGACTGGCGCAGCGCCTTTGAAGAAGATGATATGATTCGAGCCCCGGACGGAAGTCTCGTGCATCCAGCAACGTGGACAATTCTCATGCACACCTATTACTATGCGAGCTCGAGCCCTGCCGAACAAGATGCCTAATATGAATGCTCGGACTCCGAGTCCGAGTCAGGCGACGAAGAAGGCGATGGTTACTACCAGCACTATCATCAAGGGCCAACCCTAACCTGGAGGCATCATTACTCCTACACTGGCACTCGAAACAATAGCTATTCCCAAAGGTCATCATCAGCGAACCCTTTGCCACCTTACAGGTCCACCCTGCAAGCAACGAGACAAAAGTCTTGCTGGGGAGCCTTGGATATGACGCAAGAGTGTTACCTGCCTTCCTCTTGTTATCCTGCTTACAAGTACTACGAATCAACATGTCAGCTGCCACAAGAACGAGGGAACTAGTCATATCGCAAAGAAGATGGAGGGGATCGCGGAGGGCTAATGTTGGCTTGCTAATAACTACGCGTACTGTAGTAACTACTAAGGCTAAATCGTTATGAAAAAATAGTAGCAATATCTGATTCACTACGAGCGATATCTTTTGGGCACCTGGTACTACTACGTAGCAGAGGATCCAGATTTGGCGGAAGTCTATCCGAGTATAGAGCAAGAACTCGCATTCAAATGCAGAGATACCCTACCCTGGTAATCCAAAGCCAGCATGTATGTAGAGCGGCCTGAAATTTGAGAATTCCGCAAACGAATTTCCCAATCATAGCTTCGGCTCGCACTGAGTTCTCGTACATCAAGGTGCCCGGGTGTGCGTTTGAATGATAGACTTCAGTGTAATATTTTTCAAAGCGCAATTATTTTAATGCGGTGCAACGTACCCAAATGTGCACTGTCATGTACATGTACTAGTATGCATCCCATCGTTATTTTTTGATTACTGAATATCAGAATGACCAGCCTCTAGTGTTGCAGAAGCATGTTGCTCACCAACGTCGTAGCTTCCTTTCGGTCCATGACCGCAGCTTCCCTCTTTTGTTCGTAGTTCTGCCTGGCGATTTGCTCCAATTCTTCATCTCGTTCCGTCACTTTAACACTCTCCAAGTACCTTTTGATCATGAGATTTCCAAAAATGACTGTGACAACCACCAGATCATTCATCCAGATGATAGAACTCCTCACAAAAAAGGAAGTTGGGGGATCCGACCCGACAATCACCAAAATTGGTAAACCAATCACGAAGATTTGCAGGTTGCTGAACATCGCAATCCCCAAGTACTTACTTTCTGAGAGTTGTGTTGGGATCTTCCTTGATACATAGCACATCCCAACAGCCAACAGCATCAAAGCAAGATGTAGAGATCCGATGATCCCTGCAAATATTACCCAGTCGTCACAGATGCATTGGCCGGTACTGCTTAATGGATATCCGAATTTGTCAACAGTTTCAACAGTACGTTGCCACTCCAATGGATCTACAATGGTCCAAACCAGTAAGATGGTAATGTCCAAAAGCAGAATTCCTCCAACAATGCCAAAAATTTCTTGTTGCGAGGGTGCCAGGCACTCCTCTACGTCCACTGTCACTGCTGCTTTGTAGAGTTTGTAGACGTGCCTAATTTTAGCAAATAATGTTCCAAATGTGATGGAAAACCCCACAGAATACAACCATGGAATCGCCATGCATGCTGGAACAGGACCGTCGCCATCGTCTTGCTGGGCCAAAGCAATGATGGTAGAAGTGGAAATTAGGCAACCCAGTAGAATCAGGGACAGGTACATAGGTTGCGATATCCTCACTTGTGTTGTGTTGCGAAAACAATACAGCCAGAGGGCGCAGATTGCAACAACAAAAAAGTTAACGGCAACCATCGTGTAGGCAAGAATTATCATGGATGAAGGAATCATGTGTGTATCTTCGACGACCTCAATAGAACAGTCATCGCCTGAGCGTTGGAGCGAACATACAATATCGAAGCAAGTGGGATGAGCACGCTGGTGACAATCAATGATTCAGCATCTTTTTCTACTACAACCGACAGTGCCAGACTACTTGTCGCACAATCATTCACACACGTACCTGTCCACCTTGTTGTCTCGCAAAGACAATTGCCTCTCCTGTCACTGATGCCGTGGGAAGGACTACAGGGCCGGTCGCAGTCTAAACCAGCAAAACCTAGGGAGCAATACTCCACCTGAAAGTAGTCACCATACAATGCATCCAACGATCCAGAAGATTTCGCCTGGTAGATCCACCGAATGATGAGTTGCTGAATAGTGGGATCCAACCGAACGTTCAGTGGCCACACAATGTACTGCTCGTCAAACGTTTCGGGTGTCATTTGCAGATCAACATCCTGTACTGCCATGTATCGTAATTGTAGCTCGTCGTCCACAAATAATGCACACTTCTCCTCCTTCAACAGTGTCACACATTCCTCGTGTGTAAAGCACTGTACCATTCGAATGGCTGGAAACTTTTCTAGTACTTGGTCGTTGTAAAAGCTTTCGTCTAGCAAACACACCGGTTCTTGCAGTACCTCTGCTTCTCCGAGGGTTATTATTTGTCGTTTCTGTCGACCCGTGTACTGTACGGAAGCAGCTGCCGTCGTCAGCAGTGGCGGAGTTAACAGCGTTTGTACCGACCGAGTAGGAAAACCGTAAAAGTCTCCAACAATCAAGTCCAACCGGTTGCAATCCTCCCAAGATATATTCCAATAACGAGGATTTCCTTTGGTGGTATTACACGTGTTTGACATGTACTCGAATTGTCGTCCGTAGGAGAAGGGAGGCGCCTCCTCAACCTCGAACGACAGCGTAATGTTGTCGTAGTCTTTTGCTACGGAGATCAGCATTCGCATAACATCCGGCATGTATCCCCGGTACTGTGGAAATGCTTCTACCTGCTTCTCTTCTTGGGATGCGGCAATGCTTGTGGTAGCTGCTGTAGAGGTGGGGAAATTTTCATCGTAATAGGCCAAGGGAGGTGTGCTTGTTAATACAGCTGCACGTAAAACCACAGAATTAGGATAATTCTCATCTAGAATTGGATTGTAGCGCTGACTTTCTCCGAGAGATAAAAGGAGTGCCAGTTGTATTGCCAGCCAGAGACAGGATATTGAATAGAGTTTCATTATCATTATTTTGCCTTTGCTCTAATACTAGTCTAGTACGGAAACGAAGAATCACAGGAAGTTCACAGGAGACGGATAATGACAGAATAGCTGATCACTTCCTTTATGTTGTTATTATGGTCACCTATTCTACTGGCGCTGCTTCCGCAGGAATGTCCATAATTCGACAAACACCAGAATACTAGGGATGAAGTTATAGGAGTCCAGCGTAGACAAAGAAGTAATGTCACACTCCTCCCGCTAGAGTCTACTACCCATGGATCTACTATCTAGCTAGTATTAGGAGTTGAACGGCAGTAGTTGTTACCTGGTACTCTAATAGCTAGCCTGGATTCAAGATTAGATCACACTTCCTCAGACGGGTCCAACAAAGGAGCAGGCAGTATGCTTTGATATTAGACTACTCTCACCTGCACCATCCACAGGTTACACCATGGTGGGTTTGTTTGTTACTACTGGTACGTCGGCAAAAATAGGCTGATGAGAAAAAAGAATTCTTGTGCCGAAGAATACTACGGTAGCAACGTGGTGCAGTGGTGGGTTGGAACCATTATCAGGTTGTTTTTTCTAGCTTTACTGGTAGCAGTATTAGACAAACTGGAATAGCTGTGGTACTTGACAACAGTACTACGGTACTGTTGAATACCACTCGTTAGAGTTAGTCATTCTAGTTTTTTGAAATTTTAATAGGACTACAAACGGTACCAAAAAAATAATTTTACTCTAGTATGGTACCAGGTACCTGGTACTATTGTTATTTGAACTGGAAACGCGACCAATAAATATTTCAGACAAGACTACTTAAGCCATAATACTAATAAAGTAGTCGTACAATTGTCTATTGGCCATTTCTGCATTGTTAAAAACACTAGTAATAGGTACCGTTACCATACCTACGGTAGTACGTACCAGAACTACGTAGTACTAGTAGTCTTATAATCCTACTACAGTACCAGCTACTCAGTAGGAGCTGAATGGTAGCACTACCGTAGCGTTATCAGTACCAGGTAGGGTCTACTACTACGGTAATGGTAGGTACCTGGTACCACCTGGTACTTTAGTCTTCAACTTCTACAAGCTACGGTAGTAGTAGTGACTCTAAGATCTACTACTAGTACTACCATAGTTGTACTAGTCTACTAGTAGACTACTCTATTAGCTAATCAAAGCAGATTTTTTGGATTTTGACCAGCAGTCGACAACGATGACCAAAGTAACACCTCGCACTAGACAACTTGTCTACTAGCTAGTACGGAGTACCAGGTAGTATTTATTTATTTGATTTGAGAAGCTCCTGAAGGTACAGTAGCTTCAAGGCATGTTATTAACATACTAGTACTTCGCAGACGAGTGGTTGCAAAAGATATTTTCAATATCTCTATTACTAGCTAGAGTAGTTGGAAATGCCTTAAAACCGAGGTGATCGCATTGCTTCTTTTTCCAGCTTGCAGGCTTCTTAAAATTATTTGACTCGATTCCTGAGTTCTTCTTGTCTCTTTTTCACTTCCAGAACCAACTTGGAGAACATGGCTCTATCAATGTCCAGAACATACACAACCTACTAATCTAGGTTAATAACAATCTTCAATCGTTGACCAAAAGTACTTCCTTGACAGTGATGACTTCTTCTTGTCGCTTGTTGATGGGATCTTTTCTGTTCCTGTTGGCGGTAATAGTAGCACTGCCTGCCGGTGCTTTCACGATACC